>Ga0209048_10001641_pt1 | contig 22755 bp, 22 predicted proteins | sample FrelakmetCRP12CR_FD_187146 | JGI IMG/M metagenome (GOLD analysis project Ga0209048, IMG submission 187146) | Freshwater lake sediment microbial communities from the University of Notre Dame, USA, for methane emissions studies - CRP12 CR (SPAdes)... | ecosystem: Environmental > Aquatic >... | reverse complement strand
ATTATGGGGTTGACCGATAGTTATCCGGACCGCTACGAATTTATCTCGGCGGATCTTTTGCGCGGGGTTGAAGAAGCCTGCAACCGCTGGCGCTGGCGACTGCGCGGAGAGACCCAGCGGCTGTCGCAAGTCCATGGAGATTTTCACCCCTGGAATGTCTTGTTCCGGAAAGGAACGGATTTTTCAGTGCTTGACCGGTCACGAGGGGAGTGGGGGGAACCGGCAGACGACGTGACCTCGATGACGATCAATTATCTGTTTTTCTCACTCTGTCGCTGGGGCACCTTGCAGGGGCCGCTGGAAGTGCTGTTTCGACTTTTTTGGGACACCTACGTGGAGGCAAGCCACGATGATGCAGTGACGGAATCGGCCGCCCCCTTCTTTGCATTTCGAGGGTTAGTCTTGGCGAGTCCTGTATGGTACCCCAAGTTGTCAATCGAGGTGCGCCGGACCATTTTCCGATTTATCGACCATGTACTGGATGACCCGCAATTCGATCCGTCGCGGGTGAACGAATATTGCCGGGAGTGAATGAGCTCTCAGCGATCAGCTTTCAGCTCTCGGGTGGAATCTCGACAGAAGGGGAAGGCACGGTTCTCTTCACTCGCTGAAAGCTGACAGCTGAAGGCTGATTGCTTGGTGGTATGTATGGATCAACCCCAAAGCTTCGCCATTTGGATCACCGGCCTGCCGGCTTCGGGCAAGAGCACGATTGTCTCCGCATTAAAACCGCAACTCGAGGCGATGGGGTTAGCGGTCGAGGTGTTGGAATCCGATGAGGTCAGGCGGGTCATCACGCCGACGCCGACCTACTCAGAAGCGGAGCGGGATCTCTTCTATCGTGCCTTGGCCTTCACCGGACAGAAGCTCGTGGCGCATGGTGTGACCGTCGTGTTCGACGCGACGGCCAGCCGCCGGGCCTATCGGGACTTTGCGAGGTCTGTGATCCCTCGCTTCATCGAGGTGTCTGTGGAATGTTCCCTCGCGATCTGTATGGAGCGGGACCGGAAAGGGACCTATCGAAAGGGCCAGCGGGGAGAATCTCTCACTGTCCCAGGGCTCCAATCTCCCTACGAAGCGCCGATCAACCCGGATCTCCGCATCGACACCACCACCATTCCTTCAGGCGATGCCGCAGGCCAGATCTGCGACCTGGTCAAAGCGAAATTCCTCTAACAGGATGCTCAAAAAGGCCGCCAGCATAAACAGACGGTTGTTTGGTTCATCTGGTCTCTCTGGTTATTTGGTTGAACGAAACTAACCAGATAAACAAAACAAACCAGAGCAACCAGACAGACCTAATGAACAAGCCCGGCTGGCGGACTTTTTCAGTATTCTGCTAATCCTGAGAATCCTTTCGCGCTTTGCTCAGTGCACTCCATGAAGCTGAGGGCCTCACCTCTGTTGACTCGGAGGGCCTTGTAAATTTATTCTGTGAATCCCTACCAGCGCGCGGATTTTTTCGTTATGATGACCTCTATGTCACGTGACCGGCGAAATTTTACACCGGCATCCTTGCTCCGCAATCGACATTTCATGACAGTGCTCCCAGGTTGTTGGCCTCGCCGAGCGCTTCTTGCCGGGGTCCCGACCGAGTCGCGGCTCTTTACCACCGAGCCTCACACCCAGCTACTCGGCTTCTGCCATTGGCAGCCACACCGTACTGCATGCCAGACCGTGGTACTTGTGCACGGCCTTGAAGGCTGCAGCGAATCTCACTACATGCGCGGTATCGCCGCGAAAGCTTATCGTGCGGGATTCAATGTCATCCGGATGAACCAGAGAACCTGTGGCGGGACCGAGCACCTGACGCCGACGCTCTACAACAGCGGCTTGAGTCAGGACTATCGAGCCGTCGTCCATGAATTAGCGCGCATGGATGGCTTAGATCGCATCTGGCTTGTCGGCTATTCGTTGGGAGGGAATCTCGTCCTGAAAGCAGCCGGAGAAGCCGGCTCGTCAGAGTCGGCATTGGCCGGGGCGATCGCGGTCTGCCCGACCATCGATCCGATGCAATGCGCCAAAGCCTTGGAAGAACCTCGGAACTGGGTCTACCACCATCATTTCTTGACCCAACTCAAAATGCGCATGCGACGGAAAGCGGTGCTTTTTCCCGGCAAGTGGGATCTCGCCGGACTTGACCGCATTCGCATCCTCAGCGACTTTGACGACCGCTACACAGCCCCGGACGGGGGGTACGCCAGCGGAGCCGACTACTATGATCGTTCAGGCGCACGCCTTGTGCTCGATTTCATCACCGTCCCCACCCTCATCATTACGGCACAAGATGATCCCTTCATACCCTACTCCATGTTTACGGTGCCGCTGATTCAGCGTCACCCGAAGATTCGGGTGATCGCGCCTCGCCATGGGGGGCATTGCGGGTTTTTTCAGAGGGCACACAACGGAGAAGATCCCTACTGGGCAGAGAATCGGATTGTGGACTTCTTGCAAGAGCATGTGGAGCGCATCCTGACCACACGCCAAATGTAAAGAAGTGTGGGCTAGGAGCCTGTCCGACATTGCCTTCGTGACGAGGCGAAGGACATGCGACCAGATGCAAGGCCGCAGGTCCGGAAAAACCGGAGGTGTATTCGCTGGAATACATTGAGGATTTTTCGGGCCGAGAACGACGCAGATGGTCACGGATCGTTCGCCGCAGTAGAAAGGTCAATGTCGGACAGGCTCCTAGGCCAGCGATTCGACGGCGACGCGTAACCGCTCAGTCAGCGCCACCGACGCAGCCTGGTCTTCGGGGGCTCGCGCGACTTCGATCGGCTCTCCGATGATGACGCGCAACCGCGGGAAGCCGATTCTACCCCGTGAGAGGGCCCGTGCTGTGCCGACGAGGCGGACCGGCAATAGAGGCGCGCCCGTCATGAGCGCTGCGTGGGCGGCACCCTGTTTCCACACACGGTCGCCGCGGACGGCGCCCTGCGGGAAGATCACAACGGCCTCTCCTGCAGCGAGCGCCTGCAGCACCCGCGCAGCAGCAAGGTAGTCGCCGTGGCTACGCTCAATCGGGATCGCGCCGAGCCCGTCGAGCATCCACGCGAGCAGCCGGGACCTCCAGAGTTCCGCCTTCGCGACAAAACGTAGATCCCGCGAGATCGCCGCCCCGAGGATGATGGCGTCCAAGAACGATTCATGATTCGGAGCGATGACCGCCGGCCCGGTGGCGGGCAGGCGATCAGCGCCGACCACCTCGATTCGATAAATGGCGCGCACCAAGGCGCCGAATAAACGGCGAGCCTTCGCATAGGTCGGAGCGGAGGGCGAAATGAGATCCTTATCTTTGTGCACCCGAGGGCCGACAAGAGTTTCCATCAAGCAACCTCGGTTCGGAGGCATATGTATTTAATATGCCCGCCTTGTTCATGACGGGGCGTCGCAAAATTGCGCAGCCACATGGCAACACTGGCGGGACGAGCGAGACAAGCAGGGTTAGTACTTGCGCGTCCAGCCTGTCGCGCTAGGCATGCCCGTCGCGTGCTTGAGAGGCCGGTGGGATCTGGCTGAGGATTTCCCGCTCCGCCTCGAGCCAATCGTCGAGCGCAGACCCATGCTGATAGCCTCGCTCACAGTAGAGCTCATAGGCCCGTTTGGCGATCAGGACGTGCAGGTCCTCGCAGGGCGAGAGCGGCAGCGCGTGAGGTTTCTGGGCTGGCAGCCCTGTAGCCTGATGCTGGGGTGCCGGTGTCTTCCGGTTTGGTTTTTTCGAACGAATGCTGACTGACGTCATATCTGTTTCCTCTTTTGGATTACACACTCATGGGCAGTCCGCCCTTCGCAGCAGTCATCGGGAGGGGGACGAATGGACGATCGAGACAGGTCAAGGGAAAGGCTGGTCTCCGGTCGATCCGCCGAAGGGTTTCAGCAATACGTTCCGGCTTGCCCCAGTCGCTCCAGAGCACGCCGGTCAGTTCGACGACCGCCAGTTGTTCCGGGACGCGCTGCAGCAGGTCGGATGAGAAATTCTTCGCAGGCATGTCCCGATAAATCGCCTCGAGGACGCGCCCTTCCTCTGGTCCTCCGATCGCTTGGCTCAACCGCTCAAAGAGCGGCATCATGTCCGGCAGGCATTGCCGGCCCAGCGTCCAGAGCAGCTCCACGTTGGCTGCGAACACCAGCGTGTTCCAGAGCGCTCCTGTCCGTATGGCTGCATCGGCCTGAGCGGCATCGGGCTTCTCCAGGAACGAATGGACCGCCTGCACCGGTTCACCAGGCAGGTCGGTGAGGGGCTGGCCGGGCTGGATCCACCCATAGTCCAGTTCCAGGCGATCAGGGGCGATGCCCAGCATCACCACCCGATCGGGCCGCGACTCTGCGATCCGGACCGCGTGTCGGACGGTTTCGAGGAACCGCTCTTCTGGATAGACGAAATGATCCGAAGGGTAGAGCACCACGGTAGCCTGCGGGGCCCTGGCGCGGATATAAGTCAGAGGCAGGAAAACACCGGCCGCCGTGTCGCGATTGGCCGGCTGAAAGAGCATCGTGTTACCCCCCCTGCCATCCAGTTGCGCCAGTGCGTCGTGGCGATGGCCGTGCGCGACTACCGTGACCATGCGCTCCGGCGGCGTGAGCCGGCTCGCTCGATCCAGCGTGTGCTGAAACATAGAGCGTGTGCCAACGAATGCGCAGTACTGCTTCGGTTTGGGCCGGCCCAACCAGCGATGCACCAGCGCCCTCAGTCGCGTGCCTTCACCGCCTGCCAGGATGATCGACCAGACCTGATCCGATGTGCTGTGTGGACTCACGATTCCCGCCTTTCCTGATTGTCACAGTCAAGGTAGCGGCTCAGGTAGATAGACTGAAGGCTCTTAGTCTTTGGTCTTCAGCCTGTATCCCTGCATAGGGACCACTCACCGAGTAGTGCCTGTTCCCATTCTGCGCAGCCATCCGATGTCTTGAGGCCCTGCCGGTGGTCGTGCCCGCACCCGTGCCGAGCCAGGGCCCTTCCCTCGGTTGGCCAGGATGTCGTGATCCACGCAGTCGCCGCAGTTGACACAGCGCCATACCGTCATCGGGTTGCCTATGACGTCCCGTTCCCATGGTGCCGTGTAACTGGGGACCAGCAATCCGCCGCAGCGCAGACAGCATCCACCAGGCGGAGCCGATGCCTTGCTGCGCGGCTCCCTATCCCGGTCTGCTGCATGGAATGCGTCGGGCAGGGCAGGGGGAGAGGCGTCGATGGTCGGGGAGGCAGCGTGAATGGTCATGGTGCCGTTCCGATCTCCCGGGAGTACTGTCGCACCGTTTCCTGGACCTTCGTGAAACATGCCGGACAGTAGGTGTGCGTGAGTGGGAAATTGGCCGGATTTACCCCATGGGTCTTGCGATATGTCCGCTGTGTAACCCAGTGCTCACGACCAGGGGAAAACCCAGTCTTGTCTCGAACGAGTTTGCAGACACAACAGACGGGGAGCAGTGCTGGTGCGATGAACGTCTCTCTCCTCGGAGCGGAAAATGCCTCACGCGTGGTCTGCATAATGGTTTTTTGAAGGGACATGAAACACCTCATGTACTTGCCGACGGATTATGGGGTGTGCTGTACAGGCCAGCGAACAGCAATTGACATGCCTGATGACTTCGGTGAAGCCATGTCGAAGATTTCTTATTGATCCTACAGGGGGTTACCTGCATGAGAGATGCAGATGGGAGGCCCTGGTCCTGCCTCCATCCTGGAGATAAACACCTCAGGCCTGATCCCTTCACTGTCGCACTTTGCAACAGCGGCGAGAAGACAGGGTTCTGTGGTGCTGTGATCTGTCGAAGCATAGAGTAGGTTATATACCTCCGAGCCTTTGCCTGAGATACTAGGGCACTTCCTAGTTCAAGGAGGGAAATTTACCAGCAGGATGCTGGTGCGCCCACCGCTCTTTCGGCGCCGTGACGCGTGGGGACCGGTTGGTTGCTCCAGACTGTCTGGATCAACCAGCGCAACTAGACGAACCAGACAAATCAGAGTAACCGGGCACATCGCGAACGACGAACGGAGAGGACTCTCTTCCGTCGATTTCCTGCATCGGCACCGGGTTATGCGGAGAGAGCAACATCACGATCCTGGAATGAGGCAGACCCCTGCTGTCGGGGAGGCCGAATCCCTTGAGTAAGATCTGGTGGGTGGAATTGCCGATCGTGCGGAATTGCTGGAACTGTTCCCAGTTGTTCGATCCCAGACGCTCCTGCATGGTTTCAAGAATGTCCTGACAGTGCTGGTGCAGCGGAGCGGCGAGGGCCTGATCCGTTCCGATGCTCTGGTCGGCTCGTTCCCATTGTGCGAGCAAGGCGATCGCTCGCTGGTTCATGTGTAAGATTTGCAAAGAAGGGGACAGCACGACGATGCCGGGACCGGTCGCCCCTTGTTCCTGATTCACAGCAATAGCTCCTTCTTTATGTGACGATGTAGCCCGCGAAATATTCGATGGTGTGGGACGGGATGATGCAACGAACAACATGAATGTCTCAGTGGCAAAGGGTAATGTATCTGTGTTGTGCCCCCTCGGGATTTAGGCCGGCGTCACGTGGTATACCTCGGCCGATCGATGCGGTGCGAGCGAGAGGAGGTAGCGAAACGGACCTGGATGTGTGAGAGCGACGGTGCCTTCCCGCGTCATCCGGTCTACGGCGGAAAAGATTTGGGCCCAGGAGTAGCCGGTCATCAGGGCTGCGAGCTCATCCAGCGAGCAGGTGCCGACCCGAGCGAGTTGCTGGTGGATGGCAGATTCGAGCGAGTATGCCTGTGCCATATCGTCCTCCCCCACGACAAGAAACAAGTGATGAATATTGTCCTCCTGCCACGGGCAACGGTATGCCGCAATGGACAGTGCATGATGGTATAAGGCAAGGACCAGCTCAGGAGAACTAGGGGGACCCCTAGTTCTGGAGGGAGACATTACTAGCGCTTGCCCGGCGGCGATCTCCCTGCTTGTCTGATATTGAAAAAAGGCCTAGACTCTGGCTCCTGATCAGCCCTTCAGCCGCGGGCGACGACTTCCCGGTACCGCGGATTTTGTCACGCCGAGGAGAAAATTCTGTGGCCGCGGCACGAAAGACTCCTAAAAGAACAGCTGTTGCCAAGACCGGCGTCAAGCGCAAGAGCGCTAAGCGGCGCCATCTGAAAGCCACGATTTCTCCGACAATACCTGCTCCATCGCCGGCCCTACCCGTCACATCGCCGGGTTTCCTGATCGTCGGGATCGGCGCCTCCGCCGGCGGGTTGGAAGCCATGGAAGAGTTCTTCCGCCACACGCCTCCCAGCAGCGGGATGGCCTTCGTGGTGGTGTCGCACCAGCACGCGGGCCATGTCAGTCTCCTGCCGAGCCTGCTTAGTAAATGCACCGCGATGCCGGTGGTGGAGGCCGCGGACGGGATGGAGGTAGAGCCGGATCGCGTCTATATGGCGCCGGGCGGCACCAATCTGGCGATCCTGCATGGCATCCTGCACTTCATGGAGCCTCCCTCGCAGGATCGCGTGCCGCTGCCCATCGATTACTTCTTCCGTTCGTTGGCGGAAGACCAGAAGCACAGAGCCGTGGGGATCATCCTGTCCGGGACCGGCAGCGACGGCACCGTGGGGCTGCGAGCGATCAAGGCCGAGTCCGGCATGACGATCGCCCAGGATCCGCAATCGGCCAAGTATCAGAGCATGCCGCGCAGCGCCATTACGGCCGGGGTGATCGATGTGGTCCAACCGGCGGACCAGATGGCGGAGCCGTTGCGCGCATATGCCCGCAGCCTGACCAAACCGGCGCTGCCGCTTCCTGAACAAGACGCCTCTCAGTCGCTGCGCAAGATCTTCATCCTCTTGCGCGACCGGACCGGGAACGACTTTTCCCTCTACAAAGAGAACACGATTCACCGGCGTCTCGAACGCCGGATGAACGTGCACCAGATCGAGAACCTGAAACAGTATCTTCGGTTTATGCTGGCGAATCCGCATGAGCTCGATGCCCTGTTCCAGGAGCTGCTCATCGGTGTCACCAGCTTCTTTCGCGATCCCCAGGCCTTCGAGGTCCTCGAACAGAAAGTGTTGCCCGCTCTCGTGGAGGGCAAGCCTGAGGGCGCGACCCTGCGCCTGTGGGTTGCCGGCTGTTCCACCGGAGAGGAGGCCTATTCGCTCGCCATCCTGCTTCGGGAGTATCTGACGCAGAAGAAGCTCCGGCTCACCTTCCAGATTTTCGCCTCGGACCTGGACAGCCGGGCCATTGACCAGGCACGCGCCGGCCTCTACCCGGTCGGCATCGCCGGGGACCTCACCCCGGCGCGCCTGCAGCGGTTCTTTACCAGGGAAGACAGCAGTTACCGGGTTAAGAAGGAGATTCGGGATCTGGTCGTGTTTGCGACTCATAACATCCTGACCGATGCCCTCTTTACGAAGCTGGACCTCCTGTCCTGCCGCAATCTCCTGATCTATCTGGAAGCCAAGGCACAACAAAAACTCCTGCCGCTGTTCCACTATGCCTTGAAGCCGAACGGCATCCTGTTCCTCGGTACGTCCGAAACGGTCGGGGAGTTCGAACCGCTCTTTACCGTCATCGACCGGAAATGGAAACTGTTCAGGCGGACGGCGGAGCCCAGCACGTTTCCTCGTCTGGAACGGTTTCCTCAGGGATTGATGAAAGGGACCACCGAGACCCGCGCGGAGGCCGAGGCGCCCCTTCCCACCATGCGCCCCGCCCCGATTTCCGATCTCATCCAGCAGCTGTTGGTCTCGCGCTACGCGCCATCGGCGGTCCTCGTGAACGCCAGGGGTGAAGTCGTCTACATTCACGGGCATACCGGCGCCTACCTGGAACCGGCGACCGGCCCGCCGACACACCGTCTGGTCGAGATGGCGCGGGAAGGATTGCAACACGATCTGGCGACCGCGCTCCATCAGGCGGCAAGCAAGGAGGGCGAAGTCGTGCGCCGTGGTCTACACGTAAAGACTAGCGGAGGCGCCATCCTCGTCAACCTGAGCGTCAACAGAATTGCCGAGCCGGAGTCCCTCCAGGGGTTATTCCTGGTGACGTTTGAAACGGTGCGGGCGGACAAGACCGCCGCGCGGAAGGGAACACCGGCGCGAGTTGCTGCACCAGTGAAGAAAGGGGAGTCCCGGCTTCTGCAGGAACTGGAATTTACGAAGCAGCGGTTGCAACAAACAATTGAGGAACAGCAAACCTCCAATGAGGAGCTGAAGTCCACCAACGAGGAATTGCAATCCACCAACGAAGAGCTCCAAAGCACCAACGAAGAACTGGAGACGGCGAAGGAAGAGATGCAATCCCTCAATGAAGAACTGGTGACCGTCAACTCCGAACTCCAGGGCAAGCTCGATGACTTAGCGGACGCGCACGACGATCTGCAGAATCTCTTGAACAGTACCGAGATCGCCACCATCTTTCTGGACAACGAGCTGCGCATCAAGCGGTTCACGTTGGAGGCGAAGCGGGTGAGCTGCCTGATCGCCGTCGATGTCGGGCGCCCCCTGTCGGACATCGTCTCGAAGCTGACCTATGACCGGTTGTCGGAGGATGCGCAGAACGTGCTCCAGACGCTCATTGTCAAGGAGCGGGAAGTCCAGGCCGCCGACGGGAGCTGGTTCTTCATGCGGATCCTGCCCTATCGGACCGCCAAGAACACTATCGACGGGCTGGTGCTGACGTTTCAAGACATCACCAAGTTGAAAGAAGCGGAGCAGGTCGTGGAAGCTGCGCATGCCGTTGCCGCCAGCATCGTGGAGACGGTGCGTGAGCCTTTGCTCGTGCTGGACGACCAACTCCGCGTGGTCTCGGCCAACCAGTCCTTCTACCGGACCTTTCAGGTGACAGCGCGCGAGGTCGAGCAGCAGCTCCTCTACCATCTCTGCAACGGGGCCTGGAACATCCCCGACTTACGTTCCCTGCTGGAAGAGATTCTGCCGAAGCGCACCTCGTTCCAGGACTTCGTCGTGGACAAGACCTTTCCCCATATCGGGCATAGGGTATTGGCGCTCAACGGCCGTCGACTTGAGCAGGAAGCGGCGCAGCCAGGCCGAATCCTGTTAGCCATGGAAGAGATGAGGGGGCCTGAGGGGAAGGTTGTGGAGTAGGCTGAAGGCTGAAGTGTTCGGAACTTCGAATCCCAACCTTCAGCCTGCCTTTCTTAAGAAGGACAATGTGATGGCCAAGAAACCGGGCAGATCCACGAAGGTCAGCGGGCTCCGCAAGCAGGCGGAAGAGTGGCTGCGCACCACGCGCCGCGACGTCGCGGCCATGCCGGTCAAGGACGTGCAACAGCTTGTGCATGAACTACAAGTTCATCAGATCGAGCTGGAAATGCAGAACGACGAGCTGCGCCGGGCCCAGCTGGAGCTCGAAGTGGCCCGCGACCGTTATGTGGACCTCTACGATTTTTCCCCGGCCGGTTATCTCACGCTGGATACGCACGGCACGATTGTGGAGGCCAATCTGAGGGCAGGGACGCTGCTCGGCAGCAACCGGAAGGAGCTGATCGGACGATCATTCGCACGCTTCGTAGCATCCGATGATCAGGACATCTTTCACCGGCATCAGCAGGATGTCTTGAAGACAGGCACGCGACAAGTCTGTGAGGTGCATCTCCGGGAAAAGGCCGATGGCTGCTTTTGCCTCCATCTTGTGAGCCTCGCGGTGGACGAGGAGCCGGGGCACATCACTCACTGGCGGACGACGCTTCTCGACATCAGCGATCGCAAACGGGCGGAGCAGGAGCTGGCGGTCCATCAGGCGCAGCTTGAGGGGATCATCGAGTCGGCGATGGATGCCATCGTCACCGTGGATGAGGGGGAGCGCGTGGTGGTCTTCAACCGGGCTGCAGAATCCATGTTTCGCTGCCAAGCTGCAGACGTGATCGGACAACCATTTGACCGCTTCGTCCCTGAACGGTTCAGACAGGCGCACCACGGTCATATGAGCCTATTCGCCCTGACACAAGCGACTTCCCGTTCGATGGGACAACCCGGCAAATTGTTCGGCCGGCGAGCCAATGGAGAGGAATTTCCCGTCGAGGCCTCCATCTCTCATGCCCGGGTCGGCGGCAAGATTTTATTGACTGTCATTCTGCGCGATGTCACCGAGCAGAAGTGGGCGGAGGAGGAACTCCGCGAAAGTGAAGCGCGACTCCAGGCCATTCTCGATAACAGCCCGGGGATGGTGTTTCTGAAGGATGTCGAGGGTCGCTATCTCCATGTCAATCGCCAGTTTGAAAGAGTGTTCCATATGACTCGCGAGCAAGTCTTGGGCAAAACGGATGAGGATATTTTCGGCCCCGAGCAGGCCGCCCTGTTTCGTGCCAATGATCTCAAGGTATTCCAGACTGGAGTTCCGCTCGAATTTGAAGAAGTCGCCATGCACGACGATGGTCCTCACACGAGTATCGTCTCCAAATTTCCGTTGTACCGTGGAGACGGAAAACTCTATGCCCTGTGCGGTATTACCACTGACATCACTGAGCGGAAGATTGCGGAGCAGGCACTGCTGCTCAACGAAGCCTTCACCCGCGGTATCCTCAACTCGCTCTCCGCGCATGTCTGCGTGCTGGACAAGGAAGGGGTCATCGTAAGGACGAACGACGCCTGGAAAGATTTCGCCCGTTCCAGTTTGGATCGCACGGTCGCCGGTGTCGATGTCGGACAGAACTATCTGGACGTGTGCCGGCGAGCCATCGCCGGCGGAGAATCGACAGCACAGATTGCTCTCGGAGGTGTCGAAGCCGTGCTGGCGGGCAATGAACCGAGTTTTAGCAGGGAATATGCCTGTCATTCGCCGGAAGAAAAGCGCTGGTTTCTGATGCTCGTGACTCCGCTGAAAGGGACGCAGGGCGTCAAAGGGACGCAGGGCGTCAAAGGGACGCAGGGCGTCAAAGGGACGCAGGGCGTCGTCATTTCACATACGGATATCTCAAGGCGGGTCCGGATTGAGCTGGAGCTGGAGAAGCATGTGCTCATCCTCGGCAAAAAACAGAAGGAGTTGGAGTTCCTGGCAGACAAGCTGCTCGAGGCCCAAGAAGAGGAGCGCAAGCGGATCGCGCGCGAATTGCACGACGACTTCAATCAACGATTGGCGGCTCTATCGGTCGAACTGGAGAGCATGGAACGAACCCCCATTGCCCAACCCGAGTCGGTGGCTCGACAACTCGCTGGGGTCCGCCTTCAGGTCGGGCAGCTCTCCGACGACCTGCACGATCTGGCGTACAGGCTGCACCCGTCCTTGCTCGAGCACGTTGGCTTGGAGGTTGCCGCACGAGACCACGTCGCCGAGTTCGCGAAGCGGACCGGACTACCCGTGACGTTTACCGCTCGTCAGGTGCCCGAAACGCTCTCGTCGGAGGTGGCCACTAATCTGTTTCGCGTGATGCAGGAGAGTCTGCAGAATGTGTCCAAGCATGCCCAGGCGACCGACGTCACCGTCAGGTTGAGTGGCTCGTCAAAAGGGATCGGCTTGTCGGTGCGCGATAACGGCAAGGGGTTCGACCATGAGAACACGAACGGTCGCACGAAAGGACTCGGCTTGGTAAGCATGGAGGAGCGTGCGCGTGGGCTGGGCGGGTTTATCCGGATCCATTCCTTGCCAAGGGCCGGCACAAAGGTCTGTGCCTGGGTTCCTCATGTTCAGGAGGGCGCATGAAGAAACCGCGCGTCCTCATGGCCGATGACCACTCGCTGATCCTCGCCGGCCTGCGAAAGCTTGTGGAGGGTGAGTGCGAGGTGGTGGGTGCGGTGGAAGACGGGAGGGCGCTGGTTGAGGCGGCGCAGAAGCTGCGGCCGGATCTGATTCTCCTGGACATCTCCATGCCCCTCTTGAACGGGCTTGATGCGGCCAGGCAACTTCGCACTCTGGTGCCGGAAAGTAAACTGATCTTCCTCACCATGCATGCCAGCCCGACCTATGCGACCGAAGCCTTCCAGGCCGGGGCCTCCGGGTATCTCCTCAAGCGCTCTGCGGCTTCAGAGCTCAGCCTGGCGATCCAGTCGGTCCTCCAAGGACAACAGTATCTGACACCGTCGCTCACGAAAGATGTGCTGGAGTTGGTCCTCAAGCCATCCAGCGGCGAGCGAGGCAAGGCGCCGTTAGGAGCCCTCACCGCGCGCCAGCGGGAAGTCTTGCAGCTGATCGCCGAGGGCCGCGGCACGAAGGCGATCGCCACGCTCCTCAACGTGTCGGTGAAAACGGTGGAGTTCCATAAGTCCCGTATCATGCAGCAGCTGGACATTCATACCACTGCCGACTTGACCAAGTATGCGATCACCCATGGCATCACCGGCCTCTAGTCTGGGACGTTAAACGTCGCAGAGCGTGAAACGCGAAACATAAAACGCCCTAGTCTGGAAACGCGATGCGTTTCACGAGGAACGTTTCACGTCTTATGTCCCCCCCCCCAGTCGGCCTCTAGTAAGATTCTCCCTCAACGCCAGGGTTCTTCCTAGTTCCACCCCCTCTCCAAGAGGCCTATGATTCCGGGACACTTGCCTTTTACGAGAGGGGGACGACGGCCTATGAAGAAACCACGGATCCTTCTTGCCGACGACCACCCAGGAATACTGAAGGCGTTATGTGGCTTATTCGAAGACGGATTGGGTGAGGTGGTGGGCACAGTGACGGACGGCCAGGCACTCGTGGAGGCGGCACAACGGCTGGAGCCGGACATTATTATTACGGATATCTCGATGCCCAGGCTGAATGGTCTCGAGGCCACTCGTGTCCTACAGGCCACTGTTCCTCAAAGCAAGGTCATCATTCTGACGGGCCATTGTGAGCCAGCCTACGTGACCTTGGCACTCCAAATGGGAGCCCGCGGTTATCTCCTCAAAAGAACTTCCCTCCATGCAGAACTGTCTCAAGCTCTTCTGCACGTGATGGGGGGTGATTCCTATATCGGGCTTGGGGTGAGAAGAGAGTCGGCGCCTGCCGATGGAGCTGAGGTTTCGGCTTGGAGGTTGGCGCTATAGATGTTGGCGTGATGCGTTCCACCATCGTGGAACGGCAGAGGATTTGTTGAAGCATGAGTTGAAGGGTTGAACGATGGAGAAGAACAGGAGATCGTGATGGAAGAACGAGATGGCCGACAGGAGAACGGTGCGCTGCTTACGCAGGAAGAGGAGGCCACGCTCCCTCTGCTGGAACCGCTATTTGCCCGCCATCTCGACCTCATTCTTGAAACCTTGTCCCTCCACCTCGGGAGCGACCCCGACGTGGCCTCGGTACTGTCGGACGACCTCGCGGTCGCCCGGTTGAAGCGCTCGCAGCAAGAGTATCTGTTCTCGCTGCTGAACGGAAAGAACGAGGGATCTGTCGGCGGAGATGGCGCGCAGGCAGCACAATACCGTGATCCTTTCGGCCTTGGCGCAGGTTGGCACGTCCGGACCTCCGTCCGTTTTCTGACTTCCGTTCAGCCGCTGGTGTTCGACGCCTTTGGAGCAAGGCCGCACTTGTACCACACGGTGTGGAATGCCTTGTTGAAAGTGATCTTTCACGACCTTGATCTGGCGATGCGCGAATCCCTCACACAGCGCGATAAGCTGGTGGAGGCTGCTGGGCAGGAGGTGAACGAGATGAGGAGGGCTTTGGACCTCTTGCTGAGCAAACAGGCGTTCGATGAGAGTCACCGCCAGGCCGAGCAACGGACGGTCGTGAATCTCCTTACGGCATGGCTTACGAAGACATCAGAATTGGCAAAAGAGATGGGGACCCCGCTCAATGTGATCCTCGGGCGTGCCGAGTCCCTCCTGGAGCAGACAGAGGACGAAACGGCACAAGCTGCCCTCCAGAGCATTGTCAGACAGGTCGAGCGACTGATTCAGCTGAGACAGCAACTGTGCGCTCTTGATCATGGCTTCAGGAGTAAGCCTTCTTCGCCTGATGTCGATGTAATGGCGGAAGGGTTCCCAGCTTCTTCATAAGTGAAACGCCAACACCGGGCAGGGCATCTTGTGTAACACGGCATGAGACACGCTGCCGAGCACGAAACGGGCAATTCCCTGCCGACCCCTTGTGCCCATCAGAATCAGATCCGATCGTAGAGTGGTAGCTTCTTGCAGAATCATGGTTGCCGGTGTCCCGATCACGGCGACTCCGTGCGCTTGATAACCTATGGCGCATAGACGTTCGGCCACACCCTTGATGAACTCGGCATGTTTCTCCAGTATCTCGGTGGCGGCGGCCGCCGCTGCACCGCTCGGCCATGGTGGCTCTGTCCAAGGCAAGACGATCAGCAGGGTCAACTCAACCGCCTCGTGAAACGGTTTGAGTTGGAGAAAACGAATTGCAGCTTCCGCGTCGGATGGACCTTCGAGCGGCAGCAAGATCTGTTTCAAGGCCTTGACCGGGCCGTTCACGATCAATGTGGCGCAAGGGGCCAGGGTGAGGATGCGGTGCGACACACTGCCGAGCACCCGCTCCTTGACGGGTCCAAGACCCCGTGCTCCCATCACGATGAGATCGACTTTATGCTCCTCGGCCATCGACACGATCATTTCGGATGGAGACCCGATTCGAAGGTGTTTTGTTGTGGGGCCTGCGTGCAGCGGGAGGAGGGACTGAACCCGATCGAGCAGCCGCTCGCCGTCTTCCCGCATGCTCTGCTCAAGAGTCTTATACAGCTCTTCCGCCACTTCCGGCAGCATCATTGGATAGGCCGGCCTCGGGACGTTCAATGCGTGAAGCAGGGTGAGCTGCTCTGCCCGGGCCATGTATTTCATGACGCGAACGGCTTCATAGGAATTATCCGAGCCGTCAACCGCGAGCAATGTTTTCATCGAAGACGCTCCTTTGTTTGTGGGCCGGGATGAACGTGTTGCTGAAACCAGGCGAGAGCATGCTCTGCAACCTGTTCAAGTGTGCCGGGTTCTTCAAAAAGATGCGTCGCGCCTGGCACGATCACCAGACGTTTAGGGCAGGAGAGGAGCCGGTAGGCTGCTCGATTCATCTCGATGACCGGCTCGTCGTCTCCGCCGACAATCAGCAGAGTCGGCGCGGTGACCGCCGGGAGATAGGGTTCGGCCAGATCCGGTCTGCCGCCCCGTGACACGACAGCCAGAATCAAGGAGGGATCGCGGGCTGCCGCCTGCAGGGCCGCGCCGGCGCCGGTACTGGCGCCGAAATAGCCGATGCCCAGGCCCTTCGTCCGATCGTCCTGTTCGATCCAGGCTTTGGCCAACAGAAGCCGATCTGCCAATAGGTCTATGTCGAAGACCTTGCGGCGGTCATCGGCTTCATCAGGGGTCAGTAGATCGATCAGGAGCGTGGCCATCCTTCCTTGCTGGAGGTGGCGGGCTACGAAATTGTTGCGCGGACTGAACCGTCCGCTGCCGCTTCCGTGGGCGAACAGCACTATTCCGAGCGGCGACAAGGGAATCCCCAGATGGCCCTCCAGTCTGACGCGACCGGATCGGATCGTCACCTCTTGTGGAGCGCACATTTCCCTCGATGGTGCCATCGTCCTCCTCCATCAGGATGCGGAGAAACTATGTGGGCACGCCAGAGCTTCACTGGTTCGCAGGTCGGGGACAAGCCTGGTCTACCTGGTCCATCTTGTTAGTTTCGTTCACAGAGACCAGATAAACCAAACAACCGTCTGTTTATGCTGGCGGACTTTTTCAGCATCCTGTTACTGACATTCGGCCGGACAGAACAGGATGAGATAGAGTCCGACCGCGAGCCCTAATAGCACCGCCCCTAAGAGCAACCATTGGTTCCGTGTCATGTGCCGGCACGACCTTTCTCATTGCAATATCTCAGCAAGTCCAATGCCGTTGCCTTCCAACCATGCGCGGAGTACTGAGTGAGTCGTAAGGGGTGAAGAGTGAAAGGCATTCGGCCTCGTCTTTCTTCCGCGCCTCACGATGCATGTCGCGCGGTTTACGGTTGCTGTCGCTTTCTGCTACAGCAGAGAAAATCGAGCTGTAGCAGGACACCCCCGCACGCAGGATAGGAAGAGCTGATGTAGCCTACAGGAACGGCGAATCCCTTGTTTCCCTGAGCCATTCTCGGTCAGGCATCGACTTCGATCTGGTGGCACCGCCCTTGCTGATGTTAGGGAGCGAGTTGATCGATCAGGAGGTCTCATGGCTGAACCGTTCTGTACCAGGATACTTGTTCCGGTGGATTTTTCTCCTTGCTCGGAAGAAGCCTTTCGCATCGCCCTGACCCTCGCGAAGACATTTCAATCCGAGATGCTGCTGTTGCATGTGATCGACACGAGTACCCTTGCGGCCTTCAACCGACTTGGGTTGTTGGCTGTACCGTCCGACGCACAAGCCCAAAAGCGGCGCCTGCGGCACCATGCCCGTTTGAATACGCGGCGGCTGCTTGATTCGGAGGCGACCGAAGGCGTGAAGATTACACGAGTGTTGGCGGAAGGAGTGCCCTTTATGGAGATCGCAAAGATGGTCCGGGTGGAAAAAATTAACCTGGTGGTGTTGGGCAGTTATGGGGGGCGGTCGGAAAGTGTCGACAAGATATTCTTCGGCAGCACGGCAGAAAAAGTCGTGCGGACTGCAGGTTGTCCGGTGTTGACCGTTCCGCTACCCCCTGCGCCGAAGCGCTCGTGAAAGGTGAAACGTAAAAGGTGAAAGGTTTCAGAGGAAGAGTCTTCGGCAATCCCACCTTTCACTTTTCACGTCTTACCTTTTACGGCTCGTAAGAGCGAAGTTGGCGGACTTTTTCAGCATCCTGCCAGAAGGAGGGCTCTATGATCAGTCGGAAGGTGCAGTGGGGATGGGTCCTCGTGCTTGCCGTCACGTTCGGGTTCTGGTGGGAGGCGGCGGAACCGGTGTTCTCGCAGTCGGAGCAAGTCGTCGAGGTCACAATCAAGGATTTCAAGTTCGTGTCGAAGCAGGGAGTACTCCGTCTCGGATTTCCCACGGTGATTAAGGTCAGGAACGAGGACGCCGAACGGCACGACTTTGGCTCGGCCATGTTCGAAGGACTTTCGACTCAGGTGGAGAAGGACGGGGTGATCGTCTATGGGCGAGGCCTGGGCGGAGTGTTTCTCGATCCCAAACGGGATGCGGTCTTTCGGTTCAACATGTCACGGCCTGGCCGGTATGAGTTCCGGTGCTCAATTCATCCGAACATGACCGGTGAGCTGCTCTTGCTCAGCGCGGAGGCGGTGTAAGAAATGGTAGCCGAGCGAGACAGGCGGGACGAGCGAGACGGGCGAGACAAGGTGGAAATCCGATCTGCCCATGTCGCGCTTTTCGCACATTTCCCGCTCGTCTCGCGCCACGATCCATTAGACGCTGACGGACGTGTTCAGCAGTCTGCGATAGGGTAGGGGGAATGTAAGGAGACGACACCTTTGATCAAGCGAATTTTGTTTGCCACTGATTTTTCACAATGGGCCAGGCGGGCGGAGGACTATGCCTGTGCGCTGGCCTGTTCGTGGAGGGCCTCTTTGACAGTGATGTGCGTCGCGGAATTTCCACCGGGACTCAATCCTGATTACCCGGTCAATCAGCAATACTTGGCTGACCTGCTCAAGACTGCATCGTCGCAGCTAGTCGACCTCAAGGGTCGTGCGGAGGGGCGAGGGATTGCGGTCGCGACCAGGGTAGCCACGGGGATTCCAAGTGAAGAAGTGATCACCGCTGCGCAGGCGGAGGATTCAGATCTTATCGTCCTAGGGACGAGGGGCAAAACCGGTCTTGCGCACGTCTTGTTAGGCAGTACTGCCGAGCGGGTTATTCGCGGAGCCCCATGCCCCGTGCTGACGGTGCGAATGGAGTCGGCGGACAAGGAAGAGGGGGAGGGTACCCCGTCGAGGCCTGTCACTCTTGAGCACATCCTGGTACCGGTCGATTTTTCCGATTGTTCCCTCGATGCCTTTGAGTATGGAGTCGAGATGGCGCAGCAGGCGAAGGCGTCTGTGATGTTACTGCATGTGCTGGAGCCGGTGTCGTATGGTTTGGACTTTGACCTCGGCCACATCAGGTCCCGCGAAGCTGTGCGCGAGACCTGGACGAAACGACTGGAGGAGTTGGCTTCCTCCCGCCAGCATCCTGACGTCGCGGTGGACTTTCGGCTGCGAGGCGGCCTTCCGGCCGATTCAATCTTAGATTCTGCCCAGGCCCTGCCTTGCGACCTCATCGTTATGGGTACGCACGGGCGCCGCGGGATCGCGCATGCCCTGTCCGGCAGCGTGGCAGAGGCCGTCCTGCGAAAAGCCCGCTGTCCTGTCCTCGCGGTGCGGAGCCAAAAGTTTGGGCCAGGTCATCGCCGGACGATTCCGAGAGAAGTTTCTCCATGAATATCCCCTTAACCAAGGAGTACATGATGATGAGTGCAACAAAACCAATAAAGAAAATGAAACCCTCGATGCGAAACCCTTTGGCGGCATCGCCACAATCCATCGAACTGCCGGATGGCATGCGGGAACGGATTTTGGCGAAGGCGTTCGAACTATGGCAAGAGCGGGGGTATCGTGACGGACACGATCTGGAGGACTGGCTCGACGCCGAGGCCATCGTGATGGAAGAAATTCATGAAGCTCGCGAGTGAAACAAGAGCCGGTCTCTGGGTGCCTCTTCCCCCTTCGCTCGACACGTTGCTCAATCGGTTGGACGCTCTTTCGTCGGAGCCGAGGGTGGCTGATCAGCGGCAGATCGCATTGAGTCTTGCCCTCCAGCCCTATCGTGAGGGTGGGGCGGGGGCGTTGTTGGTCCCGCTGCCGCAGGAAACGGAGTTAGCCAACCTCTTGCTCTACGCCGATTTCTATCCGCAGGACGGGCAACTGACGCTGATTGAGCAGTTGCGCGACGTCATCACGGAGCATATCCCGCAAGAAGAGCGAGTGTGGTTGGATCCGCTGAAACATTCCTACCTCGATCTGGCCGAATTCCTGTCGGTCGACGAGCAAACCCAGCGTCTGGTTTTCCGCTCGATAGGAGATGCGCGGGTCTATCGCGTGCCGGCCGGAGCCTTCCGCAAGGAACTGCAGCCCGGGCAGGTCCTTCTCACACGGTTGATCCGCGAACCCGGCGATATGGAGTGGGAGCGGGCGGTGATTGCCGGCGCCGCAATCGTGTTATCCAACGAGGACGGAAAGGGTCTGCTGAGTGCCACGCTCGACTATCGGCGGCAGGTGGAAATTTCTTCCGGGTCTTTCGAACTCGGCGATTGGCCGGAATTCGCCAAGCGCTATGGACATGTGCTGCTGTGGATCTTCGCACGCATGCGGTTTGCCGCACTCATTGATGCCGTGCACAGTATTCACTACGTGGCAGAAAGCGGGCAGCCCTATCTGTATGCCTTGGCCCTGTACGATCATTGCGAGTACGGACACATGAGTAACATGTTCGCAGGCCTTGAAGGATTCGAGCGTGAAGCGGCAGTCTCCCCACTCAGTGGAGCCCCAGCCTCGAAGGACGCGCAGCATTTCGTGCAGCGAGGGGCATTCGGCGCCCTTGAATCAGCGGTGGTCTCAAGACTGATCCTCACGGCGACGCAGTTATGGGTGGAGTGTGATTCGCGAGAGCGGCTCGATGCCGTCAAGCACAAGCTGGCAGCGGCGTTCGGATTCTCTCTTCATTTCCGAGGCGAGACCTGTATGCCACCGCCCCGGCAGCTCAAGGAGTCTGAGTTGGCCGTCGATGGGCCTCTGACGTTGGTGATTTCGGCGGAGGAAGATCGTGCCCTCTTGAACGGATTCTTAGAGGTTCTGTACTTAGAGTGGGCGGAACGGGCCTGCCCGTCGCTCGGGAATCACATGCCGCGTCACGTCGCAACGTCAGCAGCAGGCCGCGAGCAGGTTGCCGCCTTGATTGCCGACATGGAGCGCCACGACCCCGGTGTGAGGCGCGTGGGCCTGGCCTCATTCGAATACAACAAGCTCAGAGCCCATGTGGGGCTCGACTAGGCGCCGCGATGACGACTCGGCGAAAACCCGGCCTCGCCGAGACGCTCGAAACCTGCCGCCCTGCGCCGCCGGAGAAGCCGAACATCCTCAAGACGCTCCTGGCTGTCCAATCTGCTCTAGGCCACGTGCCGACGAGTGCCCTTCCTCAGATTGCGCAGGTGTTAGGTGTGACAAATGCCCAGGTCGCCGGGGTCTTGTCCTATTATTCAGACCTCCGGATTCAGTCGCCTGGCCGGCACCTCATTCGTGTCTGCATGGGCGAATCCTGCATGGCCAACCACGGCGTGCGCGTCCTCCGTGCAATTCAGGATCACGTGCGCGTTGCTGTCGGGGACGGCGCCCAGGCAGAGAGGTTCACGGTGGAACAGATGTCCTGCGCGGGAAACTGCGCGTTGTCGCCGACAGTGATGGTCGATGAGGATCTCTGTGGGCGAGTGACGCCGTCCGATGTTCCGTCACTTCTCGAACCCTATAGATAGAGGGTAACTTCTCAGGTGTTCAGACTGAAGGCTGAAGTGTGAAGACTATAAATGATCTCGCAAGGCACAAATCACGCCATTCAACACATTCTCGGTTTCTGCGACCTTGGGTTCAAGCAGAGATGAATCCTTGTTGCGCAAGAAACCCAACCCCTAATAGCCTTCAGCCTATTTACCTGAGTAGTGACGATAGATGAAGACGATACGCTGCTATCTTGCTAACGATACCTCCTCCCGTGCGGCCGGCGCCGAACGACTTGCCGATGCCTGGAGCGAGCGTCCCGAGATTCAACTGATTCGCACGTCCTCGCGCGGAGCCTTCTTTCTGGAGCCGATGGTGGAGCGAGATACGCCCAACGGGCGTGAGGCCTGGTTCAACGTGGCGTCGGATGACTTGCCGCGCATCGTGGGCGGCGTGGGTGGGACGCCGGTTGCAGGGATACCGTTTTTGCAACAACAGACCCGCTTCACCTTTGCCAACTTCGGCATCACCGAGCCGCTTGCGCTCGATGAATATCAGACGCGGGGCGGACTCAAGGGATTGGCAGCGGCACAAAGCCTGTCGCCGGAGGCGATTGTCGAAGAGTTGCGCATCTCGCGGTTACGGGGCCGCGGGGGTGCGGCGTTCCCTGTGTGGAAGAAGTGGCAAGTTGCGCAGCAGACAGGGGCGGAGCAGAAGTATGTGGTGGCGAATGCCGACGAAGGGGACGCCGGCACCTATTGCGATCGGATGATCATGGAGGGCGATCCCTTCCGATTGATTGAAGGCATGATGATCTGTGCGCGTGCGATCGGGGCGACGCGTGGCTATATCTATTGCCGGTACGAATATCCGGCGGCGGCGCGGGCCATGCGGTTTGCGATTCAGAAGGCGCGCGAGGCGGACCTGTTGGATTGCAACGACTATCCGTTCGATCTTGAGGTAGTGGTCGGCGCCGGCTCCTATGTCTGCGGCGAAGAAACAGCCCTGCTGGAATCGCTGGAGGGCCGCCGTGGTGTGGTGCTGGCGAAGCCGCCCTATCCAGCAGAGTCCGGACTCTATGGCAAACCGACAATCGTCAGCAACGTCCTGACGTTCGCGACAATTCCCAATATTCTGGCAAACGGCGGCGCCTGGCATGCCTCCCTCGGTACTGAAGGGTCAAGCGGGACGATGGTCCTGCAGCTGGGTGGCCGGGTAAAACAGCCGGGGCTGATTGAAATTCCTTTCGGGTTCACGTTGCGCCGGGTGCTGGATCAGTTCGGCGGCGGCATTGCACCGAACTCGCGGTTCAAAGCCGTGCAGGTCGGGGGGCCGTTGGGAAGCCTGTTTCCCGAATCTCACCTCGATGTCCCCATCTGCTATGACGCATTCGCCGAGGCCGGAGCCATTCTCGGACATGGGGGCATCGTCGTCTACGATGACGAGACGAACATGGTTGAG
>Ga0209048_10001640_pt1 | contig 22758 bp, 25 predicted proteins | sample FrelakmetCRP12CR_FD_187146 | JGI IMG/M metagenome (GOLD analysis project Ga0209048, IMG submission 187146) | Freshwater lake sediment microbial communities from the University of Notre Dame, USA, for methane emissions studies - CRP12 CR (SPAdes)... | ecosystem: Environmental > Aquatic >... | reverse complement strand
GCTGGTGGTGTGGGTCAGGCGCGCAACCCGGCCGTCCAGTATGTCAAAGACATTGGCGATCAAGATGGCAACGGCCGCCGCGAAGAAATCCCCGCGGACGGAGGCAATCACCGAGTAGAAGCCTGAGAAGAGCCCGGCCGTCGTAATCAGGCTGGGGAGGACATACACGCCTTTGCGCAGCGAGCTGGACGCTCGCCGGCGACCAGCCGGCCATCGCTCGTTGTCGTTCATCATACCCACTCCGCAATCACGGTGAGCCCGCCGCGCGCACGGTCACCGACGTTGACACGCACCTGTGCGGCGGGTGGGAGATAGATGTCGGCGCGCGACCCGAACATGATCATTCCATAGCGTTGCCCGCGTTCGATGGCCATCCCGGCATGAAGATAACAAACAATGCGGCGCGCCAGAAACCCGGCGATTTGCACAAAGCAGAACCGACGTCCCAGCTCGTCTTCCATCAGCACCGCATTCTGTTCGTTGTCGAGCGACGCCTTGTCGGCAAAGGCGCGAAAGTACTTGCCGGGATTGTAGCGAATGTCGATCACCCGGCCGCTCGCGGGGATCCGGTTGATGTGGACGTTAAGCGGCGACATGAAGATGCTGACCAGCGTCGCTTCGCCGTGCAGGAACCGGTCATCCTGCATCCGCTCCACCTTGATGACGCGGCCGTCCGCCGGTGACACGATGAGACCGGGGCCGCTCGGGGACGTGCGTTGCGGATCGCGGAAGAAGCTGACGATGAAGATCGTCAGCGCCAGGGCAGCGACGGCGGGAAGCGTCCATCCGAGGACGAACAGGACCACTGTCACTGTCGCCGCACCGCCCATGAGGGGATATCCCTCGCGCGCAAGCGGCAGCCGGAATCCTTCTGCGCGGAGTGGGACGGCCTCGCGATTCACGCGGCGTCCCGTCTCAGTTCTTTGACTTATCGACCAGGCGCTCGGACGCCAGCCAGGGCATCATGCCACGCAGCTTGGCCCCGACTTTTTCAATCGGATGCTCCCCCGCTTCCTTGCGCAGCTCGCGGAAGTGCGGCATGCCGCACTGGTACTCGGTGATCCATTCTTCGGCGAACTTGCCGCTCTGAATGTCAGCGAGGATCTTCTTCATCGCCTCGCGAGTTTCTTTGCCGATCACTTTCGGCCCGCGGGTCATGTCGCCGTACTCGGCGGTGTTGCTGATCGAGTAACGCATGTTGGCGATGCCGCCCTCGTAGATGAGGTCGACGATCAGCTTCACTTCGTGCAGGCACTCGAAGTATGCCATCTCTGGCGAGTATCCTGCCTCGACGAGTGTCTCGTAGCCGGCGCGAATCAACTCCGTCAGGCCACCGCACAGAACGGACTGCTCGCCGAACAGGTCGGTCTCGGTCTCCTCTTTGAATGAGGTTTCCAGCACCGCGGCGCGCGTCCCGCCAATGCCCCTGGCGTACGCCAGCCCAACCTGCTGGGAGTCGCCGCTTGGGTCTTGATGGATCGCCAGCAGGCACGGGACACCCCGTCCCTTCTGGTACTCGCTGCGCACCAGATGTCCGGGCCCCTTCGGCGCCACCATGAAGACGTTGACCTTTGGCGGCGGCACGATGCGTTTGAAGTGGATGTTGAAGCCATGGGCGAATGCCAGGTACTTACCGTCGCGCAGGCCCGGTGCAATGTCGCGCTCGTAGAGCTCGCCACCCATCTCGTCGGGAACCACGATCATGATGACGTCTGCCGCCTTGGCGGCGTCTGCGGTGTCCATCACCGTCAACCCGGCGGCGACCGCCTTCGGCCACGAGCTGCCATCGCGCCGCAGACCGACGACGACATCGACACCACTGTCGCGCAGATTGTTGGCGTGCGCGTGGCCTTGACTACCGTAACCGATGATCGCGACCTTCTTCCCCTTCAGGTACTTCAGGTCCGCGTCCTTATCGTAGTAGATATTCATGCCGCCTTCTCTTTTCCTTCTCGCACGCCGAGGCCGGACAGGCCGCGATGCATGGCCGCCGTACCGGTGCGGACGATTTCTTTGATGCCCAGGGGCCGCAGCAGTTCGAGAATGGCGTGGATCTTCTCTTCGCCTCCGGTGACCTCGACGATATACGACTGCGGTCCGACATCGATGACTTTGCCGCGAAAGATGTCGACGATGTTGATCACCTCGGCGCGCGTCTTCTCGTCCGCCGCGACCTTGATGAGCGCCATCTCGCGTTCGACGTGCGGGCTGTCGGCGAAGTCGCTGACTTTGATGACGCTGATGAGCTTGTTGAGTTGCTTCTCGATTTGTTCGAGTACTTGATCCTCGCCGCGCGTCACCAACGTGATGCGCGAGACAGTTGGATCGAGGGTCTCGGCAACCGTCAGGCTTTCGATGTTGAAGCCGCGTCCACTGAAGAGCCCGGCCACGCGGGCCAACACACCGAACTCGTTTTCCACCAACACTGATATCGTATGGCGCATGGCCTCATGCTCGCAGTCCGCAGTGCCGGCGCAGGGGGGGGCGCCGCTGCGCGTCGCTACGCGCTGGCTCCTCTCGACGCCGCGCGATGTTTGTCGAGAATCTGCATGATGCGATCTTTGCCGATCAGCTTGCGCTTCTGCAGTTCCTTCTTCTCGATCTCCTGCTCCGGCGTGACGTACAGCTTGCGGCTGAACTCAGCGATTTGCTGTTCCAGCGCCAAATGCTCCTCATAATATTGCTTGAGCTCGGCATCGCGCTCCAGCAGCGACTGAATCAATTCTTCGTCCTTTTTCTCCATGGGCACACTCCAATGGTGGGGAGGCATCACGTTTAGCCGACTGCCTCTGACGTGTCAAATTCGACGCGATCAGTAAATTCTCGCCATTTCAGACCCTTATGGCGTTCACCTCGGCCTCTGATGGTCGAATGTAACAAGGTTCGAGCTGATGCAGGTCAACGGTGTCCCCTGCCTGCAAGCGCTCCCAACCCATCCTGGCCACGACGCTTCCACGCGGCGCGTATGTTTCGAACGGCAGCACGGTAACGCGCGACCCGAGTCGGCTCTTGAACAATTCGCCGTAGCGCTCCACCGCATCGCCTAACACCACGCAGGGAGTCGGGAGGGCCTGCAGCAGCGACTCGGGTGTCACCAGTGCATCGGCAGTGAGGCGCGTAACCGCACCACCGCTTGATTCGAACGACGCGGCATACAACTCACCCTTTCGGGCGTCGAGCACCGGGCAAATCGCTCCTTGGTAGTGGACGACCGTACGCGCCAGCGCTTCCAAGGTCGGCACGGGGATAAGACGCGCGCCGGTCGCGTAGGCAATTCCTTTGGCCACGCTCAGGCCGATGCGCAGGCCCGTGAACGACCCGGGGCCGTTCGAGACCGCAATCGCATCAATGCTGTCCACCGAACACGCGGCGCGGCGGAGCACGTCATCAATCAGCGGCAGCAACGATGCCGCATGGTTACCGGTGGTAACCAGTGACTGTTCGGCGACAACCGTCCCATCGCTGATGAGCCCGACGCTCGCCCTCCAGGTTGCAGTATCCACTCCAAGGATACGCACCCGCTACCCCCACCCTTGCAGGACGCGGGCAATGTCGTTGTAGAACGCAAACGCCATCAGCGAGATCAACACCACCAGGCCGACCTGTTGTGCGATCTCGCGGTGGCGAATGTCGAGCGGCCGGCGCAGAATCGCCTCGAGCGCAAAGAATAGGAAATGGCCGCCATCGAGCACCGGAATCGGCAGCAGGTTGAGCACGCCCAGGTTGACGCTGATCACCGCCATGAAGTGCAGCAAGTACTCGAACCCGAGACGCGCCTGCTGTCCGGCGGCTTGCGCGATGAGGATTGGTCCGCCGATGTCCTTGGCTGGGATCTTCCCCTGGAACATCTTGACCAAGCTCATCAGCAGCGTCTCGACCCACCACCCAGTCTGCTGGACCCCCATGCCAACCGCCGTCACCACGCCCACCTTTTCTTCATCAAAGCCACGTTCGACGCCGATCACGTAGGCCGTGCCGAGCGTCTCGCCGAAGATGTTTTTGTCCGGTTTAGCTTCGGGGGTGATCTCGACCTGGAATGTCGAGCCATCACGCTCCACGGTGAGCGCAACAGGCTTGCCACCGCTGGCGCGAATGGCTTCGGACAGGTTGTCCCACTTCTCAATCTTGGTGTCGCTGACTGCAACGATGACGTCGCCATTCTTCAGTCCGGCGGTGGCGGCCGGCATGCCGTCCATGACGCCGCCGACCTTCGCGGCTTCGCTGGGAAGGCGCGCTCCATACACCGCAAACACCAGACTGAAGGTGATCGCGGCGAACAGCAGATTGGCTCCGGGCCCGGCCAGCACGATCGCCATACGCTTCCACAACGGCTGCCGTTGGAACGAGACCGCTTGATCCGCTTCGCTGACCGGCTCTTCCGGGTCTTCGCCAACCATTTTCACAAAGCCGCCGAGCGGAATGGCGCTGATGACGTAGTCGGTGCGGCCGATGCGCCGCCCGATCAGCGTCGGGCCGAATCCTATCGAGAACTTCAGCACCCCAACGCCGGTCCGTTTGGCCACCAAGAAATGCCCGAGCTCGTGAAAGAGAATCAAGAAGCCGAGGACAATGACGGCCGCGACGATGCTGGTGACCATGAACACTCCTGACTCCGCGACGGATCAGCGGAAGAACACAATATAATAGTACAGAAACGACACCGGGAAAAGCAGGCTGTCGATGCGGTCGAGCACCCCGCCGTGCCCGGGAAACAGCCAGCCTGATTCCTTGGCGCCGAAGGTCCTCTTCATGACCGATTCGCTGAGGTCGCCGAGTTGACCGATGATCGCCATGATGATCGCCAAGAGCAGCGCTTCATTCCAGCTCAGATCGTTCAGGAACAGCAGCTTGCAGATGGCGGCAGCGAGGAGACTGCCAGCGACGATGCCGGCGGCGCCTTCGACGGTCTTGCCGGGGCTGACGCGCGGCATCAGCTTGTGGCGTCCGATCAGATGCCCAACGGCGTAGCCACCCGTGTCACCGGCCATACCGATGGCCACGGCGAGGATTACCCAGCGCGGTCCGAGCGGTAGCCCGTGCAGGAAGATAAAGTGCGGCAGCAGGAAGCCGACGTAGAGAACGCCCACCAACACCAGTCCGAGATCGGCGAGCCCACGCTCGAAGTCGGGACGCGCCAGTAGCGTCCACACCAGTCCGACCGTAATCGTCAGCGCCAACGCCGCACCAAGCCAAGGCGGCGCTGGCGTGCCAGCGATCGCCTGTCCGCACGCGGCAATTGTCAACAAGGAGCCGAGGCCGATCGTCAGGAAACGTTCGCCACGTTGTGCCGCAAAAGCCATGGCGGCGTACTCCATCACACCGATGACCCCCACCGCCGCGACGAACACCGCGAGCGGCCACCGTGAGGGAACCAGAATCAGCGCCAGCAGGGTTGGGATCGCGACGGCGGCTGTGGCCAGCCTAGCGCGCAGCACGCAGCTGCTCCCTCTCCATCTGCTCGGGGACGCGACCAAAGCGCCGCTCGCGCTGCTGATAGTGCGACAAGGCCTCGACAAATTGCGGTTCGCGGAAATCCGGCCACAAGGTGTCGGTGACGTAGATCTCGCTGTACGCGCTCTGCCAGAGGAAGAAGTTGGAGATCCGCATCTCGCCGCTGGTGCGGATCAGCAAGTCCGGGTCGGGGATACCGGTCGTGTTCAGGTAGCCGCCAAAGACGCGCTCATCGACGGCGTCGGGGTCGAGGCGGCCGCTGCGCGCATCATGCGCCAAGGCACGGGCCGCTTGCAGAATCTCTTCACGGCCGCCATAGCTCACCGCCAAGACCACCGTCATTCGGCAGTTGGTCTTGGTGGCTTCGATGGTGGCAGCGAGCTCACGCTGCAATGCCAGCGGCAACCGTGTGGTGTCACCGATGGCCAGCAAGCGAATCTCGTTCTTCATCATCTTGCGCAGCTCGGTGCGCAGATAGCGCCGCAACAAGCCCATGAGCGCGTCGACCTCACGCTTCGGCCGCTGCCAGTTCTCGGTCGAGAACGCGAACAGGCTGAGGTAGGAGATGCCGAGCCGGCGGCTCGCCTCCACCACCGCGCGCACGGAGTCCTTGCCACGCTTGTGGCCCTCGACGCGGCTCAAGCCGCGCTGCTGCGCCCAGCGGCCGTTGCCGTCCATGATGATGGCAACGTGTCGTGGCAAGCGCTGCAAGTCGAGACCGTTTGTCGGGAGCACCGCCACGCCGCTCACACCTCCATGATCTCTTCTTCTTTGACCTTGAGGACTTGGTCGATCTTTTCGGTGTACGTCTTGGTGATCTCCTGAATTTTTTCATTCGCCTTGCGCACGTCGTCTTCGGTGATCTCCTTGTCCTTCTCGAGGGACTTGAGCAGATCAATGGCGTCGCGCCGGTGGTTGCGAATGGAGACGCGATAGTCTTCCGCCAACTTGCGCACGTGCTTCACCAACTCGCGGCGACGTTCTTCCGTCAGCTCGGGGATTGGGACGCGCAGGATCTTGCCATCGTTGACCGGCACCAAACCGAGGTCGGATTGCAGGATGGCCCGTTCGATCTGCGCCAACGCGCTCTTATCGTAGGGCTGGATGACCAGCAGCCGCGGCTCCGGCGCCGACAGGCCGGCCAGCTGATTCAGCGGCGTACGCGTGCCGTAGTAGTCGACCGTGATCCCTTCGAGCAACGCGGTCGTTGCCCGGCCGGTACGGGTGCGGGTAAGGTCCTTCCGCAGTGCACCCACGGTGCGGTCCATTTCCTTGCGAAGATCCTCGATGACCTCGTCGGTCATACGCCTGCCTCAATGCACGATGGTGCCGATGGGTTCACCGCACACCACGCGCTTGATGTTGCCGGTGGCGTGCAGGTCGAACACGATGATCGGGATCGAGTTGTCCATGCAGAGCGAGATGGCGGTGGAGTCCATGACTTTCAGATGCCGGCTGAGGACATCCATGTGACTCAGCTCGTCGAACTTGCGCGCGCCGGGGGATGTCTTCGGGTCGGCGTCGTAGATGCCGTCGACGTTGGTGGCTTTGAGGATCACGCGCGCACTGATCTCCACGGCCCGTAAACTGGCGGCGGTGTCGGTTGTGAAGAAGGGGTTGCCGGTCCCGGCGGCGAAGATCACCACGCGCCCCTTTTCCAAATGCCGCACGGCGCGCCGCCGGATGTAGGGCTCGGCGACCTGTTGCATGCTGATCGCGGAGAGGACACGGGTCATGACGCCGGCGCGTTCCAAGGCATCCTGTAGAGCCAGCGCGTTGATCACCGTGGCCAGCATGCCCATGTAATCGGCGCTCGCACGGTCCATGCCATGCGTGCTGCCGGCCAGGCCGCGGAAGATGTTGCCGCCACCAATGACGATCGCCAATTCGCAGCCGAGCGCGCGCACTTCCTTGAGCTCCGCGGCAATCGCGTGCAGCACCTCGGGATCGATGCCGTAGCCCGCCCGCGACATCAGCGCCTCACCGCTGAGTTTCAGCAGCACTCTGCGGTAGTGCAGGTTCGCAGGCTGCCGACTGGCAGCGGGCGCGGTCGGCGGAGGCGCTGGGCTCACGGTGGTCTCAGGCCGATTGCTCGGTCATCTCTCCCAGCTGGAAACGCGCGAAGCGCCGCACCACGATGTTCTCCCCGAGCTGCGCAATGGCATCGGTGACGAGTTGGCCGACCGTGCGCTGCGGCTCCTTGATGAACGGCTGTTCGAGCAAGCACACATCGGCAAAGAACTTCTCCACCTTGCCGTCGACGATCTTCTCGATCACGGCCGCCGGCTTCCCGGATTCGTTGGCCTGAACGCGGTAGATGCCGCGCTCGGCTTCGATCACCTCGGGCGCCACGTCCTCGCGCCGGACGAAGCGCGGGTTCGCTGCGGCCACCTGCATCGCGAGGTCCTTGGCCAAGCCCTGAAACTGCGGTGTTCGGGCCACAAAGTCCGTTTCGCAGTTCACTTCGATCAGTACGCCGATCTTGCCACCCGCGTGGATGTACGAGCCAACCTGTCCTTCACTGGCGGCACGCCCCGAACGCTTCGCCGCCGCGGCCAAACCTTTCTCGCGGAGATAGACGATGGCCTTCTCGAGGTCGCCGGCGCTCTCGGCCAGTGCCCGCTTGCAATCCATCATGCCGGCGCCGGTCTTGTCGCGCAGTTCGCGGACCTGCACCGCGCTGACGTCACCACTCATGCCACATCTCCCTGAGTGACCGCAGCCATTTCCGCCTTCTCTTCGGCCCTGGGAGTGTCGTCCGAGTCTCCCTTGGCCTTCTCTTCGTACTGCGTCCGGCCTTCGAGAACCGCGTCCGCCATCGCCCCGCAGAAGAGGCGGATGGCGCGAATCGCATCATCGTTGCCGGGGATCTTGTAGTCGACCATATCCGGGTCGCAGTTGGTGTCGACGACGGCAACCACAGGGATGTGCAGCTTGTTGGCTTCCTTGACGGCGATCTCTTCCTTCTTTGGATCGATCACGAAGAGGGCATCAGGGAGCTTGCGCAGCGTCTTGATGCCGCCGAGCGAGGTCAGCAGCTTGTCACGCTCGCGCGATATACCCAGCATCTCCTTCTTGGTGAGGGCCACGGCCATGGCCGGATCTTCGAGCGTCTCTTCGCACTTCTTCAGGCGATCGATGCTCTGCTTGATGGTCTGGAAGTTGGTGAGCGTGCCGCCCAACCAGCGGTTGTTCACGTAGTACATAGCGCAGCGCTCGGCCTCTTCGCGGATGGCATCCTGCGCCTGCTTTTTGGTGCCCACGAACAATACGCTGCCACCGCTTGCCGCGAGTTGACGGACGAACGCGTACGCTCCCTCGAACAGCTTCACCGTGCGCTGCAGGTCGATGATGTAAATGCCGTTGCGGGCGCCGAAGATGTAGGGCTTCATCTTCGGATTCCACCGACTGGTTTGATGCCCGAAATGCACACCGGCCTCGAGCAGCTGCTTCATGCTGACTTCTGCCATACCTGATCTCCCTGTGGCTTCCTCAAGCGAGTGTCGATATCAGAAAGCTTTGCCGCCTCGCAACCACCGCCGTCACTGGTTCATCGAATCCAGGAATTCCTGGTTATTCTTGGTGTCGGTGATCTTGTCCATGATGAACTCCATCGTCTCGACCGGATTCAGTTGCGCCAGCAGTTTCCGGAGGATCCAGACGCGCGCGATGATGTCCTTGCCGAGCAGCAGCTCTTCCTTGCGCGTGCCAGAGCGATTGACGTCGATGGCGGGAAAGATGCGCTTGTCGACCAGGCGCCGGTCGAGGTGGATTTCCATGTTGCCGGTGGCTTTGAACTCTTCGAAGATCACCTCGTCCATGCGGCTGCCGGTGTCGACGAGCGCCGTTCCCATGATGGTCAAGCTGCCGCCATCCTCGATATTGCGCGCGGCGCCGAGGAATTTCTTTGGCTTGTGCAACGCGTTCGAGTCGACGCCACCGGAGAGGATCTTGCCGCTCGGTGGGACGACGGTGTTGTAGGCACGCGCCAGGCGCGTGATGCTATCGAGCAGGATCACCACGTCGCGGCCGTGCTCGACCAGACGCTTGGCCTTCTCGATGACCATCTCGGCGACCTGCACGTGACGGGTTGCGGGCTCGTCGAACGTCGAGCTGATCACTTCGCCCTCAACCGAGCGCTGCATGTCCGTCACTTCCTCGGGCCGCTCGTCGATCAGCAACACGATGAGCACCACCTCTTTGTGGTTCTGCGTGATGCCGTGCGCGATGCTCTGCAGCATCATCGTCTTGCCGGTGCGCGGTGGCGCCACGATCAGACCGCGGGTACCCTTGCCGATCGGCGTGAAGAGGTCGATCACCCGTGACGTGTACTCCTCCGGGTCGTGTTCAAGCTGCAGCTGCTCGTTCGGATACAGCGGCGTGAGGTTGTCGAAGAGGATCTTCTCGCGCGCCTTCTCCGGCTCCTCGTAGTTGATCGCTTCCACCTTGAGCAGCGCGAAGTAGCGCTCGCCCTCCTTCGGCGGACGGATCTGGCCCGAGACCACGTCTCCGGTGCGCAGGTTGAAGCGGCGGATTTGGCTGGGCGAGATGTAGATGTCGTCCGGACCGGGCAGGTAGTTGTAGTCGGGGGCTCGCAGGAACCCAAAGCCGTCGGGCAGGATTTCGAGCACGCCCTCGCCGTAGACGAAGCCGTTTTGTTCGGTCTGCGCGCCCAGGATGGCGAAGATCAGCTCCTGCTTGCGCATATTCGAGGCGCCCTCGACGTTGAAGTTCTTGGCGATCTGCGCCAACTCGTTGATCTTCTTTTCCTTGAGGGTCTTGAGATTCAGCGCCGCCTCTTTCGCGACAGGCTCCTGCGCAACAATCGATTCGGGGGGCGGTTCCACCTTTGGACGCACGCTCGTCGGCTCTGGACGCGCGATTGCCGGCTCTGGACGCACGCTCGCTACCTCCGAACGCGCAGTTGCCGCCTCACCGCCGTCGTCGCTGCGGCGACGGCGCTCGATACGCGGACCAGCAGCGGCTGCGGTTTGTTTACTTCTCCCGACGGCTTCGTCGGCCATACATTCGTCCCCTCTCTCGACTGGGTTTCTAGGATTTCGCGGTGTGTGGCGAACGGTCGGCCCGAGGTGGCTAACCTTGCAACAGATTTGATGCGTTATTGGAAAGCACGCTAATGAAACAGGTGTTCATTGTCAAGCCGCTGGCGCCGCTGGCGCCCGCGCGCCCGGCGAACAACGTCGCCGCAGCGCCAGTAAATCGTCCGCCAGTGGCGCCACGAAACTCATACGCAGCCCGCTGTGCGGATGGCGGAAGGTGAGCCGCTCGGCATGCAGGGCCTGCCGCTGGATGAGCGCGCCACCGGGACACGTGCGACCACGACCGTACAGCCCGTCGCCAACGATCGGATGACCGATCGCTGCCAGGTGCACGCGGAGCTGATGCGTGCGTCCGGTCTTCGGGAAGAGACGCAGCATCGTCACGCCGTTCAGGTGCTCACAGACCTCGAACGATGTGATCGCCTCGCGCCCACCCTGGTGCACCGCCATGCGCTTGCGATGAGTCGGGTTGCGGCCGATGGGCTCGGAGATGGTACCGGTCTGCCGGCGCAACCGCCCCCACACGAAGGCAACGTATTGCTTCTCCACTTCGCGATTGCGGAATTGCGTCCCGAGATCGGCAAGCGTGGCGGCGTCCTTGGCGATCACCAGCACACCAGACGTATCCTTGTCGAGGCGATGCACGATCCCGGGACGCATCGGATCCAGTCCCGGCCGCGGCCCACGCCAATGGTACAGCAGTGCACTCACCAATGTTCCGCCCCAGTGCCCCGGTGCGGGGTGCACCACCAACCCTGGCGGCTTGTTGATCACCAATAACCACTCGTCTTCGTACAAGACGTCGAGCGGAATCTCCTCGGCTTCGACACCAGCCGTGGGTGCCGGTGGCGCGGGCTCGACGGCGATGGTCTGCCCACGCCGCAGTACCGCACCCGCCTTCGCGGCCTGGCCGTCGAGGCGCACGTGTCCCTCCTCGATCAGTCGCTGCACCTGCGACCGTGATCCCCATTTACCGAGCCCGGCGAGATAGCGGTCGAGTCGCTGCCGCGCCCCCCGCTCGTCTACCGTGACCCGCTCTTCCTCGGTCATCGCTCGGGCGACTCGGCGAGTGCTTGCCGCGCCGCAGCCGCATCGCGCGCGATTTGCTCGACGAGCGCCTGCACGTTCGGGAATTTGGTCTCACCGCGCAGCCGCCGCACGAAGTCTACCTCGATCCTTTGGCGATACAGGTTTTCCGCCATATCGAAGAGGTGGACCTCGAGGCCGCGCTCGTGCGCATGAAACGTCGGGTTGAATCCGAGGTTCGCGATTCCTTCGCGGGGCACTCCCTTCACCAGCGCGCGCACCGCGTAGACCCCATCCGGCGGCAGCATCAAGTCGGTGATGCGCAGATTGGCCGTGGGGAAACCGAGCGTGTGCCCGCGGTGATGACCATGAATCACGCGCCCAGCGACGCTCGGAACGCGGCCCAGCTGCAGGCGGGCGCGCTCGAAGTCTCCCGCGCCGATCGCTTGCCGGACGGCGCTGCTACTGACGAGCATGCCGTCCACTTCAACTGGACCGATGACCTCAACGTCAAAGCCGCAGCGCGTCCCCCACTGACGCAGTGTCTCCGCGCGGCCGGCGCGGCCGTGACCGAAGCTCACCCGGTGCCCAACGACCACGGCGCGTACTCCCAGACCATCGACGAGCAGGCGGCGCACGAACTCGTCGGCAGTGATGGAGGCGAAGGCGCGCGTGAAGTGCTGCCCGATAATGGCATCGACACCCATGGCGGCGATCAGATTGATGCGTGTGCGCCAATCGGTGATCAGACGGGGCGCATGTGCTGGCGCCAACACCGCGGTAGGATGCGGTTGAAAGGTCAGCACCACGGCGCTACCGCCTATGGACCGTGCGGTTGCTACCAAACGTCCGAGGATCGCTTGGTGCCCGATGTGGACACCATCGAAGTTGCCCAGGGTCAGCACCGGCGCGGGAAAGCGGCGGCCGATGCGCTCCAAATGGCGGAGAAGCAGCATTGTCGTTCAGCCGCAGGCGCGCGGCACCGGCGGGCTACTCGCCCAGAGCCTGCAACTTTTGCCTGCCCTTGGCTGCTTCTTCTGATGTGCCATGGTCGGCAATCAGCTTCTGCAGAATGAGCCGGGCGTCGATCTTGTCGCCCGAGTCCGCGAACGCGTCGGCCAGCATGAGCAGCGCCGGCGGCACCTTGTCGGCCTTCGGGTACTTCAGTAGCACCTCGTTGAGCTCGATGATCGCTCGATTGTAGTCGCGTTGCGAGTAGTAACAGCTGCCAATCCAGTACTGCGCGTTGTCGGCCAGATCGGACTTCGGGTTCTTGCGGATGAAGTCGCGCAGCTTCGGCACTGCTTGGTTGCACTGCCCCTGGCGAATCATTCCGATCGCGTCGCGGTAATCCGCATCTCCGCGGCCACCTTGCAACGCCGCGTCCTCTTTCGCCAACGCCGCCTCTTGCGCGCTCGGCGGCCGCGTCGGCGCAACCGGTGGCACTGGCACTTCGGACGGCCGTGCCGCAACCACAGGCTGCTCCATAGGCGGCGATGGCGGCGTGCCGCCCGCCGGCGTGGGCACCACGGCGCCGCGCCCCTGCTCCAAGGCGAGCATTCGCGACTCCATGTCGGCAAGCTGCTGCCGCACATCGCTGGGCATGCCACCGCCGCCGCTGCCACGACGTCCACCTTCCGACACCTCAGTGCGTAGCATATCAAGGCGGCGACGCACTCCTTCCACAGCGACCTGTTGGTCGGCGAGCAAGGCGCGCACTTCGCGCTGGTCCTGCTGAAGTTGGATGAGATCGGCGCGCGTGGCGCAACCAGCCAGCAGCGCCAGGCAGAGGAGCCCTCCAGCGAGCTGCCGGAGGCGCGATCTCGGAGCCAGTCTATTCGCTAACGACAACGAAGTGTGCGCGCCGGTTCTTTGCCCAGCACTCCTCGGTGTGCTCATGGCACAGCGGCAGCTCTTCACCATAGCTGATGGTGGTGAGGTGGTCGGGTGAGATGCCCAATGTGACGAGATAGTCCTTCGCGGCGCGGGCCCGCTTCGCACCCAGCGCCAAGTTGTATTCGACCGTGCCACGCTCGTCGCAGTGCCCTTCGACTTCGACTTTCGCTCGCGCATGATCTTTCAACCAATTGCCGTTCTCACGCAAGACGCCGCGGCCAGACTCATCCAGCTCAAAAGAATCAAAGGCAAAGTGAACGTCCTGGAGAGGCCCTTGTTCACCGCTGCCCAGCGTTCCTGCTTTGTATTGTTCCAGACTGCCGCCGCCGGCAAGGCCCTCTTCGCCAACGCCGCTACCTTCCGTGCCTGCCTGTGTTCCCTTCTTTTTGGCAGAACAGCCACCGCCGAGGACAGCCACCAACAGCCCCACCACCGCCACGCTAAGCAGCCGCTTACCCATCACATCCACTCCTCTTGTTCGCGCGCCCCGCGCTCCGTTGGCGACTTACTCAAGCCAACGCGACCACGCCGGACTGGTATCATCTCCCCCGCCGTGAGTCAATTGAACTTGGCTGCCGCCGGTGACGTCGGTGATGAACAGCTTCCTGCGCCCGGTGCGCGACGAGCTGAACACCATGTAGCGTCCGTCGGGCCCCCAGCTCGGATCCTCGTTATTGCCGGCGGCCTGCGTCAGCTGGCGCGGCGCGCTGCCGTCGACCTTGACGGTGAACACGTTGAACTCGCCCTCGGAACGGCTGACATAGGCGATTAGATCGCCCTTCGGCGACCACGCCGGCGACGTGTTGTAGTTGCCGGAGAACGTGATCCGCCGCGCGTCGCCGCCGTCGGCACTGATCACATAGATCTGCGGCCCTCCCGCGCGGTTCGAACAGAAGGCGATCTGCTTGCCGTCGGGCGACCAACTCGGTGACACGTCGATGGCCCAGCTGTCCGTCAGGCGGCGAATCACCTTACCGCTCCGATCCAAGAGGACCACGTCCGCATTGCCGTCATCCTCGACAGTGACGGCGATCTTGGTGCCATCGGGCGACATCTTCGCGCCGAGATTCAGCCCAGGCCGCTGTGACAGCAGCGTCTCACGCCCGCTGATCAGATCGATGAGGAAGAGATCCGGGTTGCGGCGCTTATAGGATGTGTACAGCAGCGAGCGGCTGTCGGGGCTCCACGACGGCGACACGTTGAGCGTCTGGTTCCTGGTGATCTGTTGGAGGTCGCCCTCGTCGGGGCTCATGACGTAGATCTCTTTGAATTTGCCGTCGCGCGTCGACACGAAAGCAAACCGCGAATCGAACGGGCCGCGGTCACCGGTGAACTGTCCGATGATCTCGTCGGCAAACTTGTTGGCCATGCGTCGCAGCTCGCTGACGGGACCATGATAGCGGCGCCCGCTCAGCTGCCGGCGCTGGTAGACGTCGAACAGTCGGACCTCGAGCGTGAGGTTGTCGCCTTGCAGCGTGTAGGCGCCCTTGACCAGCGCGAGTGCCCCGATGACCGACCAGCTGTCGAAGTTGATGGAATCCGGTGTATACCCGGACGCCTCCGACTTCTCGATATAGGCGGAGCGGTCGAGGATCTTGAAGTATCCGGACAGCGTCAGGTCGCGCCCGACTATGTCGGCAAAGCGCGTCGCCACATCCGCAGCGGTCGGGCCCGAGAGATTCTTGAGCAGCGCGACCGCTACGGGGTAGCTGCGCGTGCCCGGGCCAAAGATGGAGCCCTTCATCTGCGCGGCGCTCATCCTCGGGTGGATGCCCAGCACGCTCGCGACCACTGCTGCCCACAACCACAATCGATTCATCCCACCTCCACTCATTGCTGCATTTGCTCCGGGCTGAACGTCAGCTCGACGTCTTGGAACTCCTTGCGATACGTGTCCGGTGGCGGCGGCAGCGGATTGACTGCCCGCACCGCGCGCTCGACTGATGCGTCGTAGCTGGCATCCCCGCTGGCTTGCGTGATTCGCACGTTGACGACCTCGCCGTTCTCCGTGATGTTGAAGCGCACCACGGCCTCCAGCGCGCGTTCGGTGCCGGCCCACGCCCAACTCCGCTTAATGCGATTCAGCAACTGGTTGTAGTAGAGCAGATACTCGACGCCCTTGATCGTCCCGCCGAGGCCCTCGCCCGGCCCAACCGACACGGGGCCACCGGGCTGATCGCCGGGCTTGGTCCCGAGGCCACCGCCGCGCACGCCGGTGTGTTGCTCGACGCGCCGGACAGCGGCCGCGATCTGATCGTCGCGTGCGCGCGCCGCCGCTGCCTCCTTCGCCGCCTTGGTGTCGGCCGCCGCTTTCGCTTCGGCAGCCTTCTTTGCCTCCGTCGCCGCCTTGGCGTCGGCCGCTGCTTTCGCCTCGGCGGCTTTCTTTGCCTCCGTCGCCGCCTTGGCGTCGGCCGCTGCTTTCGCCTCCGCGGCTTTCTTTGCCTCCGCCGCCGCTTTAGCGTCGGCCACCGCTTTCGCTTCCGCCGCCTTCTTTGCCTCCGCCGCCTTGGCGTCGGCGACTGCTTTCGCCTCCGCCGCCTTCGCTTCCGCGGTCTTCTTTGCCTCCTCCGCCAGCGCCATCTCATCGTCCTTCGGCTTCGCCTCCACCTTCGGCGGTTCAGGCGGCTTCTGCGGTTCGACCTTGGGTGGTTCCGGCTTGGGCGCTTCGGGTTTCGCCTCGACCTTGGGCGGCGGCGGTTGTACCTTTGGAGGTGCGGACACCAGCGGCGGGCCTTCAACTCGACCCTTACCGCCCTGGACGACATTGCTCCCGCCGACGCGGTCGAGAGCGACGAGATCGACGGAGTAGGATACCAGCGGCGGCGGGTGATGCATGAAGTGTTGCGGCATCAGCAAGACAACGGCGATGACGACGAGGTGCAACCCGCCTGAGGCGAGAACCATCCACCACAGGCTGCGGTCCCACTCGCCTTCGCTGATCGGTACCGGAAACTCGTTGGTCACGGGCATCACCAGCGCGCGTATCGGCCGCACGAGCAGCGCAACACGGCGCTCCGGACGTGCTTCGAGAACCTCAGCACGAACGGTTCAAGATTCATTTGATTTGAAATGAAAAGCATTCTTCCGTTCGCCCTGAGGAGGCCGCATCTTCTCAGCGGCCGTCTCGAAGGGGGCTGCTTCGGCGAAAGTCGACAGCCTCCTCATTAGCAAGGGAATCGCTAGCTCCGCTGGTCGGGCGGCGGCTCCGTCACCATGCCGAGCCGCTCGACGCCTGCTCCCTTGATGGTCGAAATCACACGCATCACCTCACCGTACCGAACATTCTGATCGGCACGCAGAAAGACCTGCCGGTCCGGCCGCACCTTGAGAATCGCCTGCAACTTGGGTCCCAGCTCCGGCACGGTGATCAACGTATCATTCAAATAGACCTGCCCGGTGCGATTCACGGCCACGACGAGCTGCTGTTCCTCGCCGGACAACGCTGCCGCCTTCACCTTCGGAAGGTTGATGTCGACGCCCTGCTGCAGAATCGGCGCGGTCACCATGAAGATCACCAGCAACACCAGCATCACGTCGACGAGTGGTGTGACGTTGATATTGGAGATTGCACCGGCGGATTGCTCGTCGAAGGCCATTGGGCCGATCCTACTTCAAGAAGTGACGCTCGGCGATATTCAGGAATTCAGACGAGAAGTTTTCCATCTCCGCCGAGAGTACGCGGATCTGCCGCGCGAAGTGGTTGTAGGCCACGACCGCCGGAATGGCGGCGACCAAGCCCGTAGCCGTCGCAATCAGCGCTTCGGCGATGCCCGGGGCCACCGCCTGGATGCTGGAGGAATGCGTCACGCTGAGGCCGCGGAAGGCGTTCATGATGCCCCACACCGTCCCGAACAAGCCGATGAACGGCGTCGCGCTCGCCGTCGTCGCCAGAAACGTCAGCGCGCGTTCGAGGCGGGTGATCTCCTGGTTGGCAGCGCGCTTCATGGCTCGTTCGACGTTGGCGACACCAACCAGCTCGGTCGTGTCGAGCCCACCTTCCGGACCGGCGCTCTGCCGCTTCGTGCGCGTCAGGCGCACAAGCTCCTGATAGCCGGCGCGGAACACTTGCGCCACCGGACTCTGTTTGAAGTCCTGACTGGTCGTGTGAATCGTCGTGAGGTTCTTGGTCTCCCAGAACAGCTCAAGGAAGCGGGCGGACTGGCGGCGTGCTACACGCACCTGACGCAACTTGTAGAAGATGATGCCCCAACTGAACACGGAGAACAGGATCAGCAGGTACAACACCAACTGGACCACCAGCCCAGAACCGGTGACCATGCTGACCAGGCCTTCCTGTTGCACCATGCCCTCGGCCTGGGCGTATGCAGCAGGAATCATTTCCACCAACATACATCGTCCCCTCGCCACCCAGCGACTCGGACGCTAGTATACGCATCCCAGTGAGTCAACGCATCACCGCTCAGCGCCTTGACTGATCTGAGTGGAAGTGATTTACGAAATTTTTTGGTTAGGGGAGAGCGCCATGAGTATCAAAGTTGGAATCAATGGGTTTGGTCGCATCGGCCGCAACGTGCTGCGCGCCTGCATCGGCGAACGTGACATCGAGTTCGTCGCGGTCAACGACATCACCGATGCTCACACCCTTGCGCACTTGCTCAAGTACGACTCCGTGCATGGGCGCTTCCCCCATGGTGTGACCGCGGAGAAGGACGCATTGATCGTCGACGGCAACCGGGTCCGTGTGCTCAGCGAGCGCGATCCTTCCAAGCTGCCGTGGAAAGACCTGGGCGTCAGCATCGTCCTCGAATGCAGCGGCCACTTCACTTCGAAGGATAAGGCGGTGGCCCACCTGGCCGGCGGCGCGAAGAAAGTGGTCATCTCGGCGCCAGCGAAGGGCGTCGATCTGACACTCTGCTACGGCGTCAACCACACGGCCTACCAGAACGATAAGCACCATGTGCTGTCGAACGCCTCCTGCACCACCAACTGCCTGGCGCCGGTCGCCAAGGTGCTGCACGAGACGTTCGGCATCAAGCGCGGATTGATGACCACGATCCACTCATACACGAACGATCAGCGCATCCTCGACCTGCCGCATGAAGACCTGCGACGGGCGCGGGCCGCAGCCCTGTCGATGATCCCGACGACCACCGGCGCGGCGCGCGCCGTTGGCGAGGTGCTGCCAGATCTGAAGGGTAAGCTCGACGGTATGGCCGTGCGCGTACCGACCGCCAACGTGTCGGTCGTCGATCTCACCGCGGAGCTGTCGAAGAGCACCAGTGAAGCCGACATCAACGCAGCGATGAAAGCAGCAGCCGACGGGTCACTCAAGGGTGTCCTCGGATACTGCGATGAGCCACTCGTGTCCGTCGACTTCAACGGCAGCTCGTTCTCGTCGATCTTCGATTCGCAGTGCACCAAGGTCATGGATGGAAACTTCGTGAAAGTGCTGTCGTGGTACGACAACGAGTGGGGCTTCTCGAAGCGCATGGGGGATGTGACGCGGCTCATCGGTGGCTCGCTCTGAGAACAATCGTGGTCGTGGTCGTAAGTGGTGCTTCGCTCATTGAGAACTCTTCGTTTCCTCTTCTACGAGCACGAACACGATCACGATTCACGATATAAGCGGTAGACCAGCCTTCCCATGCGCACCATCGATCAAATCGAGCTGGCCAACCAGCGCACGTTCATCCGCGTTGACTTCAACGTCCCGTTGAAAGACGGCGCGGTCACCGACGCCACACGCATCACGGCGGCACTGCCGACCGTGCGGCACGCCCGCGAACACGGCGCGCGCATAATCCTCGCGTCGCACCTCGGCCGTCCAAAGGGCAAGCCGAAGCCGGAGTTCAGCCTGGCGCCGGTCGCCAAGCGCTTGTCAGAGCTATTCGGGCAGGAAGTGAAGCTGGCACCCGACTGCGTCGGCGAGGCGGTTGAGCAGGTCGCCAACACGCTCGCGCCGGGACAGGTCGTGCTGCTCGAGAACTTACGCTTTCACCCGGAAGAGGAAGCCAACGACGACGGCTTCTCGCGCGCCCTGGCGCGGCTGGCGGATGTGTATATCAATGATGCGTTCGGCACGGCGCACCGTGCACACGCCTCCACTGCCGGCATGGTGCCGTACGTGAAGCAACGTGGCGCCGGCTTCCTGCTGCAGAAGGAGTGCGAGTATCTCGGCAAAGTGGTGCAGGCGCCGGCGCGCCCGCTGGTTGCCATCCTCGGCGGCGCCAAGGTGTCGGACAAGGTCGCGGTGATCGACAACCTGCTCACCAAAGTGGATGCGTTGCTCATCGGCGGTGCGATGGCGTACACCTTCTTGAAAGCTATGGGGGTTGCAGTTGGCAACTCGCTGGTTGAAGCCGATCGGATCGACACCGCCAAGCACCTGCTCGATCAGGCGCGCCAACGCGGCATGCAAGTGCTGTTACCGGTGGACCATCGCGTCTCGAGCTCGCCGAAGGGCGATGCTCCCGTGCAAACGGTGGCGCAGGCAATCCCCGACGGGCTGCTCGGCGTCGACATCGGCCCGGAAACCGAGCGCACGTTTGCCGCCGCGGTCGCGCAGGCAAAGACGGTTTTCTGGAACGGCCCAATGGGCATCTTCGAGATCCCGGCGTTCAGCCACGGCACGATGGCGATGTGCGACGCGTTGGTGCAAAGTTCGGCGCTCACCATCGTCGGTGGCGGCGACTCGGTCGCTGCGGTCATGCAGTCGGGCAAAGCCGATCGCATCTCGCACATCTCCACCGGCGGCGGCGCGTCGCTGGAATTCCTGGAGGGACGCACGCTTCCCGGCATCGCCGCGCTGGAGGAGCAATGAGCCCACAGCGCGTCCCACTGATCGCCGGCAACTGGAAGATGCACGGCACGCGCACCGAGGCGAGCACGCTCGCCGAGGGCATCAAATCCGGCGTTGCCGGCCTCGCCGGACGTCAGGTGCTGGTGGCCCCACCCTACACCGCCTTGGAGACCGTTGCGCGCGTGCTTGCTGGCAGCAAGGTGCTGCTCGCCGCACAAGATCTCCACTGGGAACCCAAAGGCGCCTTCACGGGCGAGGTGTCCGCGGCGATGCTGCGCGACGTCGGCTGTACGCACGTCATCGTCGGCCATTCCGAGCGCCGCCAGTTCTTCGGCGAGACGGACGAAACGGTGGCGCAGAAGGTGGCAAGCTCGCAGGCCAACAGCCTGGTGCCGATCGTCTGCGTCGGCGAAACGCTGGACCAGCGCGAAGCCGGCCAGACGTTGGCAGTCATCGAGCGCCAGTTGCGGCGCGGTTTGCTGGGCCGGAACGCAGCTGCTATACGAGCCCTGGTCATTGCGTACGAGCCAGTGTGGGCCATCGGGACGGGTAAAGTGGCGACGCCCGAGCAAGCCCAGGAAGTGCACGCCTTCATCCGCCGGACGCTGGCGGAGTTGGGCGGCGAGGAAGCGGGCAAGGCCTGCCGCATCCTCTATGGTGGGAGCGTCAAGCCAGACAACATTGACGAGCTGATGCGTCAAGCGGATATTGATGGCGCACTGGTCGGTGGTGCTAGTTTACAGATCGAATCGTTCGTGCGCATCGCCAAGTTTGTTGCGTGAGGTAAGACATGTTCATTGTTGTGACGGTCATCCACATCATCGCGTGCCTGTTTCTGATCGGCGTCGTGCTCTTGCAGCAGGGCAAGGGCGCCGACATGGGCGCCGTCTTCGGAGGGAGCAGCTCGACGATCTTCGGCAGCGGCGGTGCCGGCAACTTCCTCACGCGGCTGACGACGATCATGGCGGTCGTCTTCATGCTGACGTCGTTGACGCTGACCTACACCGGCGCTCGTCGCATGGGCTCGACCGTCTTCGACTCGGCGCCACTGCCCGAAGCGCCGCCGCTGGAGATTCCGGCGCAGCAGCCAGGCAGGCCCGCGCAAGTCGAACCGGCCGCGCAAGCCCCAGCCCCTGCACCGGCTGCGGAGCCCCAAGCCGCGGCGCCCGCGCAACCGCCAGCTGGAGCCGAACCAGCGGGCCAGCCCGGTACCGACTAGAATCCGAGTCACGAGTCACACGCACAAGTCACCAACGCGAGGATGGCGGAACTGGCAGACGCGCTAGTTTGAGGGGCTAGTGGGGTAAAACCCGTGGGGGTTCAAGTCCCCCTCCTCGCACCTTTATTCCCTCGAAATCTCAAAGACTTGCTCCTCCCCGGACTGTCGGAGGGCCAATTGGGGGGCCAATTGGCGCAGTTTTCGGAGTTGATCGCCCCCCTCGCTGCGCATCCACTTGCCGTAATGTCGCTTGAGAGTCTCGAAGCGCACGCCGGTCTGCTCCTGGAGCCAGACCGGATCGACGCCTCGGGACATTGCCAGCGACACGAACGAATCCTTTGTGGCGTACAGCCCACGAATCGGAAGCCCGAGCGCGCGTAGGCAGTGGTACCAGTGCGTTGAAAACGTCTTCGGTTCAATCGGCCCGCCTCCCAAGTTCGTAAACACCGGCATCTCCGGGTTGACGTTGAGCGGTTGGATGGCGCGCAGGATGGCCACCGTCTCGGGCATCAATTCAACCATACGCGCCGCCGCCCGCGTCTTCGGCGCATGCTCCTGGCCGAGATGCCGGGAGCGAACAATCCGCACAATCCCGCGAACGAGGTCCACGTCGGCCCAGTGTAGCCCAGCGGCCTCCGATGGCCGCATCGCCGTCCAAAACAGAATGTGCAGAAACGCATGGTACGGGGGATGGAGCCGCTTGCGGTCCGTCGCGCCCGGTCGTCCCGCGTGGAAACCGAACCGCTTCGTCTTGAACCAAGCAAGTATTCGGTCGCGCTCGCTCGGTTCAAAGGGTTCAGGCCCCGGCTCGACACCTCGGGGCCATTGCAGACCACCAAACAAGTTCGCCTTGATTGCAATCTCGTCGATACGTGCGGCATCGCGAAGCAGCGCACGCAGGCTTGCGAAAATGTTGCGCACGGTTTTGACCGAGAGGGTGCCTGGCTCGCCACCCGTGCTCTTTCCCATCGAGCGTTGATAACCGGGGCGGCGCAGTTGAGCGTGTTCCTCAAGCGGGCGGGCGAGCAACTCGGCTTGCAGTCCCACCATGTCACGGGGCGTCAGCCGCTCAATCGGAATCGAACCGATGCGCGGTAAGACATATTGCTCGATGTGCCGCCGGTAGTCGTGCGCCTGTGCGCGCCGCACCACCGGCTCCACCTTGCCTTCGATCCACTTGTCGAAGTAGTCGCGCACGGTCTGGGAGGTCGCCGCTGTCGTGGGTACCGTCTCCGGTCCGAACAAGTCGAGCGGGCTCTTGCCAGCGGCGATCGTCGCCCCGATCAACTTGGCGAGCTTGTAGACTTGCGCGCGGTTTCCCGGTGTCGCCGCGAGTGCGGTCGTGC
>Ga0209048_10001639_pt1 | contig 22759 bp, 21 predicted proteins | sample FrelakmetCRP12CR_FD_187146 | JGI IMG/M metagenome (GOLD analysis project Ga0209048, IMG submission 187146) | Freshwater lake sediment microbial communities from the University of Notre Dame, USA, for methane emissions studies - CRP12 CR (SPAdes)... | ecosystem: Environmental > Aquatic >... | reverse complement strand
GATGACCCCGCCGGCCCTCGAGCGCGCGATCCGCTCGTGCCTCGCCAAGGACCCCGAGGACCGCTGGCAGAGCGCGAAGGACGCCGCGAGCGAATTGCGCTGGATCGGGCAGGCGTCCTCCCAGCCGGGGACTCCGGCCCCCGCGCTCCCCTCGCGGGCGCGACGCGAACGCCTCTGGATGGCCGTCGCCGGCGTGGCCGTCGGTGTGTCCGCGGTCCTCGCCTGGGCGGCCTCCGGCGCTCGCCCGACCCCGGCAACAGCCGCCCTCCACTTCTCGGTCACCGCACCGGCAAACGCCCGCATCGAAAACACTGTTGCCGTCTCGCCCGACGGAAAGCAGATCGTCTTCGTCGCGACCGACGCGGCGGGCGGGGAGGCCCGCCTCTGGATCCGCGCCACGAACTCTCAGGCCTCGCGTCCGATGGAAGGCACGGAGGGCGCCCGCTTCCCATTCTGGGCGCCCGACGGCCGCGCCGTCGCCTTCTTTGCCAACGGGAAGCTCAAGAGCGCGCCCCTGTCGGGAGGCGCCCCGCGGCCTCTCTGCGACGTTCCCGATTCCCGCGGAGGCGCGTGGGGATCGCGCGGCGACATCCTGTTCTCGCTCAACGCCAATGACGCGATCTACCGGGTCTCCGAAAATGGGGGACCGGTCACTCGCGTGACGACCCTCGACACCGCCCGCGGTGAGACGACGCACCGTTGGCCGGCATTCCTCAGCGACGGAAGACGCTTCGTCGCCCTCTCGCTTTCGAGCCGGGACGAGACGCAAGGCCTCAGCCTCTTCTCCCTCGATGGAGCGCCGCCCCGATTCCTCATCCACACATACTCATCTGCCGCCGTCGTTCCGGGATTTCTGCTCTGGGGCTCTCCGGCCCTCCAGGCACAGCCGTTCGACGAGAGCAGCGGCACCCTCGTCGGAGCACCGGCCCCCGTCGCCGACGGGATCGGCCGAAGCGCAAACTTCAACGGTCTTTCCTGTTTCTCGGTATCGCAAACGGGGTTGCTCGTCTACCGTCCGGGAGGCATGGAGGCCACGCAATTGAGCTGGTTCGACCGGGACGGAAAGCCGATCGCCGCGGCCGGGGACGTCGGGAACTGGTCGGAACCCGCCCTGTCTCCGGACGGCACGCGCGTCGCCGCCGCGAAGATGGATGCCGATCACGGAAACGTGAGCGACCTCTGGCTCCTGAACCTCGACCGGGGCGCGTGGTCGCGGTTGACGTTCGATCCCGGAGACGAGCTCACGGCCGTCTGGTCCAGGGACGGCAAGGACGTGTTCTCGTCCACGGACAAGGGGATCACACGCTTCTCCGCGGGCTCGGGAACCCCCGAAATGCTGCTCGAGGCGGGAAAGGATCTCCTCTGGCTGGACGACACCTCTCCGGATGGACGCACGCTGCTGTACGAGCGCGTCGACCCGAAGTCGAAGTGGGACCTCTGGATGCTCGACCTGGCCACGCGCAAGCCCCGCCCCTTCCTCGTCACGCCCGCCAACGAGTCCCATTCCACCTACTCTCCGGACGGGCGCTTCGTCGCATACGTCTCGGACGAGAGCGGGCGCGCCGAGATCTACGTTCAGCCGGCTGACGGGTCACCGGGCCGCTGGCAGATCTCGACGGCGGGCGGGGACCAGCCCCAGTGGCCGCGAGGAGGAACCGAGCTCTTCTTCGTCGCCCCGGGCGGAGCGGTCATGGCGGCCGAGGTGTCCACGCAAAAGGGCTTCGAGTCCCGGCCGCCCGTGCGGCTCTTCGCAGCGCGCCTCCAGGAAGCGGGTGTCACGGGCTATCGCAACGGCTACGTCGTCGCCGACGGCGGACGGCGATTCCTGGTCAACGTCCCCCAGGACGAAGGCACGCGGCTCGATGTCGTCGTCAACTGGCCTGCGGCGCTCAAGCCGCGTTGACGACCTAGGGCAGCTTCGGGACCGGCATCGAGCCGGTCGAGCGGCGTTCCTCGGACACCCGGGCGGCGCCGAAGTGGCGCTTCATGACGACGACGGTCATGTCGTCTTCGAGCTCCCCGCCCCCGGCCCATTGCCGCACGGTCGTGACGAGCTCCCGGGCGATCTCGTCGGCCGGCCGGTCGCGCAGCGCGAGGAATGCGCGGGAGAGCCGTCCGGGCCCGAACTCCTCGTCGTTGTCGTCGTGGGCCTCGACCATGCCGTCCGTGTAAAAGAGCAGCGCGTCACCGGGCTCGACCAGCCGGTAGCCTCGCGTGTAGGTCGCATTGGCGGTGGGCCCGAGGACGAGGCCCGTCTGGATGAGCGGGGTCACGCTCCCGCCGTGGAAATGGAGCGGATGCGGGTGCCCGGCGTTGACGTACATCAGGCTTCCGTCGTCCTCGATCTCGCCGTAGAAAAGCGACACGAACCGGGTCGTCAGGCGCGACTCGTGGATGATGCGGTTCAACCTCTCGACGGTGCGGACGATCTTGAAGTCGCGCTCGACGGCCATGCGCAGGCCCGTGTACACGTCCCGGACCTGGAGGGCGGCCGGCAGCCCGTGGCCCGAGGCGTCGGCGATCGCGACGCCGAGGATGCGGTCCGACACCGGAATGAAGTCGAAATAGTCGCCGCCCACGAGCTCCGCCGGGGTCGTGTAGCCGGCGATCTCGATCGAGCCGCGACGCAGCGCGCGCTTGGGAAGGATCGACATCTGGATCCGCCGCGCCTCCTGGAGCGCCGAGACGTAGCGGTCCTGCCGCAGCTTCTGGTCGACGGCCAGGCGCAGGATCCCGAGAGAGGCGACGAGGTCGTCTTCGGGAGCCGCGGGATCCACCGAGAACGCCAGGATGTACTCGTCGTCGCCCACCGCGATCGCCGCGAAGCGCTCGGCCCCGAGTCTCTTCTCGAGCTCCGTGTCCACGCCCGGGGCCGTCAGGTCCATGACGACGACACCTTCGTCCACGACCCGCTCGATGGGCGGGTACTCCTCCGGAATGAAGAGCCCGGGAGCGATCGCCGGAACGTTGCCGAAGGTCTTTGTCAGCTCGTATCCGCCCTCTTTGTGGACGTACAGGCGGCCTCCGCGGACCCCGAGCACGCCCGAGAACTGCTCGATGACGGTGGACGCCGTCTGCATGATCGTCGCGGACGGGTCGGCCGCCTGCTCGATCGCCTCGATGGCCTTTTCGACCTTGCGGAAGAGATACTTGCCGGTTGCCATCGGGGCGCGATTCTAACCTGTCGGGCCCCGCCGGACCGGCGGAAAAGCGCGGACCCCTACGCCGAGGCGGACGCGCCGGCCGAAGCGCGCACCGGCGCAATCCGGTCGTTCGGCTTGTCGTCGCGGATCTTGCCGTCCTTCAGGCGCACGATGCGCCGCGCGTGCGCCGCGATGTCCTCTTCGTGGGTGACGAGGACGATCGTGTTGCCGCGGGCGTTCAGCTCGTCGAAGAGCGCCATGATCTCGGCGCCCGTCTGCGAGTCGAGGTTGCCCGTCGGCTCGTCGGCGAGCAGGATACTCGGGTCGTTGATCAGCGCGCGCGCGACGGCGACGCGCTGCCTCTGGCCGCCCGACATTTCATTGGGCGTATGGCTCATCCGGTCGGACAGGCCGACGGCCTTCAGCGCCCGCACGGCGCGTTCCCGGCGGTCCTTCTTGGAGACTCCCCCGTAGACGAGCGGCAGCTCCACCTGCTGCAGCGCGGACGTCCGGGGCAGCAGGTTGAAGGTCTGGAAGACGAACCCGATCTCCTGGTTCCGGATCGCGGCGAGCTCGTCGTCCGTCATGCGGGCGACTTCCTTGCCGTTCAGGACGTACGAGCCGGATGTCGGCGTGTCGAGACAGCCGATGAGGTTCATGAGCGTCGACTTCCCCGAGCCCGACGGGCCCATGATCGCGACGTACTCGCCCCGCTCGACGCCGAGGGAAACCCCGGCAAGCGCGGGGACCTTCTCCTCACCCATCTGGTAAACCTTCGCGATGTCCCGGATGTCGATCAGCATGCGATGTGGGGCCCCCTGCCCGGATAGTACGATTTTCGCCAGGCAGTGTTTCGGGGTTCCCCGCCGAGCCGTCTAAGCCCCGCTAGGAGAACAGGATCCCGAGCCCGGCCTTTCCGAGGACGTAAAGGCCCCAGAGGGACAGGACGAGCGCCGCCATCCTCCCCCGCGAGGTCTTCGCGGCTGCCGAGAGCCCCAGGACGAGCAGCGCCATCGACCAGAAAGAAAGCATGTCGAGCGACGCGAGCAGGGAGTGGAGCGTCCTGTCGGACTGGCGGCTGACCAGAAACGCGGGGCTGGTGTGCAGCAGGTCGTCGAGGCCCTGCGGGTCGATCGTCGAGCGCCCCCAGAGCAGCGCGAAGAGCGCGATCGACGCCACGACGCCCGGCAGGAACGCGTGGGCCGTGACCCCGAGCGACTGCCGGAACCGGACCTCCCAGCCGAACGCCTGGCAGGCCATCCACAGTCCGCCGGCCGTGATGAAGGCGATGACCGTTGGAGCCACGGCTCCGAAGAATTCCCACACCCACGAGAACTTCCGCGAGCCCTCCACCGCCTGATCGATCTGGGCCTCCGTGAGCTTCTGCTCGCGGTGCGAATTGCCCTCGACGATGACGCTCCTCCAGTCGGTGCGCGACAGCACGAGCTCCGACACGAGAAACGACATCGCCGTCCAGAGGACGAGCGGCACCAGGAACGTGGGGCGGGCGGCGATCGCCGCGAAGGTCCTGACCGGAGACACGAAGACCCCGACCAACCGCCCGAGGGAGGTGTCGGGGCCAGTTGAGACCGGGGCAGTCGCCGCCGCCGCGGCCTCCTCCGCCACTACGGAGCGCCGGCCGCCGACGGCTGCAGCGCCAGGCGGATCAGGTCCGCCCGGTCCTCAGGCTTCGGAAGCGCCATCTCGGGCATCCCTTCGACGCGAACGCCCTTCCACTCGAGGATGTCGGACACCGCGCTGTGGTAGGCCGCCACCGCCTTGCGGTATCCCACGAGGGCGTTCACCTCGCGCGACCGCGCGTCCGAGAGGCTGGTCTGGAGCTGCGACACTTCGAAGCCCGTCGTCATTCCGTTCTCGTACTTCTTGCGGGCGGCATCGAGGTTGCGCTCGGCGAGCTCGCGCCCCTTGGCGGCCGCGACGATCTGCTTCTCGGCGGTGTCGATCAACCGGTGGGCATTGCGCACGTCGACGATGATGCTCTGCTCGAGCACCGTCAGCGTCGACTTCGACGTCTCGAGGTTGTAATGCGCCACGCCTTCGGCGCCTTTGGCCGCGCGGTTCAGGATCGGAAAAGAGAACACGAGGCCGACCTTCCAGTTTTTGTAGTCTCCGCCGAACGTCGAGTCGACGGCTCCACCCCAGCCGGGATTCACGATCGTTCCATCCGGGAGCACGTACGCTCCGCCGTTGTTGCCGTAGCTCGCCTGGAGATTCAGCGACGGCAGGGTCTGGTTCTTGAAATACGCGAGGGCAATCTGGTTGGAGGCGACGGAGTACTGCTGGGCCAGGACCTCGGGGCGCTGCGCAATCGCGGTCTTCATCCCCTGCTCGAGGTCGAACTTCTGCTGTTCGACGCGCACGGGATCCGTCGGAATGATGTTGGCCGCGCTCCAGGCGACCGGGTCGTAGTTCAGGAGGCGCTTCAACTGGTCCTGCGCGAGGCCGATGAGGCCCTCGGCGTTGATGATGTCCTGGTCCGCCGTCGCGATGTTGACCTCGGTCTGCACGATGTCGATCGGGGCCAGCGAGCCGACGTCGATCTTGATCTTCGTGATCCGGTTCAACTCGACGGCGATGGCCTTGGACTCGAGCTTGACCTTGAGGTTTTCGTACGCAAAAGCCAGATCCCAGTAGGCCTGTTCGGTGGCATTCACGGTCGTCTGGACGCTCCGGATGAAGGTCTGGTAGGACGCGTCGCGGCTGTTGCGCGCGGTCTCGATGAGCCAATTGGTCGGAAGCCTGCCGAAGTTGCGCAACAGGGGCTGATTCACCGACGCCGTCAGGCCCGCGGAGAAGGAGGGGTTGATGTCGTAGAACGTGGAGTTGTTCTTCGTGCGGTTGCCGGAAAAGCCGAGCGTGAACGTGCCGCCCCACGGAACCAGCTGCGAGACCTGCGCGCCTCCGTCGGACACATCGTTCTTCAGAACCGCCGCTCCGGACAGCTGCGAAGACGTCGGCTGCTCGTTGTGCGTGCGGGTTCCGAAGGCCTGCAGAAGCGGATCGTAGATTCCGTAGTTCTGGAACAGGGAGTACCGCGACGCCTCGGCCGCGTTGACCGTGACGTTCAGGTCCTGGTTGTTCGAGAGGGCCAGGCCGATCGCCTGGTCGAGAGTCAGGCGGATCCCCTCCTTGTCGCCGGCCGGCAGCTGGACCGGAGTGCGCTGGCCCGGAACGGCCGAGACGGCCGGGCCCGACTGCGCCACCAGGAATCCGCTGGCGAAAAGCAGCATCGCCGCGGCGGCGAGCGTCACACAAAGGGCCCGGGGTCTGTCCAAACTCTTCATTCCATGACTCCTTTGTCAACCCATCTACGCAATCGGGCAGTGGAAAGTTTCGGAAGTGCCCTTCATATCACCCCACTTCCCCAGGATAAAAGCACGCCACCCGGCGCCCGCGCTCGACCTCGACGAGAGGGGGCGCCTCTCTTGCGCACCGCGGCCGGGCGATCCGGCAACGCGGGTGGAAAGCGCAACCCGACGGCGGGTCGATCGGGGAGGGCGGCTCCCCGGGCAGCGGCCCGGCCGGAGGGCCCGATTCCGGACCGAGCCCTGTCGCAGCCCCGACCAGCGCCGCCGTGTACGGGTGCAGGGGCCGCCGCGCGATCGATGCCGCCGGCCCCTCCTCGACGATCGCCCCCAGATAGAGAACGGACAGGCGATCGGCCACGCGCGTCACGACGGCGAGATCGTGCGAGATGAAAAGGTACGAGAGGCCCGCCCGCTCCCGCAGATCGAGAAGAAGGTTCACGATCTGGGCCGCGATCGACGCGTCGAGCGCGGACACCGGCTCGTCGCAGACGACCAGGCGCGGGCCGGTTGCCAGGGCGCGCGCGATGGCGACCCGCTGCCGTTGTCCGCCGGACAACTCCGAAGGGAACCGGTCGGCCGCTTCCGGCGCGAGCCCGACGTCCGACAGCAGCTGCCTCACCCGGCCGGCCACGGCCGGGCCCGCGAAGAGGCGCTGCACGCGCAGGGGCTCGGCGAGCTGGTCGCCGATGCGGACCCGCGGATTGAGCGACGCCTGCGGGTCCTGGAAAACGATCTGGACGTCGCGGCGCCGGCGCCGCAGCTCGGCCCCGGACAGCGCGAGCCAGTCGCCGCCGTCGAAGGAGACGCGGCCGGCATCGGCGGCGACCAGCCGCGCGACGATGCGGCCGGCCGTGGTCTTGCCGCTGCCCGACTCGCCGACGAGCCCGAGGGTCTCGCCGCGGCCGACCGAAAAGCTCACGCCCCGCAGGGCGGGCAGGACGCGGGAGCTGCCGCCAAAGACGCCGCGCGGGATCGTGAACCGCTTGGCGAGGTCGGTCGCCTCGAGCAGCGGAGGCTGTCCGCCGGTCAAGCCGGCCTCCCGGAGCCGGGCTCGTGAAGGAAACAGCGCGCCCGGCCGTCGCCGTGCGGATAAAGGTCCGGCTCTCGAACCGCGCACGGCGCGAAGCGCTCCGGACACCGGGCCGCGAAGCCGCAGGCCCCCGCAACCCGCGCGGAAAGGTCGGCGAGGGTTCCGGCGATGACCTCGTAGCGCTCGCCCTCGCGCCGCGCCGCCGCATGCAGCCTCGGGGCCGAGCGCAGCAGGCCCTGCGTGTAGGGATGACCCGGGTCGCGAAAGAGCGCATCGGTCGGGGCCTGCTCGACCACTCTGCCCGCATAGAGCACCAGGACGCGCTCGCTATGCCGCGCCACGATGCCGAGATCGTGGGTGATCAGCAGGACAGCAAGGCCGCGCTCCCGGCGGAGCCGGTCGAGCAGGTCGAGGATCTGCAGGGCCACCGTGGCGTCGAGGGAAGCCGTCGGCTCGTCGGCCAGCAGCAGGCGCGGGCCCGGGGCGAGCGCGATCGCCAGGCACGCGCGCTGGCGCAGGCCGCCCGACAACCGGTGCGCGTAGGCGCCGAGGGCCTGCTCGGGGTCGGGGAACGCGACCGCTCGCAGCGTCTCGATCGCGACCCGGCGGGCCTGTCTGCGCGAAACGCCCCCGTGCAGCCGCACGGCCTCGACGAGATGCTCGCCGAGCGTGCGCACCGGATCGAGCGCGGACGCCGGCTCCTGAAACACCATGCCGATCTCGCCGCCGCGCACCGCGCCCCATTCGCGGTCCGAGAGGGCGAGGAGTTCCCGGTCCCCATAGCGGACGCGGCCGCTCATCCTGCCGCCGTCGGGCACGAGGCCGAGGATCGCGCGCGCGAGCTGCGTCTTGCCGCAGCCGCTCTCCCCCACGACCGCGACGCACTCCCCGCCTCCGAGCGAGAAGCAGACGCGGTCCACGGCCGGCCGCAGCGCGCCGCCAGCCGGCAGCTCCACCGTCAGGTCCTCGACCGACAGCAGGGGCGCGGCCATTTCGGATTTCGGAAATCGGATTTCGGGCCCGGGAAGACCTCGAGCGGGCGGGTCAGTCCTCACGCCTCACGCGCCGCCGGTCTCAGGAATTCTTCCGGACCGCATCGAGCTCCCGGACACGCTGGGCCACATCGCGGTAATTGGCGTTTCGGCCGAACACTTCCTGGAAGGTCTTGAAGGCCGAGTCGAGATCGCCCGTGTCCTGGTAGACGCGCCCGAGGTCGTACAGCATGCCGGCGGTGGCGAACTCCCCGATCTCGGGCGTCTCGAGGCCCTTGCGGAACCAGGTGATCGCCAGCAGCGGCATGCCCTTCTCGAGAAAGCAGTGGCCCAGCATGCTGCAGCACTCGACGGCCCGCCCGGGGTCCTTGCTCGCCAGCTGGAATTCGCCGATCGCTTCGTCCACGAGGCCCATCTCCTTGTAGGCGATTCCCAGGTTGTAGTGGGTCTCGTAGTCCTCGGCCGAGAGCTGCTGCTCGACGCCCTTCTTGAACTCGCGAAAGATCTCCTCGAGCGACACCTCGCCCTGCGGGGCGGAGATCTCGGCCGCCTCCTCGACGACCGCCTCCTCGCCGAGCTCCTTTTCGAGTTCCTCGGCCAGGTTGAAGAACTTCTGCTCGTCGGCGAACAGATTCTCCTCGTCGACGGCGGGAGCCTCCGGAGGCGCCGACGGCCGGCCGTCGCCGGCCCGGCTCATCTCGTCCTCGAGCAGGTTCCCGAGCTGCTCGTAGGACACGAACTCGGTGTCCATCGGAGCCTGAGGCTCGGGCGTCGCCAACCGCTCCATCATCGGGGCCGCGCCCGACTCGCCGCCCACGAACTCGATCGCATCGTCCGTAAACGCCGCGGCTCCGTGTGCGGCTTCCGCCGGCGGTGCCGCGGGATGGCCCACCTCGAACTCCTCGAACTCGACCTCGAGCCCGGGCGGGGGCGATCCCGTTTGCGGCGCAGTCGGCTCCGGCTCCGGGACCTCGAGTCCCGCGCGGGCGAGGATCCGCCGCGCGTCCTCGGGCCGCCCTGCTTCCGCCATAGCCGCGGCGAGGGACTCCGCCTCCCGCGGGAGGCCCGGATTCTTCGTCTCCCCGAGCAGCTCCACGAGCCGTTCCCGCGCCTTGAGCAGGTCCGGACGCCGGCGCACGAGCGCAAAGAGACGTTCGATGGCCTTGTCCGACAGGCCGTACTTGGCGAACACCTCCGCCTCGACGATCAGCGTCTCGATCTGCTGGTCGTCCGGCGACCCGCCGACCGGCTCCGGCTGTCCTGGAGAGGCGGCCGGACGAGACGCGGCCGGCGCGGCCTCCACGACGTCGGCGCTCGTTCCGTCGTCGACTTCGATCGAGGCCACCTTCGGCTGGGGCGCATGGATCGACGCCGAGTCTTCGAGATCGAGAATGAGCTCCTGGTATTCCGGCTGCGCCGCCGCGGCGGAAGACTCGGCAGGCGCGGGAACCTCGGTGGGCGCCCCGATGTCCTTGAGGCGGGTGGCGGCTTCGACGTTGGACGGGTCGGCCTCCTGCGCGCGGCGGTAGTGCTCCAGCGCCATTGCGGGGCTCCGGGGCTCGGCCAACCGCCCGAGCTGGACATGCACCTTGGCGAGGGCCGCCCTATTGCCCTCGGCCTCGAGGACGCTGGCCATCTTCTCGAGCGCGCCGTGGTGATCGGGATCCGCGTTCAGGATGGGCTCGAGGAAGTCGGCGGCTTTGGCAAACTCGCGGCGCGTCACCGCGGTGAGCACGAGCGGGGCCACCGCGTCGAGCGCCTTGTCGAGCGAGTGCTCCTGCACGCGAAGGCGGCACAGGAAGAGGCGCGGCGTCTCGGCGTCGACGTCGAGCGCGAGCGCCTGCTCCGCCGTGCGCACGGCCTCCGCCCTGTCGCCCATCTCGAGCTGCGCCTCGGCCATGAGGCCGAGGCTCTCGCCCGTCCGGGGAGCCGCCTTGAGGACCGCCATCGCCGCCGTCGGATTCTTCTGCGCGAGCAGCGAGCGGACGAGGTTGCGCTGCGTCTCGACGTCGTCGGGCGAAAGCTCGAGCGCCTTCTGGAAGACCTGGGCCGCCTCGTCGTGGGCCCCGCGCTTCAGGAGCATGGACCCGATCAGCCCGTACTGCATGACCGCCTGGTCCTTCTGGTTGGCCGCGCGATAGAGGTCCGCGAGGCGCACCTGGATGCGCAGGTCGGCCGGATCGATCGAGGCCATCTTCTTGTAGACCGAGATGGCGTCGGGAAGGCGGTTGTTCTTCTGGTAGTGGTCGGCGAGAACCTGGTACTGGCTGCGAGCGTCCTGGACGAGCCCCTGCTTGTGGTACAGGTCCGCGAGGCGGTCGTACACCTCCAGCCGCGCCGGGTCGATCTTGTTGATCTTCTTGTAGATCGCGATCGCTTTGAGGAAGAAGCCGTCCTTCGAGTAGAAGTCCGCGATGCGCTCGAAGTAGGGAATGGACTCCGACGGCCGGTTCATCCGGACGTACAGGTCCCCGACCTTGTTCAGCGTCGGAATGTCCTTCGGGTTGTCCTCGAGGACCCGGAGGTATTCCTTCTGCGCCTGCTCGAGCTTGCCCCGGGAAAGAAGCTTCTCGGCGGACTGGAGGACCTGTTCGCGGTTGACCGCCATTCGGAGACGATTCTAACCGCTCCGGGCGGCGCGCCGGCCCGCGCGAGGGCCAGGCTCCCCTGTCCCGGGCTCCGGCACCACCCCGCGGAAGCTCAGGCGGTGCTCGGGGCAGGGCCCGTAGCGCTTCAGGGCCTCCCAGTGCTCCGGCGTTCCGTAGCCTTTGTGCTGCTCGAAGCCGTACACCGGATTCCGGCGCCCGAGCGCCTCGAGCAGCCCGTCGCGATGGACCTTGGCCACGATCGAGGCCGCCGCGATCGACGCCGACAGGGCGTCGCCGTGCACGACGGGCAGCTGGGGCACCGCGACTCCCGGAACCCGAACGGCGTCCACGAGGAGCACGTCGGGAGCGGGCCGCAGCAGGCCGACGGCCGCTCGCATGGCCTCCAGGCTCGCTCGCAGGATGTCGCCGGCATCGATCGCACGCGCCTCGACGACACCGACCCCGAAAGCCACGGCACACGCGCGGATCTCGCGATCGAGGCGCGCCCGGTCGGGGGCATCAACCCGCTTGGAGTCGTCGAGGCCCGGGAGGACGCAGTCGGTTGGAAGAATCACGGCGGCCGCGACGACCGGGCCCGCAAGACAACCGCGGCCCACTTCGTCCACGCCCGCGACGCGCGAGAACCCTCGCCGGAAAAGCTCCGCTTCGAGACGGGTCAAACCGCGCAGGCGACCCAGCTCGGCGAACAGCGCGGCGAGCGGGTCGGGCGGCATGGGCGGGTTACTGCTCGGTCTGCTTCTCGTCGATACGCGCGGCCTTGCCCTTGCGGCCGCGGAGGTAGTACAGCTTGGCGCGGCGGACTTTGCCGCGGCGCTCGACCTCGATCTTGTCGATGATCGGCGAGTGGAGCGGGAAGACGCGCTCGACGCCGACCCCGCCCGAGATCTTGCGCACGGTGAAGGTCTCGCTGACGCCGCCGGCGCGCCGCGCGATCACGACGCCGGCGAAGAGCTGGATGCGCTCCTTCTCGCCCTCGCGCACCTTGACGTGCACCTTGACGGAGTCTCCCGGCGAAAACGCCGGCACGTCGCTCTTGAGCGACGACTTTCCCACTTCGAGCAGAAGATCAGTCATGACGAGCCTCTCCAAAAACGGGCGGGCAGCGCCCGCAGAAAGTCCAAGGAAGCGGCGAATTCTACTGGAACCGCGCCCCCCGGATCAAGTCCCGGAAATCAGGCCACTTGCGCTCGCCGGGGCGGGTCACTCGTCGCCCTCGCCGGGCTCGGGAGGGCGCTTTTCGAGCAGGTCCGGCCGTTTGGCGCGCGTACGCTCCAGGGCCCTGGCCGCGCGCCACCGGACGATCCGCCGGTGATCCCCCGACGTCAGGACCTCCGGAACGCCGCGGCCCCGAAATTCCCTCGGCCGCGTGTAGTGGGGATAGTCCAGCCGCTCCCGGAGAAACGACTCGCTCTCGAGCGACTCGGCCGCGCCAACGACGCCCGGAACAAGGCGCGTGACGGCTTCGGTCAGAGCCAGCGCCGCAGCCTCGCCGCCCGGCAGCACGAAATCGCCCAGCGAAACCTCCTCGTCGAACAGCCCGAGCTCGCGCACGCGCTCGTCGATCCCCTCGTACCGGCCGCAGACGAGCAGCAGGCGCGGCCGCGCGGCCAGGGCCGCCGCGCGCGCGTGGTCGAGCCGCGCCCCTTCCGGGGTCAGGAAGACGGTCCAGGCGCGCGGGAGCCCCTCCGCGTCCCGCCGCGCCTCGATGGCCGCGGTCACGACCGGGGCCATCATCACCATCCCTGCTCCCCCGCCGAACGGCTCGTCGTCCACCTTGCGATGGCGGCCCTCGGCGAAGGCGCGGATGTCGGTGACGGCGACGTCGACCAGACCCGCGTCGATCGCCTTGCCGAGCAGGCTCTCGCGCAGGGGCGACTCGAAGTAGCCCGGAAAGATGGTCAGGATCTCGACGTGCATCGCGCGGTCCGCTTCCCCCCAAGCCTCTCACAGCTCGAAGAGCCCTTCGGGCGGATCGAGAACGATGCGCCGCTCCACGCGCTCGATCCGGACCACGATCGGATACGTCCAGGGCACGAGCGCTTCTCCCGCGCCGGTGTCGACGGTGAGCATCGGCCCGGCCGGAGTCGTTTCGAGCCCCGACGCCGTCCCGAGGCGGCGGCCCTGCGCGTCCTCGCAGGTGAATCCGCGCACCTCGTGGGAGTAGTAGAAGCCGTCCGGCGCCGGGTGGGCGTCCGCCTCGGCCACGCACAGCTCGCCGCCGCAGAGAGCGCGCGCGGCATCCACCGTCTCGGCGCCCTCGAAGGCGAGAAGCAGCCGCCCGGTGTGCGGGCGGACGGACTTGAGCGTGAGCGGCCGCTCGGGCGCGCCGGCGCCGCGCCACACGACGACCGCCCCGGGAACGAAGCGTTCGGGAAAGTCCGTCGCGACGTCCACGGACACTTCTCCGTCGAGGCCGTGGGTGCGGCGGATCCGGCCGACGACGAGAACCGGCGCCATCACGGAATCCGGCGTGGAGCCCGGGGCCGCCCGGAAATCGCGAGCGCGGCCCGAAGGATCAGTCGCGGACGCGAATGAGGACGCGCTTGCCCTGCGCCGCGGCGGCCGCCGCGACGAACGCGCGCAGCGCCCGGACGGTGCGGCCTTCGCGGCCGATCAGCCGGCCGCGATCGGCTTCCGGCACGTCGATGTCGTACACGAGGGTCTTGCCCTCGAACCCCTCGGTGATCCTCGCCGCGGCGGGATCGTCCGAGAGGCGGCGGACGATGGTTTCGACCAGTCGCCTCATCGGCTCCCTCAGGCCGCCGGAGCCGGAGCCGGCTCGGGCCGCGCGAGCAGCGAGGCAATCGTCGGGGAAACCCCGGCGCCCTTCGAGATCCAGTGCCTGGCCCGTTCCCGATCGAACGACAAGGTTGGCGGGTTGGTCACCGGGTCGTAGCAGCCGAGCTCCTCGAGGACCTCGGACCGGGCCGTCAGGCGCGAGTCCGAAACCACGATGCGGTAGTAGGGACGGTTGCGGGCGCCCATGCGGCGCAGTCGGATTTTGACCATTTCAGTACCCCTTCGGTTTGAAGCAAAAGCGGGGCATTGTACACGAAAGGCGGCCTACTGGCCCCGCGGCCCCGGGAAGGCCATTTTCGAGAGATCCAGCCCCCGGGCCCCCTTCTTCGCCGTCTTCATGAGCTTGCGCATCTGCTGGTACTGCTTGAGCAGCCGGTTGATCTCGGCCACCGAGGTCCCCGACCCCGCGGCGACCCGCTTCTTGCGGCTCCCGTTCAGGATCTGCGGGTATCGGCGCTCCTCGACCGTCATCGAGTCGATCATGGCGGTGGTCCGCGTCAGCGCCTTCTCGTCCACGCTCTCGGGCCCCTTCAGGGCCTTCATGGCTCCGCCCTTGGGCAACAGGTCGATCAGGCTCTCGAGCGGCCCCATCTTCTTCATCGACGCGAGCTGCTCGCGCAGGTCCTCGAGCGTGAAGTCGCCAGACATCGTCTTCGCGGCCAGGGCCCGGGCCGACTCGGCGTCCACCGTGGCCTCGACCTTCTCGATCAGCGTCAGCACGTCGCCCAGACCGAGGATGCGCGACGCCATGCGGTCGGGGTGGAACGCTTCGAAATCCTCGGGCTTCTCCCCGACGCCGACGAACTTGATCGGCTTGCCGGTCGTGGTGACGACGGAGAGGGCCGCTCCGCCGCGCGCATCACCGTCGGTCTTCGTGAGGATGATGCCGGTCAACGCGAGCGCGTCCGCGAAGCCGGCCGCCGACCGGACGGCGTCCTGGCCCGTCATCGCGTCGGCCACGAAAAGAATCTCCTGCGGCTCGACCGCGGCCGCGATGGCGCGGATCTCCGTCATCAGGGCGTCGTCGAGGTGCAGGCGCCCCGCGGTGTCCACGATCAGCGTGTCGCGTCCCGTCTGCCTTGCTTCGCGCAGCCCCTCGCGCGCCACCTCGACCGGGTCCTTGAGGGCGCCGGGCTCGAAGACCGGAACGCCGATCTGCTTGCCGAGGGTGACGAGCTGCTGGACGGCGGCCGGGCGCGCGAGGTCGGCGGCGACGATGAGCGGGTACCGGCCCCGGGTCTTGAGCAGCCGCGCGAGCTTGGCCGCCGACGTCGTCTTGCCGGACCCCTGCAGGCCGACGAGCGCGATGACCGCAGGCTTGCCCTGCAGCACGAGCTCCGCGTTCTCGCCCCCGAGCAGCGCCTTGAGCTCGTCGCGCACGATGCGGGTGACTTCCTGGGCGGGCGAGAGCTGCTGGGCCACCCGGGCGCCCACGGCCCGCTCCCGCACGCGGGCGGTGAACTGCCGGACCACGGGCAGCGCGACGTCGGCCTCGAGCAGCGACAGGCGGATCTCGCGCAGGGCGGACTCGATGTGGAAGTCGGTCAAGTGCCCCTCGCCGCGGAGCTCCTTGAAAACGCCCTGGATACGCTCGCCGAGACCTTCGAACACCTGGTAACCCCCGTTCGGCGCTTTCGCTCGACAAGGTGCGCCGGAGCCAAGGATAGCCGCGACCGCGTCCAAGGTCGAGCCTAGGCCGAACCGAAAATCCCCGGCGCTTGACACGGAGCGTGCGTCGGATATGATTCCGCGTCGATTTTCCCCAGGGCATCGCGCTCTCGAGGAGAACGCGTTTTTTCAACAAAGAAGGAGATGAGGGATATGAAGAAGTTTCTGACCCTGGGTTTTGCGGCCGTGGCCACGCTGGCGCTCGCCACCGGTTGCCAGAAGAAAGAAGCGGCTGCCCCCGAGGCCGCTCCGGCGGCGCAAGCCCCGGCTGTGGTCGAGGAGACCGGCACGGCGGCCACGAGCACGGCGACGACCGGGACCGAGTCCATGTCGACCGGCACGGCGACGACGTCCACCGAGACGGCTCCGGCGACGGCCACCGGCACCTCGAAGTAATCCCCTCCCTCAAGCAACGCGAAGAGGCCCTCGTCCGAGGGCCTCTTTTTTTGCCCGCTCAGCCGCTACACTGTCTCGAGTGCTGCCTCTCTGGGCGGATGCCCTGTTTCTTTTCGCTGCCGGCGCCGCAGGCCTGCGCGCCTGGCAGCTCGCCCGGCGCGTGCGGGTGCTCGCCGCGCGCCTCCAGGCGCGTGAGCGCGAAGGCCACTTCCTCGGCGAATCTCCCGATCCGGCACAGATCCTCCAGCACGCGTTTGGCGCCGCCTCGGAGATCCTTCCGCTCTCGGCCTTCGACGTCTACCGCGTCGATACGTCGCAACGGATCAGCGAGGTCTGGACGCTGGCTGGAGACTCTCCTGGCCAACGCCGTCCCACCCGCGACCCGAAGCATCCTTACCTCGGCGAGCGCATCGACGCCAGAGCCGTCCTGCGCTTTGCGGCCACCGAGACCGACCGCTCGTTTGCGCCGATGGAGCTGCTGCCCGGGGCCGCGCCCACGCAGCGCCTTCATCTGCCTCTCTACTCCGGCGACGTGCTCGTCGCCTATCTGACGCTCGTTTCTTCGCAACCCGTCGACGAGCGCCGCAAGGCCGACATCCGCGCGCTGCTCGCCCCGCTCACGGCTTCGTTGAACGCCTCGCGCAACTGGGAGATCGCGGTCACCGACGAGCTTTCTGGCCTTTCGGCCCGGCGCTACTTCGAGACGCGGCTGGCGGAAGAGTGGGCCCGCCACCGGCGGTACGAGTCGCCGCTCTCGGTCGCCCTCTTCGACCTCGACCACTTCAAGAAGATCAACGACACGCTCGGACACGGCGCGGGGGACCTCGCGATCCGGCGCTTCGGCGAGATCCTGCGGGCGGCGGTGCGGGCGAGCGATCTCGCCTGCCGCTACGGCGGCGAGGAGTTCGCCGTGCTCTTCCCGGAGACCGCGGCGCGCTCCGCGCTCGGCGTCTCCGACCGCGTGCGCCGCGCCATCGAGCGCGAGCCCTTCGTCAGCGACGGCCAGCCGTTTCGCGTGACGGTCTCAGCCGGCATCTCCGACACGGCCGACCTCGCCGAGGACGAACGGCACCAGCTGCTCTTTCGCGCGGACAAGGCCCTGTACACGGCCAAGGACGAGGGCCGCAACCGCGTGCGCCTGTGGACCGAGAGGAGACGCGCGCCGAGGCCGCGCAAACCCGGGTAGCGCGGGGCAGCCCGCTGCCCTCGGCTACCGATTACCGATTACCGGTTACCGGGCCGCGCGAGCGAGGCGGCGCAGCAGACGGGACAGCGGGCCCGGCAGGCGAAGCCGCAGGTCGCGCCGCGTCAGGCTGACGATGGTCTGGGCGTCGGCGCGGGCCCACGCCGCGTCCTGGGGTGTCATGCCGAGCTCCCCCATGAGTCGCCCCCGTTCGCGTGCGAGCGCGCGCAGCGGGTCGCCCGGCCCCGTCATGCCAACCCCGCCGCGGCGAGCAGCGCCGCGATCGGTCGGTCCCAGTCGAGCCGGGCCGCCCGGGCCCGCCCCGCCTCCCCCAGAGCCTCGAGCGCCTCGGGCCGCGACCACGCCAGCCTCAGGGCGACGCCGAGCGCCTCGGGCCGCGGCGCGGTCACGATTCCTGTTTCGCCGTTCTTCACGAACTCGAGCGGGCCGCCGGCGTCCTCCGTGGTCAGCACGGGCTTGCCTGAGAGAAACGCCTCGAGAGGCACGTAGCCGAGGTCTTCGCCCGCCGCCGTCACGGCCACGATCCGGGCCTCGGCGTAGAGCGACAGCAGCGTCTCGTCGTCCACCTCGGGCACGAACCGCACCCGGTCACTGACGCCGAGCTCGGCGGCGAGCGCGGCCAGGCGCGATTCTTCGGGCCCCCGTCCCACGAAGACGGCCCGCGCCCCGGGGGCGTGGGGCAGCGCCGAGAGCAAGAGCCCCGGGCGCTTCCACTCCTCGAGCCGGCCGACCCAGAGCACCGTGTCGCCCGACGGTCCGCCGCGATAGCGACCGGCAAGCGGCGGCGGGTGGTACAGGGGCTCGCTCGCGATGCCGTTGAAGCGCGCCAGGCGCGCCGCGACGGTCTGCGAGTTCGCAAAGACCTTTCGCGCCTCCGTGAGGCCGACCCGGTCGATCTCGGCGATGACCTCGCGCGTGCGGCGGTCCTCCGGCGACGACGTGAGGTCGCTGAACGGCGTGCCGAACTGGTCGTAGGCCTGCCGGTACTGGTGGATGAGCCACACCACCTTGTTCGGGTGGCGGACCGCGTAGGTCGGAAACCGCGTGGCGATCACGGCGTCCACGGGCTGGCCGCCCGCCTCGGTCAGGTCGAGACTCCTCCAGGCAACGGCGGCGCGCACGAGATCGAAGCGCTCCCGCTCGGCCATGGGCATCGAGACGAGGTCGGCCTCGACTCCGCGCTTTCCGAGCTCCTCGGTCAGGCGGCGGACGTGCCGCTCCGCACCGCCGTGCGTGAAGGGCGACTGCACCGCGAGGACGAGGACACGCCGCGGTCTCAAGGCGCGGCCGCGACCCGAGCGACGAGCGCGTAGTCCTGCGCGCCGTAGAGCAGGGCGTTCAACTTGCGATCGTTGTCGGACCGCTCCTCGAGCCGCTCCGACGCCGGCAGCGGCGACCGAAGCTCGATCCGCGCGTCCGAGAAGCCGGCGGCCTCCGCGAGAAACCGCAGGGCCTCGGGGGCAACGGGGCGCACGTGCGTCGGGTCGAGATAGAAGGTCCGCAGGGTGGAGAGCGAGTCCGTGTTGACCGTCTCCGCGACGAGGACCCCGCCCGGGGCGAGAACCCGTCGCGCCTGCTGCAGGAACCCGAAGATCGCCTCCGGCGGCCAGTGCTCGACGACCTGGAAAGCCACGACCGCGCCGAGCTTTCCGGCGGGCCGGCGGGCGAGAGCGACCAGAGCCTCCCCCTGCTCGACCTCGAGGCCGTCGCGGCGGCAGGCGGCCACGGAGACGGGATTCGACTCGAGCCCGCTGCCCGCGATCCCGGCCGAGGCAAGAAGCCGCAGAAATTCCCCACGCCCGCATCCCACGTCGAGGACCGGCCCCGGCACGCCCTTGAGCACATCCAGATACCACCGCTGACCCTGCGCAATGTCGGCCGGACTTCCGCGAAAGCGCTCCTCGAACAGGGCGTAGACCCCGGGCGGCAAGCCGGGCGCCGCCGGGGGGGCGGGGCCCGCCGACGAGGGGCGCGCGCCAGGGGCGGCGGATTCGGCCAGAGTCAGCCGCGCCTCCTGCACTCCGGCGCGGCGGCCAAGCTCATCGAGGCTGCGCGCCGTTTCGGCGCTCAACCGCTCGAGCGCCGCGGCAAGACGGGAGGTCGCCTCGAGCGACAGGGAGTTGAAGGTCGACTGGTTGCGCCAGAGAAACCGCAGAGCCCGGATCGCCAGACGCTTGAGAGGCTCGAGCGGTGCGCCCGAAGGAACCGAGGGCGTCAGGACGTCCGACGCCCGGCCCAGGGCGGCCCGCGCTTCGGACGCCGCCGGGTCTCCGGATTGCCTCAATCCGGGCGCCGACGAAGCGGTCTCGGCGATTGCCGCGCGGATCTCGTCCGCGAGGACTCTCTTGAGGTCGGGTTCGCGCTCCATCGGGCCTCGGGCGAGGATAAAGGCCGGTCGGCAGGGATGCAACCGGAAGGCACTGCTAGAATCCCGGCCCCTATGAAATACATCGCCGCCGCCGCCTTTGCCCTGGCCCTCTTCGCCCGGGCCGCCGAGAACCCCCCGGCCCCAACGCCGGCCCCGAGCCTGCTCGCTCCCGGCGAGGAGAAGCACCTCGCCAACATCCGCCAGCTCACTTTCGGGGGCCAGAATGCCGAGGCGTACTGGTCGGCCGACGGGACGCGCCTCATCTTCCAGTCCGACGAGGGCACGCTCCCCTGCGACCAGATCTTCTCGATGAAGGCGGACGGGTCCGACCGGCGGCGGCTCTCCAACGGCGAGGGCAAGACGACCTGCTCTTACTTCTTTCCGTCGGGCGATCGGATCGTCTACGGGTCCACCTTCCGCGCCGGGGCCGCCTGCCCGCCGCGCCCCGACCGGTCCCACGGCTACGTCTGGGCGCTCGACAACTACGACATCTACTCGGCCAAGGCCGACGGCACCGACATCCGCCCGCTCTTCGCCTCGCCGGCCTACGACGCCGAGGCGACGATCTCGCGGGATGGCAAGACGATCGTTTTCACCTCGGCGCGCGACGGAGACCTCGAGATCTACACGATGAACGCCGACGGCTCCGACGTGAAGCGGTTGACGCACACGCCCGGCTACGACGGCGGCCCTTTCTTCTCCAGCGACGGCAAGAAGATCGTGTACCGCGCCGACCACCCCACGACGCCGGAGGACCTCGCGCGCTACCGCGAGAACCTCGCCCGCAACACCTACGCCCCGCGCGCCCTCGAAATCCGGGTGATGAACGCCGACGGCTCCAACGACCACGCGGTCACCGCGAACGGCGCCGCAAACTTCGCTCCCTATTTCCTCCCGGGGGACAAGGAGATCATTTTTTCGTCGAACCTCGGCGACCCGAAGGGGCGGGACTTCGATCTCTACACGATCCGCGAGGACGGGAGCGGGCTCACCCGGATCACGTTCAGCCCGGACTTCGACGGCTTTCCGATGTTCACGCGCGACGGCAAGCGCCTCGTCTTCGCCTCGAACCGCAACGGCAAGCAGCCGCACGAGACGAACATCTTCGTGGCGGACTGGGTGGGGAACTAACCGTCATTGTTCCGGGGCTCGGGCCTCTCCCTCTTCGACGAACTCGATCAGCGCAAGCACGAGCGCAAGGATCACCGGGCCGAGGAAGAGGCCGATGAACCCGAAGACGGCGAGGCCGCCCAGGACCCCGAAGAAAACGGTCAGCGTGCCCATCTGGGTCTTGCCGGACACGAGCAGGGGCCGCAGGAAGTTGTCGGCGGAGCCCACCACGACGGCGCTCCACACGACCAGGAAGATGGCTTTCCATGCCACGGCCTGGGCATAGAGGTAGATCGCGGCCGGCACCCAGACGAGCGCCGTGCCGACGAAGGGCACGAAGGACGCCACCGCCGCCAGCACTCCGAACACCAGGGGTGACTGCAGCCCCGTGATCCAGAATCCGATCCCGAGCAGGGCCCCCTGCGCGAGGGCGGTCACGACCGTCCCGAAGACGACTGCCCGGGTCACCGCCTGCAGGCGGCGGTTCAACCGCTCCTTTCGCGCCGGGTCGAACGGGATGAGGTTCCAGGCGCGCGCCGCCATCCTGTCGCCGTCGCGGAAGAAGAAGAAGAGTACGAAGAGCGTCAGGGTCAGGCTGCCGAAGATCCCGAGAGCGCCGAAGAGAACGTCGCTGCTGCGGGCGAGCAGAAACTGAACCGCTTTCTGCGACCCCTCGGCCAGCCACGCCTGGATCTGGGCCGCGTCGAACCGGAAGCGCTCCTGCATCCAGCCCATCGCGCCGCCGACGACCGGGAGCTTCAAGACGTCCGCGACGCCGTCGATCTTGTAGCGCTGCGCCGTGGCCGAGAGCTGCCGGCCGAGCTCGATCCCCTGCTTCCCGAACCCGACCATCCCCACCGCGGCAGGCACCGCGATCCCGAGCGTGACGCCGAACGTCATCAGCGCCGCGGCCAGCCCCGTCTTCCCCTTCACGAGGCGGCGCATCCGCCGGTTCACCGGAAAGAGCATGAAGGCGAGGAGGAACGCCCAGTAGATGGGCGCGAAGAAGGGCGAGAGGATCTGGAAGACGAGGTAGGCCAGCAGCGCCACGACGGCCAGCCCGAAGGCCCGGGTGGAAAACCGGTCCGGTTGCGACACAGGCGCCTCCCCGACCGGATGCTAGCATCGAGGTCGTGCGCGCGAACGGGCCCCCGGACCGGCTCCTTGCGGCCCGCGTGCTCCGCGAAGAGGCCGCGCGGGAGGGCTTCACGCGATTTGGCATCGCCCGCGCGCAGCACGCGCCGCACTTCGACCGCTTCGAAGGATGGATCGCCGCGGGCTTTCACGCCGGGATGCGCTACCTCGAGGACACGCTCCCGGTCCGCCGCTCGCCGCTCGAGCTTCTGTCGGGAGCCCGCTCGGTCGTCTGCCTCGCGGCGCCGCATGCGGCCGAGCCGTACGTCGGCCCCGATGGCTCGCGCTATGCGCGCTACGCCCGGGGCGCCGACTACCACGGCTCGCTCCGCGAGCGGGCAAACAGGGTCGTGGAGCGCTCGCGCGCCCGGATGCCGGGCCCCTGGGCCAGCCGCGTCTGCGTCGACTCGACGCCCCTCGCCGAGCGGGCCTTCGCGGCGGCTGCCGGCCTCGGCTGGATTGGAAAGAACGGCTGCCTCATCGACGCCGACCAGGGCTCCTACCTGCTTCTGGCCGAGATCCTGACGGACCTCGACCTGCCGGCCGACGAACCGGCCGCCGCGCAGTGCGGGTCCTGCGTGCGGTGCCTCGACGCCTGCCCGACCGGCGCGCTGCGCGCTCCGGCCGTGCTCGACGCGTCACGCTGCATCGCCTACTGGACCATCGAGCACGCGGGTCCGGTTCCGGACGCGTGGAAGGACGCGGTCGGCGATCACGTCTTCGGCTGCGACGTCTGCCAGGAGGTCTGCCCCTGGAACGCCCCACTTTCCGCCCGCTGTTCCCCTTCGCCCGGCGGGAGCGGCGCGCCCTCACGTGCCGACGTGCTCGCCATGGGCAAGGGCGCCTGGCGCAGGCGCTTCGGCAAGACTGCCGTCAATCGCGTCGCGCGCCGCGGACTGCAGCGCAACGCGGCGCTGTCGGCCGGCGCCCGTAGAGACGGCGCCTGCCGGACGGCGCTCGCCGCAGCGGCCCGGGTC
>Ga0209048_10001638_pt1 | contig 22761 bp, 18 predicted proteins | sample FrelakmetCRP12CR_FD_187146 | JGI IMG/M metagenome (GOLD analysis project Ga0209048, IMG submission 187146) | Freshwater lake sediment microbial communities from the University of Notre Dame, USA, for methane emissions studies - CRP12 CR (SPAdes)... | ecosystem: Environmental > Aquatic >... | reverse complement strand
ACCATGAGCTCGATGAGGGTGAAGCCCTCATCGGAGTCTCGCCGGTCGTGGATCGCTTGGATGGTCTTGCGCATGGGTCCCTCCGTGGGGTCGTGGTCTCCTTGACGGACGCGCGAGCCCGCCTCAACCGATCGGGCTCGACCACGGAAGGTCGCGTCCTCCTGGCAGCTCGGCTGACCGGCCCTACCGGGGTAGGGATGGGTCCCGTGGCTTTGCGTCCCCGCCTTCCGACGGGTTTGCCGTTTGACAAGAGCTGGCCTCGCACCAGAGATTTCGACCACCGAGCGTGAGATCTGAAGGATGATTCGGGAATGATTCGCCCCCGAAACCCTCATCTCTCCCGGACGGGCACGACGATCCGGCCGTACGGCCCATCGACGACGGTCACGCGCGCGCCGAAGTGACGCGCGAGGTTCTCGGGCGTCATCACCTCGTGCGGATCGCCGGCGTGCACGACCCGACCGTCGCGCAACAGCACCAGGCGATCCGCGTACTGCCCGGCCAGGGTGAGATCGTGCATGGCCGAGAGCACGCCGAGATCGCGCTCGTGACGCAGGCGGTCGACGAGATCCAACACGTCCTGCTGATGACCGATGTCGAGCGAGGTCGTCGGCTCGTCGAGCAACAACACCGGCGCCTCCTGGGCGAGCGCACGAGCGATGACGACACGCTGTCGCTCACCCCCGGAGAGCGAATCGACCGCCCGGGTTGCGAACTCGCGCAGCTCCAGCGAGTCGAGCGCGGCGTCCGTGGCCTCGACGTCGGACCTCCCGATGGACCCGAAGATCCCGTGGTGCGGCGTGCGACCCAGGAGTACGTAGTCCAACACCCGCATCCCCGGGGGGATGATCGGCGTCTGGGGCACGATCGCCACGGTACGGGCACGATCACGGGCGCGCATCTCGGCGAACGACGACCCCATCGTCCGGATCTCGCCGGACGCGGGCCGCAACGCCCCGCTCAGCGCCCGCAGCAGTGTGGTCTTGCCCGCACCGTTCGGACCGAGGACACAGACCCATTCGTTGGCGGCGACCGTCAACGACACGTCGTCGAGCAGGTGCCGACCATCGCGCTCGACCGAGAGGTGGGAACACGCGAGCCGTTCGCTCATCCCGTGGTCGCCTTGCTGGTTCGCAGGACCACGACGAAGAACGGGGCGCCGATCATCGCCGTCACCACGCCGATCGGGATCTCGGCCGGCGACAACGTTGTTCGCGCGAGAAGATCCGCGAAGGCGAGGAACGCGCCGCCGAGGATGATCGAGAGCGGGACGATCACCCGGTAGCTGGTGCCGAACAGGAGCCGGACGGTGTGCGGCACGATGATGCCGACGAAACCGATGAGGCCACTGACGGCGACCGCGGCCGCGGTGGCCAGCGATGCCGCGGCAACGATGGTGAGCCGCACACGTTTGACGGGTACGCCGAGGCTCGCGGCCTCCTCGTCGCCGACGCTCAACACGTCGAGGGCTCGTGAGTGGAAGACGAGCACCACACCCGTCACGGCGAAGTAGGGCAGCACGAGCACGACGTCGGACCAGCTCGCGGAGGTCAACCGGCCGAGGATCCAGTCGTAGACGGTTCGCACGGTATCGGCGTCGCGCTGCTGGAGATACGTCTGCACCGCCGTGAGGAAGCTCATCACCGCGACGCCGCTCAACAACAGGGTCGCGGGAGTGCGGATCCGACCGGACGTCGCGCTGATCGCGTACGCGAGCACCGCGGCGCCCAGCGCGCCGACGAACGCGGCCACGGGCGCCGGATCGAGGAACCCGCCGGTGATCGGATGGCCGGCGACCACCACGATCGTGACGCCCAGCCCTGCCCCCGCGGCGGCGCCGAGCAGATACGGATCGGCCAGCGGGTTCCGGAACACACCCTGGTAGGCGGCGCCCGACGAGGCCAACATCGCGCCGACGAGCGCGGCGAGCACGACCCGCGGGAAACGCAGCTCCCAGATGATGTTCGCGTCGCGACTCGAAAGGCCCGAGTGCACGTGCACGAACGGCACGTGATCGAGGATCTCCACGAACGAGCGGGCCGGATTGATCGAGACGGGCCCGACGGCGAGGCCGAGCGCGAGCACGCCGAGGAGCACGGCACCCGACGCGGCCAACCACGTCCACCGCAGATGCGTGGGCGTGTCGGCCGCGTCGGGTTCGCGCATCAGGCCTTCCGGGCGTCGTTGGCCGCGTGCACGATCGACCGGAGCAGGTCGACGACCCGTGGACCCCACCGCGACGCGACGTCGTCGTCGAGGGCGACGACGTGCTTCGCCTGCACCGCGCGCAGCGAGTCCCAACCCGGGCGTGCGGCCACCGCCGCGGCCGACTGTTGGCAGCACTTGGTGTCGGCAAGGAAGACGAGCTCGGGGTTCTGCTTGATCACGTACTCGGCCGAGAGCTGCGGGTAGCCCGCCGTGTCCGTGGTGTCGGCCGCGTCGCCGATGTTGCGCAGCTTCGCGAGCGAATACAGCGACCCGATGAACGTCTTGGACGTCGCGGTGTAGAGCGTGTTGTCGAGCTCGTGGAAGTAGCTGAGCGTCTTGGCGTTCTTCGGCACCGACTTCGTGAGCGCGGCGATCTTCGCCTTCATCTCGGCGACGACGGCCGCGGCCTGCTTCGTGCGGCCGGTCGCCCCACCGAGCTGCTTGATCTCGCGGTAGGTGTCGTCGAGCGTCTTCGCAGCAGGTTGCACGAGTGTGGCGATGCCCAGCTTCTTCAGCTGCGGTTGTGCGGTCGCCGCCGACGCGACGACGAGATCGGGCGAGTACCCCGCGATGGCCTCGACGTTCGGTTGCAGGCCGGTGAGCTTCGTGCGCGGCGCCTTCGCCGGGTAGTTGGACTGGTCGTCGACGGCGACGACCAGCTTGCCGGCACCGATGGCGTACAGCATCTCGGTGGCCGTCGGCGACAACGACACGATGCGTTTCGGCGCCGGAGCCCCCCTGGCGATCGCCGGTGCGGCGGAGATGGCGGTCGACACGGCGACCGATCCCGCCACGAGCGCGCCCGAAAGAGCGACGACGAGCAGTGACTTTCGCATGGAACCTCCTGTCGGCCGAGGAAGATCGCCGAGACAGGAGGTCTGCCGCGACGAGCAGCCCTTCCTCGAGAGCTGTGTTCGTCACCGGCCGGCAGGCGATCTGGCTGGTCGCCGAGCCGAGGCTCGACGACATCACAGCTGCGGGACAGCGCCGGGTTCACACCGGCTTCGCTGCGGGTCGGTACGGCGGACTGTAGCGAGTCACCACATCACCTGCTCGATCCGGCCAGAATCGCCGCATGGCGAGTGACGAAACACCGGAGCCGGCCGAGGCGGCCGGCGACGAACGCCGCGGCGCGTTGGGCAAGTTCGAACGAATGGTCGATCCCCGCCGCGCCGTCCATACGGCCGGGGAGCATCTCGGTCCTGCATGGAGTCGCCTGACGAGCGAAGAGCCCCGCGTGCAGGTCACGATCGCGATCCTCGTCGCGGTCGCGGCGATGGCCGCACTCCCGCCGCGAGTCGCCAACCGTCCGCGCTGGGTGCTCGACGGGCTCGCGCTGCTCCTCCTCGCCGGCGTGTTCGTCGCCAAGTCGGCTCGTCACGACCGCCGAACGCGCGTGCTGCGCGTCGTCAGCCTCACGCTGATCGGTGTGATGAGCATCGCCAACGCGACGTCCGCCGGACGGATGATCGTCGACCTCGCCCGCGCCGAAGGGATCCGCGACCCCGCGACGCTCTTGCGGACGGGGGCGCTCATCTGGGTGACGAACGTGATCATCTTCGGGCTCTGGTACTGGGAGTTCGACCGCGGCGGTCCCACCGAGCGGGCCGCCGGATCCGATCCGTACCCCGACTTGCTGTTCCCGCAGATGACGAGCCCCGAGCTCGCCCCCGCGGACTGGGAACCCGGGTTCCTGGACTACCTCTACGTGTCGTTCACGAACGCCGCGGCGTTCAGCCCGACCGACGTCCTGCCCATGACGCGCTGGGCCAAGACGTTGATGATGACCCAGTCGGCGATCTCGGTGATCACGGTCGCGCTCGTCATCGCGCGGGCCGTCAACATCCTCCGCTGACCCGACCCGCCGGTCAGGGACGCCTCTCGAAGAAGAGCTGGAGCTCCATCGTGCCGTGGTCGTCGGCGGTCACGAAACCGCGAACCTCCGGGATGGAGACGTGGTAGTCGGCGATGCTGATCGGAAGTTCGCCGATCACCTGGATCCGGTGGCCGTCCCATCGCGCCTGGAGCGGCACCGTGACGTGGCGAGTGACACCGTGCAACGTGAAGTCGCCGGTCACCGTGGCCTGCACGAGCTCCCCGGCCTTGGGCGGGGCGGCGAGCCTGATCGGCCCGGTGGATGCGAACGTGGCGACGGGGAACTTCGTCGTTTCCAATGCGCTGCGCACGCTGTTGTCGCGCAGGGCGCGGTCGGTCGTCAGCTTCGAGGCATCGGCGGTGACGGAGATCTTGGCCACCGTCGCCCCGTTCACGACGAGGGTGCCGGACACGACCTTGGAACGGCCGACGATCGTGTTGGTCACCGCCGTCACGAGGTGCTCGTTGATGCGGTAGCCGACCCAGCTCGTCGTGGCGTCGTCGGTGCCCGTACCCGGGACCACGGTCCAGGTGCCGTCGAGCGCCCCCTCGACCGACACCGCGGTCCGCACGATCGCCGCCCTCGGCTTCGCGTCCGCCCGCAGGAGGAACCAGTAGCCGGCCACCGAGACCACGACCAGCGCGACCACGAGCGCGCTCAGCACCTTCAACAAGCGACGCATCGACGACCGTCCCCTCGCATCATCCCGAGAGAACTACGGAGCAACACCGCCTCTGGATTGCGTCGGGAACGAACTGGACAGACGCCGCCGCCGTCTCCTGACGATCCCGACGCCCGTCAACGACCCGGATCCGGCATCGGCTTGTACTTGAAGTCGTTGAACAACGGCACCTGATCGGCGAAGTGGGGGCTGAACGTGCCGTCCTTCGCGATGAAACCGCTCTCCCCCGGCGCGAACACCGACGCGCCGCGAATCCCGGCCGGTGAAAGATCCATCGTCTGCATCCAGGTGCTGCGGTTCTGCGTGGGGCTCGTGCCGAGATCGGGCTTCTGCAAGAGGCCGAGATCCGCGGCCGTGTTGGCGACGGGATCGAGGTCGGCCCAGTTCTTGTCGTGAAAGGCGACCCAACCCCACTTGGTCTGGTCCGCCGTGCCGAAGCCTTTCGCACCGTGAGTGCCCGGGAGCTCCGCCGTACCGGCGAGCACACCGAGCGCATCGACCAACGACTGCACGAGCACCTCGTCGGTCTTGCCGCCGAAGTAGTCGGTCTTCGCGCACAATCGGTTGCACGGCACGAGACCCTTGGTCGCGCCAAGCACGTGCCACAAGAGGTTGTAGGTGCCCTTGGACGTGAAGTCGTTCGCCGTGCTGCCATCGCCGAACGGCACGACGCCCTGAGGACCGAAGACGCGTCGCATCAACGACTGCATCCACTGCGTGTGGATCGACATCCCGACGCTGCCGATCGTGTCACGCTGGTTCCACGCCTCGAGCGTGGCGATCGCCTGATCGGTCTGGGCCGTGTGCAGCGACGGCGATTGGTCGTAGGCCGCGAAGAGCTTGGACAGGAAGTACGGTGCCGCGGGCCGCGTGTTGTCGTCGTCGATGGTGCCGATGTCGGCTTCGATACCGGTCAACGCGGCCGGTGAGAGCTTGTCGACGCTCTGGATTCTGCGCACGATCGACTCCGAGCGGTAGATCGTGCCCCAGTACTCGTCGCCGCCGTTCTGCTGGTAGAAGTGCTGCGTGCTGGGCTTGGTGTTCCAGTTGGCGAGGTACCCCTGTTTCGGGTTGACGGAGTGCGGCATCCGAGCGAAGGGCACCATGCCGAGCCATTCCTGGGTGCCGTCGCCGGCGTGCGGGAGCCGCGGATCGCACGCTTGCGGCTTCCTCAGGCCGGGGCACGCCTTGAGCCGCGGGACGAGACCGGTGCCGAAGTAGGCGATGTTCCCCGTGCGATCGGCGAAGAAGAAGTTGTGCAACGTCGCGATCTTCGACATCGCGGTGCGGTATTCGGCGAGGTTCTTCGCGGTCGACTGCTCCGAGAATCCCTGGAACGACTTCCATTCCTTCTTGAACGACGCGTACTTGATGGCGTACGCGAGATTGTGCGCGGGGTCGGTCTTGATGACGGGTCCGTGCACGGTGCGGTAGCTGACGAACGTCTCGTCGGGCTTGCCCGGCACTTTGATCGTGTGCGGGACGGCTTCCATCGCGACGTCTCGATTCTTGAAGCGATACGTCGGCGGGTTCTTCGAGAAGTCGACCGTCTCCTGATAGATCTGCTGGTCGACGGTCTCCTCGCTCGTCGTCGTGAACGCGATGTTCGCGTTGCGGCCGATGAGGATCACCGGCGCCAGCGCAATGGTCATGCCGCCGGCGTCGAATCCCGGCCCGTGCTGGTACACCTCCCAGTCGATGTTCGGCGTGTCGAAGCCCTCCTGTGGTCCACCCCAGAGGAACGCGTGCCCGTTCGTCGTCTTCTTGGGGCTCACCACCCATGCGTTCGAGCCGTCTTTCCACGGCACGTGATATCGGGTGCCGATCGACTCGAGCAGTTGTTGGTGCCGGGCGCGTGCGGCGGCCGCGGCCGCGACCGCGTCGTGCGGCGGATCGTGGCGCGTCCCCGCCGCGGCAAAGGTCTTCGGCGCCGGAGCCGCCGGATTGCGTGAGGTGCCGCCGCGGCCGTACAGCGGGCGGCCGTCGGGAACCGTCACCGGCGCGTTGGGATCGTTGATCCACCGGGCGTCGTTGAAGATCGCGTAGCCCTCGTCCGTGCCGTACTTGCCCTGGAGGAATTGCAGGAACGACAGGTTCGAGAGCTCGTCTCCCCCACCCCCGCCGAACTCGCGGGCGAGGAAGTTGCCGTTCGCGACGACGTCGAGGGCCGTGAACGGCGCCGGCCGGTACACGGGGATCTTCTGGAGCTTGCCGATGGTGAAGAACTGCAGCGGCACGAGCTTGTCCTGCGACTCCGGGGTCGCGTACGCGTGGTCGACGTAGGCGTTCACACCGGCCACGAAGTTCGTGACCGCCGAGCGCATGGCCGGGCTCAGCGAATCGAGCTGTTGCTGCAACTCGGCGTCGGTGTAGTAGTTGGTGAGCGTCTGCTTGTCCTGGTCGATGGTCGTCGGGTCGAGCGCGCCGAACAGCTCCGACAACGTGCCCCGGGCGTTGCGCCGCACGAGCTCCATCTGCATGAGCCGGTCCTCGGCCTGCGCCCACCCGGTCCCGAACCACACTCCCGGCATCCGATCGGCCCAGACCGACGCGGTGCCGTACGTGCTCTCACGGCAGATGAGCGCGGCGCTCGATCCGTTGCCGACGTGTTCACCCGCGCACGACGGCTTCGTCGGTTTCGTCGGCTTCCGTGGCGCGGCCTGCGCCGCCGCGGTCGACGACCCGGCGGCGAGCAGTGCGACCGCGAGGACCACCGAGAACGTCCGCGCTCCGGTCCGAACCTTCATGCCGCCCCCCGACCCGCCTGTCCGCGTGCTCGCGCCGGAGCTTATCGAGGCCCGTCGGGGCGGGCTCGGGATCTCCGGCCGGCGTAATCCCCGAGGCCGAGCGCGGCGGGGAGCCCGCTCATCGCGGCGCGTGGGCGTGGAACGGCGCCCCCGCGGCGAGGAGCATCGTCTCCCGCAACGACTCCGCCAACGACGGGTGCGCGTGGGCGACGGCGCCGACCTCCGCGGCCAACGCGCCCCACGATGTCGCCAGCGTCGCTTCCGCAATCATCTCCGTGGCGGTGGGACCGACGATGTGCACGCCGACCACCGTACCGTCGGGCGCGGTGATCACCTTGACCTGGCCGGGCGCCGCTTCGATCAGTGCACGCGCGTTGCCGGCCATCGTCGTGGTCACCACACCCACCGCGCCGTGCACGGCGCGCGCTTCGGGCTCGGTGAGCCCCACCGACGCGACTTCCGGCGTGCAGTACGTAACCCTCGGAACCTGCCGGTAGTCAACCGGCTCCGGGTCCAGACCGGCGATCTCGTCGGCGACCACGAACCCCTCGGCGAACGCGGCGTGCGCGAGCGCAAGCGTCGGCACCACGTCGCCGACGGCCCACACTCCTTCGAGCGCGGTCCGGCCGAACTCGTCGGCGCGCACGAACCCGCGCTCGTCGAGGAGACCGAGCTCGGCCAAACCGGTGCCGGCGGTCGCGGGTCGGCGCCCGACCGCGACGAGCACCTGATCCGCTTCCACCACCGAGCCGTCATCGAGCTCGACGTCGATCACGTCGTCGCGTCGCGTCGCCCCCCGCACGCCGGTGGCCGATCGCACCGCGATCCCTCGCCGCTTGAAGGCACGGGCGAGCGCCTTCGACGAGTCGGGATCCTCCAACGGGACGATCCGGTCGGCCGCTTCGACCAACGCGACCTCGGCGCCGAGCGATCGCCACAACGACGCGAACTCCACGCCCACGGCGCCGGCCCCGATGACGACACCGCGAGCAGGCACCCGCGCCAAACGGAGCGCGTCGTCCGACGACACGATCCCGTCGTGGTCGAAAGGAAGATTCGGAAGTTCCGCGACCGTGGAGCCGATGGCAACGACGATGTGTCGCGCCCGCACGACCTGTCGACCCTCGGCGCCGTCGACTTCGATCGCGCCGGGTCCGGTCAGCCGGCCCCGACCGTTCACCACCTCGATCGTGCGAGCCCGCAGCAACCCCTCGAGCCCGCGATGAAGCCCATCCACGATCTCGTCACGGAACCCACCCGCGGCCGCGACGTCGAACGCCGTCGACGGCGACGCCAGCCCGAACCGCGCCGCGTGGGGGACGTCGTCGGCCAGGCGACCGACGTGGAGCAGGGCCTTCGAAGGGACACACCCCCGGTGCAGGCAGGTACCGCCGACCTTGTCGGCTTCGACGATCGCGACGCGTAATCCGTGGCCCGCGGCGCGCAGCGCGACCGCGTACCCGCCCGGGCCGCCGCCCAGGACCGCGACGTCGTATTCGCTCTCCGTCATCCGGCAACCGCGGTCATGCTCGAGGCGCCATCACGAATGGAGCAGCGCGCGGCCCGGCTGCTCGAACATCGACCGCAGGTCGGACATGAACGCGCCGACCTCGGCGCCGTCGCACACGCGGTGGTCGAACGCACACGTGATGGTCGCGGTCGGCCGGGCCACCACCGCGCCGTCGACCACGACGGCGCGCGGCTTGATCGAGCCGATCCCGAGGATCGCGGCCTCGGGATGGTTGATCACCGGGATGCCTTCGTCGAGCCCGAGCGCGCCGAAGTTCGAGACCGTGAACGTGGAGCCCGTGAGCTCGACCGGCGAGAGCGTCCCGGCGCGGGCGCCCGCGGCGAGCCGTGCGATCTCCTGCGCGAGCTCGAGCGTCGAGAGATCTTGGGCGTTCTTGACGACGGTGACGACGAGCCCGCGCTCCGTTGCGGTGCCGATTCCGAGGTGCACGGCGGCGTGCACCCGGATCTCGGGCACGTCTTCCACGAAGGTCGCGTTCAACATCGGGTGCGCGCGTACGACGTCGACGAGCAGACGGGCCATCACCGCGAACGGCGTCATGGTGTCCGCGCCACCGCCCGCTCCCGCGGCTCCGGCCGCGCCGCCAGTCCGAGCCGCGGCGTCCTTGAGCGAGGCGCGCACCTCGAGCAGATGCGTGCAGTCGACGGTCACGCTGGCGGTGGCGTCGGGGATATGGGCCCGAGATGTCGCCATCCGTTGCGCGATGCGAGCCCGAATGCCGGTCACCGGGATGACACGGTCCGCGTCGACGACGACCGGTTTCGCGATGCGTGTCGGCGTCGCCGCCGGGACTGCGGTCGGCGCCGGGCGCGTCGTCGGTGCGCCGGTGTCGGCCGCGGCGAGCACGTCGTCACGGGTGACGATCCCACCGGGGCCCGAACCGGGCGCGAGGGTCGCGAGATCCACGCCCAACGTCGCCGCCAGCTTGCGCACCGGCGGCTTGGCCCGCGGACGCGTCGACGAGGATCTCCGTCCCGTCTCGGTTCCAAGCGCCGTGGACACCACGGACGCGGAGCGCCGGCGCGAACGCTCCGGCGTCTCGTCGACGCCGTAGCCGACGAGCACCGCCGTGCGTTCGACCGGTACGGCGTCCTCGTCGATCACGAATCGCGCCAGCAGGCTCCCGACTGCGAGCGTGTCGCCGGGCTCTCCACACAGCACGTCGACGCGGCCCGAGAAGGGAGAGGGGATCTCGACCTCGGCCTTGGCCGTCTCGACGAGGCACAGCGGTTGGTTGAGCGCCACCTCGTCGCCCGTCGCGACCATCCACGCCACGATCGTGACCTCTTCGAGACCTTCGCCGAGGTCGGGAACGAGGAAGTCGCGGGACCGCCCGGCCGGGCGAGGGTCGGGCACGTTCGTCTCCGGCGCGTTCGCCGCCGGCACGTTCGCCTCAGGCATGGTCGTATGAGAAGGAGCGCTCGACCGTGTCGAGCAGGCGGTCGACGCCGGGGAGCCACGCCTTCTCGAGCCGGGCCGGCGGGTACGGCGTGTCGAAGCCGGTGCAGCGCAGGACCGGCGCCTCCAGGTCGTAGAAGAGCTCCTCGTGCACCCGGGCCGCGATCTCGGCGCCCATGCCCAGCGTGCGCGGCGCCTCGTGCATCACGATGCAGTGGCCCGTCTTCGCCACCGACCCCGCGACCGTGGCGAAGTCGAGCGGGACGAGACTGCGCAGGTCGATCACCTCGAGATCCCATCCGTGATCCTCGGCCGCCGCGTCCGCGGCTTCGAGCGCGGTGCCCACGAGCCCCCCGTACGTCACGACGGTCACGTCGGCGCCGGCGCGGCGCACGACGGCGCGACCGATGGGCTCGGTCCGGGCGCCGGGTTTCACGTCGGCCCGGATCCAGTAGCGGCGCTTCGGCTCGAGGAACACCACGGGGTCGTCGGACTCGATCGACTCGCGCAACAACGAGTACGCGTCGGCCGGCGTCGACGGGACGACGACCTTGAGCCCGGCCGTGTGGACCAGGTACGTCTCGATCGACTCCGAATGGTGCTCGGCCGCGCCGATCCCGCCGAACGACGGCACCCGGATGGTGACCGGCATCGAGACCGCGCCCTGGGTGCGGTTCCGGTACTTCGCGAGATGGCTGAACATCTGGTCGAACGCCGGGTACGTGAACCCGTCGAACTGGAGCTCGGGCACCGGACGCATCCCCCGCAGCGCGAGGCCCACCGCCGCGCCGACGATCGCGGACTCGGCCAATGGCGTGTCGAAGCACCGTTTTGTCCCGAAGTCGCGTTGCAGCCCGTCGGTCACGCGGAACACGCCACCCTGCCGGCCGACGTCCTCGCCGAACACGAGCACTCGCTCGTCGTCGGTCATCGCGTCACGCAGGCCGGCATTGATCGCCTCGACCATCGTCATCGCGGGCACGGCTCAGCCCTCCGCCGCGAGCTCACGGGCAAGGAACTCGCGCTGCTCGAGGAGGGCGGGACTGGGCTGCGCGAACACCTGATCGAAGAGCTCGAGCACCGAAGGGTCGGGCGCGTCGAAGATCGCGTCGCGCAACTCGGTGCGCATGGTCATCGATCGCACCCGTGCCCGGTCCTCGATCTCGGGCTCCCACCGGCCGGTGCGCTCGAGGTAGGAACGGAACCGCGTGATCGGATCGAGCATGGCCCAGACCTTGACCTCGTCGTCGGAGCGGTAGCGGGTCGGGTCGTCGGACGTCGTGTGCGGGCCCATGCGGTAGGTCACCGCCTCGATGAGTGTCGGTCCGTAGCCGGCGCGCGCCCGAGCCACCGCTTCTTGCACGACCGCACGGCACGCGAGCGCGTCGTTCCCGTCGACCCGCATGCCCGGCATGCCGTAGCCGACGGCCTTGTGCGCGATCGACGGCGCGCGCATCTGCTCCGACAGCGGCACCGAGATGGCCCACTGGTTGTTCTGCACGTAGAAGATGCAGGGCGCGTCCTGCACCGCGGCAAGGTTCATCGCCTCGTGGACATCGCCTTCGCTCGTGGCGCCGTCGCCGACGAACGCGACCGTGACCGTGTCCTCGCCGAGGAGCCGAGCCGCCATCGCCGCGCCGACCGCGTGCAGCGCCTGCGTACCGATCGGGATCGAGATCGGGGCACAGCAGCGTTCCGTGAACCCGAGGCCGCCGTGATGCGTGCCCCGCCACATCGCGCCGACGGCCGCGGGGGTGATCCCGCGTACGAGGAACGCGCCGAGCTCTCGGTACTGCGGGAACAGCCAGTCGTCGTCGCGCAGTGCCACCGCGCAGCCGACCTGGGCGGCCTCCTGGCCCCGGCACGACGGGAACAGCGCCAGCTGCCCCTGGCGCTGGAGGTTGACGAACTCCTCGTCGAGCTCTCGCGTGACGACCATCGTCTCGTAGATCCGATGCAGCGTCTCGGTGGGCACCTCGGCCCGCCGGGTCGGGTCGCCGACCGGTTCGCCGTCGGGGGCCACCAGCTGCACGGGCCGGAGCTCGGCCTCCGCCTGCACGACATCCACCACAGGTCCACCTCCCGCGCTTCGGGCTCCGCGCTCCCGGCTCCGGCGTTGCCGAGTTAGACGTTAGCCCCCTAACGACGTTCGGGAAAGCATACCGCGGGAGGCGCCGCTGGATGGATGGATCCGTCGGCCGAGCTTTCCGCGGCATTCCACCCCTTCGTCCGTGCGTACCTCAGACCGACAGAGTCGGCTCCAGGTACGCACGAGAGGTCGTGGTCAGGCGATGGGGTGCTTCGTGGAGTGCTGCGCGAAGCGGAGCATGGCGATGTGCTTGTCCGTGTCGCGCTGCATCAGCTCGACGAGCAGGCTCCACAACGTGGTGTCCTCGTAGTCGCGGAGCTCCTTTCGCAGTTGCTTCAGCTCACGGGCGTCTTCGCGCTCGCGCGCCAGGAGCCGGCCCGTCACGTCCAGCACGGCGGCACGCTCCGCCCGGTGGAAGTCCATCCTCGGCACGACCGGCTCCTCGGCCACGAGGTCGGCCTCGTGCTTGAGCGATTCGGCCAGCTCGGTGAACAGCCGGTGGTGACGCCGCTCGTCTTCGAGCAGCAGGTTCACGACATACGCGAGCGCCTTGGACTCCGTGGCTTCCGCCAGCCGCGCGTACTCCTCGAGCAGCCCGCTCTCGATCTGGAGATGCTGGGTGAGATGCTCGAACAGCGTCCGGTCCCCCGCACTCGCCCGAACCGGCGGCTCGATCGGCACCTCACCTGGCGACTCGCTCATGGCCGACTCCTCCTCGTTCACCTTCGGGACTCTACGCCTGCGCCGAGAACTCTTCGATGAGCCCGGCCATGACGTCGGGGGCGTTGCCGTGCAGGATGACCTCGTCGGCGCCCGCCTCGAGATAGTCGTGCAGGCGCCGCGCGCACTCCCGTTCGCTGCCGACGGCAGCACCGTCGGCGATCCACGAATCCGGCAGTACCCTCGCCACCTCGCCGAGCTGCTGGAGCGTGAACGCCTGATCCGCGAGGCCGCCGGCCTCGTGCATCGCACGCAGCGCCGGATGCGATCGGACTTCAGCCAACACGGCCTCGTCCCACCCGTTGGCCCGTACGATCAGCTCGCCGAATCCCGGGGCCTGCAAATACGTGATCGCGCGACCGCCGACGACCGCGGCGGTCATCTCGGGCGAGAGCGACGGTGCAACCGCGATGGTCATGATGACACGCACCGACGCCGGATCGCGCCCGGCCCGTTCCGCGCTCTCTCGCACGACCGCGGCCGATCGCGCCACGGCGTCGGTCGTGAGGAACGGGTGCAGGATGACGCCGTCGTAGGCCTCGCCCGCGACAGCCAGCGAGCGCGGTCCGATCGCCGCGAGCATCAACCCCGGCGGCGCACCCTCGTACCGGAACGACACCCGGAGCTTGGAGAAGTTGCCGAGCGGTCCGTCGTAGGTCACCTGCTCGCCGGCCCAGAGACGGCGCAACACATCGGCCACGTCGCGCAGCATCTGCGTCGTCGGCACCGGAACGCCCATCCCCTTCCAGACCTGCGCCGCGCTGCGGCCGATGCCGAGTGTGAAACGACCACCCGACAATGCCTGCAACGTCGTCGCCATGCCCGCGAGGACCAGCGGATGGCGCGTCTGCGGATGCGTGATCCCGGTGCCGATCCGGATGCTCGTCGTGGCCTGCGCCATCGCGCCGAGCATCACGCCGGCTTCTTTCTGCTCCCAGCGGTCGCTGAGCCACACGGCGCCGAGGCCGAGCCGCTCCGCGTCACGCGCGTGCTTCGGCCCGTCGAGCGGGTCGAAGACGCGCCCCGGCAGCAGATACGTACCGAGCACGTCACCGGCCGTTCGCTTCGCTGCACCCATCGTCGCCTCCGCTCCGTTGCCGCTGCCCGCCGCACCATCCGCCGCACCATCCGCCGCACCGCGCCGTTTCGGCACGCTCGTCACGCGTGGACAGGGCCGCCCGTCACGCCGTCGGTCGCGGCCGTCAGACCTTCGCTCACCTCGACGGGCGCGAGCCCGAGCAGGTCCGCGAGCACAGTGGTCGCCGGGTTGTGGGTTCCCATCGTCGTGTCGGGCGGCAGGATGCCGTACTCCACCTGCTGATCGGTCGACCGAATGAGGACAATCGACATCCGCAGACCGGCGAAGATCTCGTAGTACTCGAGGTCACGAACCGCACGTCCCCGCATCGCCTCGTACCGCGAGACCGTGGCGTCGCGACCGGGAAGGCCCTCGAGCCTCGCCAGGCCGAACCCGTCGGCGAAGAGACGGTCCATGTACAACCACCATCCGAGGTCGACCTCACCCGGCCCGAGCGCCGCCATCTCCCAATCCATCACCGCGGTGACCGACAGGTCGTCGGCGTACATGAGATTGCCGAGCCGCGAGTCGCCCCACACGACCGTGACCTCGGCGTCGCGGGGTCGATGATCGAGCACATGCTGCATCGCGACGTCCGCCGTCGGTTGCGGCCGGCCCCGCGTGGCCCATGCGTACCACTCCTGGACCCAGTGGAGATACTGATCGAACCCCGTGCTCCCGCGGGCCGGCACGTCGAGGAACTCGAAGCCGTCGCGCCAGTCGAACTGATGGATCGCGGCCATCGCGTCGAGACCGTTGTTCCACACCCGGGCGCGCTCGTCGACGTTCAGGTCGTCGACCATCCATCCCTTGCCGTGATAGCTCGGGAGGTCGACGGGAACCCGCCCGTCGACGCGCCGCATGATGAAGAACGGCGCCCCGAGGACCGCGCGGTCCTCTTCCGCGAGGAACAGCGGCGGTACGGGAACGGTGCCGGCGCGGGCGACGGCCTCCATCATCCGCCACTGGAGCATCACGTCGGTTCCGAGGAACAGTTGGTGGCCGTCGGGCTGGATCCGGGCGACCAGTTGCTCGTTCCGTTGGCGGCCGACCTCGCTCCACGTCGCGGTGAAGAACACGGTCTCGTTCGAGAAGCCCTGCTTCGGAACCTCGACGTCGGTCACGCCGACTCCGGTCCCGACCCGGGCGGTGAGCCACTCGGCGAGCCGCTCGCGTGTGACCTCGGGATCGCGGGGTGCAGGAATCGCCATGGTCCCCCCAGGGCTACGAAGCCGTCGGCGAAGTGCCGGCGGTGGGCCGGCGCACCGACCGGCGCACCGCCGTGAGCGTAACCACGCCGGTCGCCCGTGACGAGCGTGCACGAGAGCAACTGCTCCCCCTTGGTCGAGAATCGTCGTTGGTAGGCTCACGCCGTGATCGAGCAGGAAGCGTTGATCGGATCGCTCCAGGCGATCGGCATGTCCGCGTACGAGGCGAAGGCCTATCTGGCGTTGATCGGCGCGAACCGTCCGATCAACGGCTACGAAGTCGCCAAGCGGTCGGGTGTCCCGCGCAGCACCGTCTACGAGACGTTGGCCAAGCTGCTCGCGCGCGGCGCCGCGTTCGAGGTCCGTTCGGCCGACGACAGCACCGAATACGTCGCGCTCCCGCCCGACGCCCTCGTCCGCCGGCTACGCCACACGTTCGGCGAACACCTCGACGACCTCTCACATGCTCTCCCCCACGTCACCGCGCCGCCGACGAGCCATCTGCTCCACACGATCGAAGGACGCGACGCGGTCATCGAACGCGCGCGCGACCTCGTCGACCGTGCGACCCAGACGCTCGACGTGTCCGCGTGGTCCGACGAGCTCGAGGAGCTCGCGCCGTTCCTCCGGAAGGCGGAGACCCGCGGCGTCGAGCTCTCGTTGCTGCGCTTCGGACGCGAAATCGCGCCCATCGGCCACACGCTGGTCCACATGTTCGCGGCGCCCGGTGTCGTCCTCGATCGGGTCGGCTGTCGCCTCGTCGTCATTGCCGCGGATCGAGAAGAGGTGTTGATCGGCGGTGTGGTCGAAGGAGGTTCGGTCTGGGGCGTCTTCAGCGACGACCCGGCCGTCGTGCTCGTGGCCATCGAGTACATCCGTCACGACATCGCGTTCCAGATCCTGGTCGAGCGCCTCGGCCTGGCGGAGGTCGAAGCGCTCTACAGGACGGACCCGACCCTCGTGCGCCTGGCCACCGGCCGCGGCGCGCCCGGTCTGGACCGCCGCATGGCCCCCGAGAACCGGTAACGCCGCGCGCGAGCGTGCTCACGAGAGCGGTCCGGATCGTTCGGACTCCCGATCATTTCCCGGCAGAATCCGACATCCAGTGTCGTGTTGTGCCGGGACAACGATTTCGGCGTGAGGGGCGGCGGGATCGTCAGTTGGGTCCGGTCGCGACCGTGACGCCGTCGGGCTCGCCCGGAACGCCCGCGTCGCCGCCCTCGAAATGCACGACCCCGGGACCCTCGACGTCGAGGTGCGGGAGGATGCGGTCGAGCCAGCCGGGCAGCCACCAGTTCGCGTCGCCGAGCAACTCCATCGTGGACGGGACGATCACCAACCGGATGAGCGTCGCGTCGATGAAGATCGCGCTCGCGAACCCGATACCGAAGAGCTTGATGACGATGTTGTCGCCGAGCACGAAGGACAGGAAGAACGTGCACATGATCGCCGCGGCCGCGGTGATCACCCGCGCGGTGGCCGACAAGCCATCGGCGACGGACTGACCGTTGTCGCCCGACCGCAGGTATTCCTCCCGTACACGCGACAGCAGGAACACTTCGTAGTCCATCGACAGACCGAACAGGATCGCGAACATCATCATCGGCAGGAACGCCTGGATCGGTCCCTCCTTCCCGATGCCGACAAGGTTCCTTCCCCAGCCGTACTGGAAGATCATCACGATCACGCCGTAGGCCGCGCCGACCGACAACAGGTTCATGATCGCGGCCTTCAGCGGCACGAGAATGGAGCGGAACACCGCCATGAGCAGCAGGAAGCTCAGCAGGATCACCACGCCGATGAACAACGGGAGGCGCTGACCGATCAGGTGGGCGAAGTCGTCGGTCACCGCCGTGAACCCGCCGACGTAGACCTTGACACCCGAGCCGGCGATCGCCTTCGGCACGACGTCGCCCCGGAGGTGGTGCAGCAACGCGCCGGTCGCCTCGTCCTGCGGCGCGGTCGTCGGGTACACGCGGACGACCGCCGCCGTGCCGGCCGGGTTCATGATCACCGGAGTGATCGACGCGACGCCCGGCGTCGCTGCGAGCGTGGTGCGCAACCCGGCCAGCTCGGCCGGACCGGCTGGACCGGCCGGGTTGGCCGGTCCTGCGGTGCCCGCGGCCCCACGCCCGTGGTCACCTCCCGGCGGGAGATCGATCGCCAGCAGGAACGGCCCGTTGAAACCGGGCCCGAAGCCGTGGGACAACAGGTCGTACGCGTGGCGGGTCTGACTCCCGGCCGGATCGTTGCCGGCATCGGTGAATCCGAGACGCAACGAGAACACCGGGAGCGCCAACGCGGTCACGATGCCGAGGCCCACGATCGTCAACAGCGCGGCATGGCTCTGCACCATCCGGCTCCACCGGTGCCAGACGGTCTCACGGTTCCCGTCGTCCTCGTCGTGCAACCACGGCAACCGCAATCGGTCGATGTTGGCGCCGACGAACCCGAGCGCGGCCGGCAGCAACGTGACGGCGGCCGCCATCGTGACCGCCACCACCGAAGCCGCACCGATGCCGAGACCACTGATGAACTGAATCCGGATCACCAACATGCCGAGCAACGCGATGATCACGGTGAGGCCGGCGAAGATCACCGCGCGTCCCGACGTGTCGACCGCGGTGATCACCGCCTGTTCGGGATCGAGACCGGCGTGGAGCCCCTGGCGATAGCGCGTGACGACGAACAGCGCGTAGTCGATCCCCACACCGATGCCGATCATCGTGGCCAGCGTCGTCGAGAAGCTCTGGAGCGGGTACAGATGGGTGAGCAGGCCGATGATGGGCAGCCCGACGGCGATGCCGGCCAGGGCCACCGCGATCGGCAGGACCATCGCCAGCACGGACCCGAAGGCGAGGAGCAGGATGAGCATCGCGGCAAGGACGCCGATGCCCTCCCCCGAGATGGATGGTCGTTCCGATTGCTCGATCAACCGGCCTCCAACGCGTACCTCGAGCCGCGCGTTCGAGTGCTGCTCGGCGAGGTCGATCATCCGCCGGCCGACGGAGTTGGGGACGTCCTGGGCCGGCGCGTCGAGTTGTGCGTCCGCCAACCCGATCGTGCCCGACCTCGAGATGCCGCCGGGCGTCGCGAACGGGTCGCTCACCTTCGTCACGTGCGGGACGCGCGCCAGCGCGGCGGCAAAGGCGTGCACCTGACGCTGCACCTCGGGGTCCTGCAGCGACGGGGAACTCTTCAACACGACCTGGACGTCGTCACCGGACTGCGCCGTGAACTCGGCTTGCAGCAACTTGGATGCACGCGCCGAGTCGGTGTTCGGCACGCTGAAGTTCGTCGAGTAGTTCGGGCCCGCGACCGACGACAACACGTTGATCCCGACCAACGCGACCAACCACGCACCCACCACGAGGCGTCGTCGTCGGTAGCAGAAGCGAGCGAGTGCGCGAAGAGACAATGCGGGGACCTCCGAGAGGACGAGCGGCGTTCGGGAAGCGGCGTCCGTTCGGCACGAACGACCGGCCGCCCCCGTCAGTCCTCGTCGAGGATCACGGCCCGTTCGGGACAGCTGTTGACGGCGAGCCGGGCTGTCGCCATCTGCTCGGCGTTCGGACGATCGACGGTCACCTGGCCGTAGCCCTCGTCGTCGTCGGTGAACAGCTCGGACGCGACGTCGTAGCAGCGGCCGTGCCCGGAGCACCGTTCGGTGTCGATACGCAGATGCAAGTCACGCCTCCTCGACGGGGGCGCATTCTACCGCCGCCCGAACTCGCGTTCGGCAACGAGCCGGGACTCCGACGACCGCTGACGACGCACACCGCTGAAGGCGCCGCCGCTGAAGCGGACGCAGTCACGGCACGTGCCCGCAGCACACCGTCAACGCCGCTTCCGGGCCTCGTCCATCTTGTCGCGCATGGCGTACCGCTGCCGTTGGAGGTCGCGATGGGTCATGGTCCCGTCGTCGGCCGCCAGTCCCATCTGCGCGAGGGCGGCGCCCATGTCGACCGGCGCGGACTGCATGTCGATCCCGGCTTCCTCGGCGATCTGGGCGCCGTGCTGCGCGCCGAAGTACTCGCCGATGTGGGCCAGCTCGCCGATCAGGTCGACGTCGGGAGCGAGTGTGGCCATCGCGCCGTCGATGAACATCAGGTCCTTCATGAACAGCACGAGCTCCTTGGGCAGGCTCGCCCCGTGGCGCATGAGGACCTTGATCATCTCGCGCATCTCGGCCGCCAACGCGTCCCCGCTCATGTTCGTCGGGTCGATGGGCGGCGCGTCCAACTTGAGATCGGTGACCATGGCGTCGAGGTCCGCGTCCGACCGGAACGCGCCGAGATCGCGCAGCGCCTCGAGTTGCGAACGCGGGTCGTTGACCATCGCGCTGACCAACATGCGGAGGAACGCCAGCCGACGCGCCGAATCGAGGCGGCCGGTGATGCCGAAGTCGAGCAGCGCGACGCGACCGTCCGGTCGGACGAACAGGTTGCCGCCGTGCAGATCGCCGTGGAAGACCCCGAAGATCATCGCCCCTTCGAACACGGCAACCATGCACGCTCGCACGACGCGCGAGGTGTCGACACCCGCGGCGCGCATGCCGTCGACGTCGCTGAAACCGAACCCGTCGAGCCGTTCCATCACGAGCACCCGCCGCGTCACGAGCGTGGGATGCGGACGGGGTACGACGATCGCGCGCTGGTCCGTCTCGTGCAGCACGAGCGCGATGTCGAGCATGTTCTCGGCTTCGAGCCGGAAGTCGAGCTCTTCGACGATGGTCTCGGCGAAGACCTCGACGAGGGCGGGCGGGTTGCCGAGCGCGGCCACCGGGATGCGGCCGACGAGTCGCGGCGCGAGCCACGCCATGACCGCGAGATCCTGTTCGACCCGGCGGGCGATGCCCGGCCGTTGCACCTTGACCGCGACCTCCTCGCCGGTGACGAGGGTGGCCAGGTGCACCTGCGCGATCGACGCCGCCGCGACGGGCTCGCGATCGAAACGGCGGAACACCTCGTACAGCCGACCGCCCAGGTCGTGCTCCACGATCTCGCGCACGACATCGAACGGCTCCGGCGGCACCTGGTCCCGCAGGAGCCGGAACTCGCCCACCAGCTCCGGGGGGAACATGCCCTCACCCGAAGACACGATCTGGCCGAGCTTGATGTAGCTCGGACCGAGCCGGAGCGCGAGATGACGAAACCGTCGAGACAGCCGAGCCGTGGAGGCCGACCCACCGCGCCGGCGTTCACGCAGCCACCACATCCCGAGCGCCCACACCGCGCCACCGACGACCTGCACGAGTCGCCACACGGGCGGCAGGCGCCGGTGACGGATGAGTCGGTCGACCTCACCACGCAGATCGGCACGGGTTCGATCGAGGCCGGCGCGCCACGGGACCGCCTCGGGATCGATCTCCCAGGGACCGTCCTCGGTGAACGACGACAACGTTGGTGCGGACATCGAGGCAAACGCCCTTTCACGGAGTGACTCGACGCATCGAGGGGGTCGCGCGTCCGCGCCGGAAGGAACTGCGACGAGAACTGTACCTGAGGCACTCTGCACCATCGCACCCGCCTGCGGTGCACCGGATCGCGGGAGGCGCACCCGGGCCGCTCGTTCTCCAACATCGCTTCGAACACGATGGCGGAGCTCCGACCGAGATCCCGATCCTTGTTGACGCTAATGTCAACTCGCTTCGGCGGGCGACGGCCCGCCAAGAGACGCCGACCACGACGACCGACGAGAGACCTGCGCATGGATTTCCGGTTCACCGACGAGGAGCTCGAGTTCCGGGACGAGTTCCGGGCGTGGCTCGCCGATCACGTACCGGCCGGACCGTGGCCCCACCACGACATGCACGCGGCACGCGAGTACGACCTGGCCTGGCAACGCACGCTCTTCGGCGCCGGCTATGCGGGCATCTCGTGGCCCGTCGAGTTCGGGGGGCGCGGCGCGTCGGAGATCATCGAGATGATTGCGATCCAGGAGCTCGCCGCCGCCGGGGCACCCGACATGGGCACCCGCTTCGTCGCACTCGGCCACGGCGGCCCCACGCTGATGGCCGCCGGCACGCCCGAGCAACAGCAGCGCCATCTTGGGCCGATCCTGCGCGGCGAGCACATCTGGTGCCAGGGGTTCAGCGAACCGGGCGCGGGAAGCGACCTCGCGGCGATCCGCACCACCGGCGTCATCGACGGCGACCACCTCGTGGTGAACGGCCAGAAGATCTGGTGCTCCTACGCGGACGTCGCCGACTTCCAGGAGCTCGTCCTGCGCACCGAGCCGGGCTCGGAGCGTCACCGCGGGCTGTCGTGGGTGATCTGCGACATGAAGACGCCCGGGATCGAGGTGCGGCCGATCATGACGCTCTCCAAGTCCGCACACTTCTGCGAGGTCTTCTACGACGACGTGCGCGTCCCGCTCGACAACGTCGTCGGCGGCCTCGGCAACGGATGGGGTACCGCGATGACCACGCTCACCTTCGAGCGGGGCACGGCGTTCCTCGACGAGCAGGTCCGGCTGCGGGCCCGGGTCGAGATGCTCGCCCGCGTCGCGCGGTCGCGATCGAGCGACGGCTCGATCACCGACCCGACGATCGCCCGGCGCCTCGCCCACGCCCGCGCCGATGCCGACGCCCTGCTCGCGATGAGCTACCGCTCGATCAGCGAGATCCGCCGGCTGGGCAAACCCGGGCCGGTCGCCTCGACGGTCAAGCTCGCCATGTGCACCGCGATCACCAACGTCGCGGAGTTGGGCATGGACGTGCTGGGTCCCGACGCACTGTGGTGGGGCGACGACATCACCCACGAGTGGTCCCGGCAGTGGGCGTTCGTGTTCGGCGGCGGAACACCCGAGATCCAACGCAACATCGTGGGCGAGCGCGTGCTCGGCCTCCCGAGGTGATCGATGGACCTGCTTCCCTCTGACGACCAGCTCGCCCTCGTCGACGCCAGCCGCGAGCTGCTCGCGGACCGCTGCTCGATGGAGCGCGTGGGCGCCGCGCACGAAAGCGACACCGGCCGGCTCGACGACCTCTGGGCCGCGGCAAGCGAGCAGGGATGGTTCGCCGTCGGGCTGCCCGAAGACCGCGGTGGTCTCGGCTTGTCCATCGTGGAGACCATGCTGCTCTTCGAGCTCCTCGGCGAGTTCGTGGCCCCGGGGCCCTGGCTCGGCACGACCGTCGGCGCACTCGCACTCGCGGAAACGCCGTGGGGCGAGCGGCTCGCGGCCGGCGCGCCGGTCGCGCTCGGCCTCGACCTGCGGGGCGCC
>Ga0209048_10001637_pt1 | contig 22762 bp, 21 predicted proteins | sample FrelakmetCRP12CR_FD_187146 | JGI IMG/M metagenome (GOLD analysis project Ga0209048, IMG submission 187146) | Freshwater lake sediment microbial communities from the University of Notre Dame, USA, for methane emissions studies - CRP12 CR (SPAdes)... | ecosystem: Environmental > Aquatic >... | reverse complement strand
CGGACAATATTCCCGGCGTAAAGGGCATCGGTGAGAAGACGGCGATGAAGCTGATCGCCCAATTCGGCACGATTGAAGAGCTCTTGCGCCGTGTAGAGGAAGTCACGCCGCCTCGGGTAAAAGCCCTGTTGACCGAACAGGCCGAGAACGCCCGCCTCAGCCGACGGCTGGCAATTATCCAACTGGATAGTCCCGTGGCATTCGATCCCGAGACCTATCACATTAAGCCGCCACATCAGGACCAGCTTACCGATCTATTGCGCGAGCTGGGGTTCACCTCACTCCTCAAATCCTTTCAGCCATCGTTCAAACAATCTGAGAAGGATGTTGTTGAGACGGAGCTCGTTCAGGATGAACCGTCCGCGCAGCGATTTGTGGAGGGATTGCCGAAGGGCGGCGTCCTCGGCCTTCAGTGTTTGCTCTCCTCTGGGCCAGGGGTGCAGGCGGACGTGCAGGGGATGGCTCTGTCTACGGGAGACAAGACCGCGTTCATTCCGCTCGACGTCCGTACCTACATGAGGCCCATCACGGCGTTGCTGCACGACTCCACGAGAACCAAGGTTGTCCATGATCTGAAGGCGACCTTGCTGGTGTTCCACCGCATTGGAGTGACCCTCGCGGGCCCCTATCTGGACACTATGGTGGCGGACTATCTGCTCAATCCCAACCGCCGCGATCACCATCTTGAAACCATCGCGCTGGAAGTGCTGGACCATCGGCTTGGGACCGGATATAAAAACAGCGCCGCCCCGCAATCCCTTTTCGACGAGGATACAGGCTCACGAGAGGAGGCAGCGGAGGTCGCGTCGGTGCTGGCGAAGCTCGCCCAGCCCATGACGGAGCGGCTGTCGGAACAGGGAAGCCTCACGCTCTTCACCGACGTTGAAATGCCGCTGGTGCCGGTGCTGGCCGAGATTGAGCGGAACGGATTCTTATTGGATGTCGAGGGCCTGCACCGGCTCAGCAAAGAGTTAGAGCGAGATCTCGACAAGATGATCGAGACTATTGAAGGATTGGCCGGCGGGGAGTTCAACATCAATTCGCCGAAGCAGCTCGCCACAGTGCTCTTCGAGAAGCTGGGACTCAAACCGATCAGGAAAACCAAGACCGGGTACTCGACTGATGAAGACACGCTGACTCAACTCGCCGCACAACACGAATTACCCGCGCAGATTGTGAACTATCGGAGCCTGAGTAAACTCAAGTCCACCTATGTAGATGCGTTGCCGGAGTTGGTGAATCCGGAGACCAAGCGGCTCCATACATCGCTCAATCAGACCGTCGCAGCGACCGGACGACTCTCCTCTACCGAGCCGAATTTGCAAAATATTCCGGTGAAGGGCGAGTATGGATTGCGGATCAGAGAAGCCTTTATCGCACCGACCGGCCACACCTTACTCTGCGCCGACTATAGCCAGATCGAGCCTCGTATTCTCGCGCACCTGTCGCAAGATCCGCGTTTGCTCGCCGTGTTTGCGAGGGGGGAGGACATCCACATGGCGACGGCCATGGAGATTTTCGGTCTGCCCTCCGGTCAGATTACGAGAGATATGCGACGCGTAGCCAAGACGGTCGTCTTTGGCATTGTGTATGGGATCAGTCCGTTCGGCCTGGCCTCGAACATCGGCGTGTCGCAGGCGGACGCGAAGAAGTACATCGAGACGTTCTTTGAGAAGTTTTCGGCAGTGCGCGCGTTGATGGACCGGAATATCGAAGAAGGCAAAACGAAAGGCTACACGACGACGATCCTCGGTCGGCGGCGTCCGATTCCCGAGTTGCAGAGCGGCGATCCCGTGCAGCGTGGATTCGGCGAACGCATGGCCGTGAACAGCCCCATTCAAGGCTCTGCCGCGGACCTCATCAAAGTGGCGATGATCAACGTGAACAACGCGCTGCATCACGAGTTGCCGCATACCAAGATGATCCTGCAAGTCCACGACGAATTGATCTTCGAAGTGCCCGAGAAGGAATTGGAAGAGGCGAAGCAACTCGTAAAGAAAGAAATGGAAGCGACGGGGAAGAAGATGGGATTGTCGGTACCCTTAAAAGTCGATCTAGGAACAGGCCACAACTGGCGAGTGGCGCATCCGTAAATAGTGAACAAAGCGAGGTGAGAAATGCAGAGCGTATGTCGTTCTGGGGCGTGGTTGGTAGCGGGCCTCAGTCTTTGTTCGTTGGGGTTCCTGCTTGTGACGGGGCAGCCGTTTGCAGCGAAGGCGCAAGAGCCGAAACGGTTTCAGTACAAGATCGTTGAGGTGCTTCCGGACACCCAGAATATGCAAACCACGCTGAACGAGTTTGGGGCAAACGGGTGGGAATTGGTGACGGTGTCGATGGGGAATATGACGGAGCCGAGGCTGATCTTTAAGAAGTGAGGGGGATCGGGTACAGCCAGCCGTCCTTCTTGCTCGCAGAGCGCGCACGATCAGAATGCTAGTTTCATTGAGGTGATGAATAAACCATCTCAAAATGGGTTGCCTGATACTGGTTGCATCTTACTAAATCATCAGGCCTACGCAAGCGTGACCGTGCCGGATTAAAATCAGTCGTTTTTGAAACACGTCGAATCTACTCAGTTGGAAAACTCGTAACGATTTTCTGGCCTCCGTCAGGTTTACTAAATCTTACGCTTCTTCACCTCTTCCCGAATCTGCCTCAGGAGCATGGCAAGCACAAACATGAGGAGGATAGCGGCCAATTCCAGCAGTCGTGCTGGTGTATAGGGTATTGCTTGCAGGACTGTATACCCCAACCGGTTTAACACCCATTCCAGAACGGCAATAGCTAGAAGAAGGAAGGATCCGAAGAAAAAGGTTCGACACGCTATGCTGTTCAAGTGTTCGTGATCCATAGTCTTCACCTCCACATGAGCCGAAGTTGACCTGTCACTCTATAAGGTTCTCTATCTCCTGGGAATCAAGAGATAATCGCTCAAGAGGCCGCCGTTAATGAAGTTGACCGATACGGCGACGATTGTCTTGTCTGGCTTCTCGAACCAGAGTTGGGCGTGATTAGGTCTAGCACTATTGGATGTGATCCCGACGAGATTTCCATATTCGAGCGGGATTTGGTCTAGAGACTTAAGAGTCTCCACTTTCAGCTGCCGTGATGCCTTTATGGCTTCCTCATCCGGGCCGAGCTTCTGACAGGATGTCAACCCCATGCACAGCGTGATCACAAACAAAAACATAACTATTCGTCCAGCCATGGCCACTCCTTTCTGCTAAATGAAAACTTTGATTCTCTTGGCACTCTGATTCTGGACAGCTAGCAAGAACTTAATGTTCAAGTTAACCCAGCAAGCGCTGTTCTCAAATTCTGCTTCAGAGGGACCGGGAGGAAAAGACAATGTGTCAAGCAACAACCAAGTGTAAAAGCCAGATAATCACCAAATCCTAGGTGAATCCCCAGCAGTGATCCACATAGCTGGGACTGGCTCGGTCTATTCCCCAGGACTATGGCTCAATCAGGAACAATCTCGCCAGAAGTTAGCGGAGCCGTGAGCCCAATAACGAACGAGCTCTGGGTCTCAAGCAGGGAATCGATATGAGACCATGGATTCCATAAGTGCAAATTATGGGCGGGGCGAGGGGGCATAAGTCCATCATAGAGGGAAAGGACTATAGGAATTATTTTGTAGTATAGAAGTTTGCTGAAGTAGTGTCCATCAGTAACTCAGGGGGCACGTGGTGGATGCTATAGAGGTGCAAAAAGAAATGCACAGCAGAAAGGAGCAAATCTTCTAGAGCTTGAGTCATGTTACGCAGTATCACGTTCTGGCGAGTTTGGGCAGCGTGGCTGATCTTGCTCCCCACCGTTCAGATTAACTCCGTAGCTTCAGTAACTTTCTTCTGGTAATTCGTCACTCCCATCCATCTTCTCTCGATCGCCCACTTGACAGCGGCGGCTCCGGCATGTAACATTTTGTGACATGACGGCTAAACAGTTCAAGCAGACAAGGATTCGGTTGGGGTACACGCAGGCGAAGCTGGCGGAGGTGCTGCAGCTGAGTCGGATGACGATCAGCCGCTATGAGGCCGGCACCTGGGAGGTGCCCTTGGCGGTCGAGATGGCGTTGGACCAGTTGGGGTCGGCACAGATTCCGATGCTCGGTATGGTGGCGGCCGGGGCGCCGATCGAACCGATCTCGCAAGCTGAACTGGTCGCGGTGCTGCCGCCGTTGTTGCGCGGGGGGGAGACCTTCGCGCTGCGGGTGAAAGGCGAGTCGATGAAGGACGACGGCATTCTCCCAGGCGATCTGGTGGTGGTGCGGAAGCAGGGTACTGCGCGGAACGGACAGACGGTGGTGGCCTTAGTCAACAATGAAGCGACGATCAAGAAGTACTACCGCAAGGACGGTCGGATCGAACTGCATCCGGCGAATGCAGCGATGAAGCCGATCATCGTGTCGTCAGAGGACGAGTTTTGCATTCAGGGAATTGTCGCAGGCGTGATCCGCCACTTCAACGAATCGTGAGGTGTTCTATGGCTCAGGTACAGCAACAGGCGATGGAGTTTCCGTTTCGCACAGAGGGTGGTAGTGCGGTCATCGATGCGCCTCGCCATCTGTTGGCGGCGTTGCGGCGGAGTGCGGTGTCGACCGATCATCCGAAGGGGTTGGTGCTGTTGTCTGGCCCGTCGGCAGTCTATCGATTGGGCCTCTGTGCCGCGGTCGATCGCGCGTTGGCCGGCGAACCGGTGTTGTATCTGGCCGGCGCCAATGTCTTCGACCCGTTCTTGGTGGGGCGGCTGGCTCGGGCAAGTCGGGTGGCGCCGGCTCACGTGCTGCAACAGATTCACGTCTCACGGGCCTTCACTTGTCATCAGATGGTCCGGCTGGTTACGGATTGTCTCCCGTCGGCGTTACGCAACTATGATGCGCGATTCGTCATTCTCGCCGGTCCGCTCGACACGTTGTACGACCAGTCGGTGCCGGAGGCGGAAGCGATGCGCCTCTTTCGTGCCATGACGGAGGCCCTGCAGCACATGGCCGGGCAGGCCATACAGGTATTATGCGTGAGCCCGCTCGCGCCGCCTGAATCAGGCGGACGCAGTCGCTTTGTGGCGGCGCTCCGTGCGCAGGCGCGTCGGGCGATCGACCTGTGCGAGGCCGAGGATGGGCTGTGGCTCCAGGAAGAGGGAGGGCCTGAGCCCAGACGCTGGATGATTCCGCGTCTGCTCTGGAATCGGTTGTAAGCATGGGGCGCACGCTTGCCACGTTCACGCAATTGGTCCAGCAGGAAATCGACTCGTGGAGCCGCTACCGGCGTGCGTTGCGGGATGAGGATCAGCAGGCGCTCGATGTGTTGTTCGCCGCCGCCCGCCACCATGCGTCGGCCGGCGCCTATCTCGCGCGTGAGACACCGTTCGAGGTGATGCTGCTGTCCATGTTGATTGAACAACAGAAATACGTCGTCGCGCTGCAACAGAAAGTGATGACCCTTGAAACCCGCCTGCCCCACGACTCGACTCAAGGGATGGCTTCTTGATGTGTACCCGGCACAAGAGGGCATGGTCGTCTGGCTCCTCGGCGAAGACGGTCGCCGCATCAGGGCCATCGATCCCTTTGTGCCGACCTGTTACCTGGCGGCTTCGCCGTCCATCCGTGAGCAGGTGTCCCGGTTACTCCGCCGCGCTTCCTGTCGTATCAGCACCAGAGAGGTGGAGCGATACGAACTCGGCGCGCCTCGTCCGATCCCGGTGCTGGAAGTCTCGGTTCACGCTCCCGCGCAGTTCTCGTCCCTCACGCAACAGCTGATCCGCACCTGTCCCGCCGCGCAGTTCTTTCACGTGGATGTGTCGCTGCCACAGCGCTACTTTTACGACCGGGAGCTCTTTCCTCTCGTCCATTGCGAAGCTGACCTCACAGCCGAAGGCCGGATTCGGTCGATTCAGGCGCTGGAGTCGCCCTGGGACACGGACTATGGTTTCCCACCGCTCACGATCATGGAGCTGTCGCCGGATAGTCCGTCGCCTAACCCGAATCATGGCGGGCGTGGTTCGCTCGTGGTGCGGATGGACGGGGAAGAACGTGTGTTGGAAGGCGATGATGCCGATGTGATCCAGCGCCTCAACCAGCTGCTCGTGCGAGAGGACCCCGATATTCTCTTGACGGACTGGGGCGATTCCTATCTTCTGCCGCGTCTCATGAGCATGGCGGATCGGCTGCGCATGCCGCTCGCGCTCAATCGTGATCCCCATCGAGCCATCGGCGCCAGAAAACCCCATTCGTATTTTTCGTACGGCCGCATCCTGTCCCATGCCGGGGCCCGCACCCTGTCGGGACGGTTGCACCTCGATCGGCACAATTCCTTTGCGCTGGCGGAGATGGGCCTGGCCGGGCTCATCGAGCAGGCCCGTGTCGCGAAGGTCGATCTGCAACAGATGGCTCGCACGACGACAGGGACGGGGATCACCTCGATGCAGCTCGAAACGGCTTGTCGCGACGGGCTGCTGATTCCCTATCGGAAGCAGGAGCCGGAAGCCTTCAAAACCGCGCTCGAGTTGCTGCAGACCGATCAGGGCGGATTGGTCTTCGCGCCGATCATCGGCTATCACGAACAGGTCGGTGAGCTGGATTTTTCCTCGATGTATCCCTCCATTATGACGCGTTTCAACATCTCACCCGAGACGGTCAACTGCCGGTGCTGCCGCGATGATCCGACTGCGCGGGTGCCGGAAATCGGCCATCACACCTGCCGCCATCGCCAGGGATTGGTGCCTCGCATGCTGGCCCCGTTACTCGACAAGCGCGCGCGGTACAAACGGCTCATGGCCACGGCGACACAGCCGGCGGCGCGGGCCGTGCTCGATCAACGGCAAACGGCGCTCAAGTGGCTGCTCGTCGTCTCGTTCGGTTATTTGGGGTACAAGAATGCCCGGTTCGGTCGGATTGAAGCGCACGAGTCCGTGACCGCCTACAGCCGTGATATTTTGCTGCAGGCGAAAGAGATTGCGGAGCGTCGTGGCTATCGCATGCTCCACGCGATTGTCGATTCGCTCTGGCTCGTCAAACCAGGCGCGGTTAGGGCAGACTACAACAGGCTCGCGCAGGCGATCGCCGAGCGGACGGGGCTCTCGATCGGCGTGGAAGGGCTCTATCACTGGATTGGGTTTCTTCCGTCACGGATCAATCCGCTCATGCCGGTGCCGAATCAGTTCGTGGGCCTCTTTGATCATGGCGCCATGAAAATCCGCGGCATCGAAATCCGTCGCAGCGATGCCCCGCTCCTCGTCAAGCGGGCACAGGCGGAGGTATTGCGTTGTCTGAGTGAGGCACGAACACTGGCCGAGTTGCGTGAACAGATTCCACAGGCATTGGAGATCGTCCGTGTCTATCGGCGCTATCTTCAAGATGGTCTCGCCACCGTTGAGGAACTGGCCATCACGAAATCGCTCTCGAAAGAGCCGCAGGCCTATCTCCATCAGACCTTGTCGATGGTTGCCGCACAGGAACTTTTGGCTCGGGGCGTTCCACTTCAAGCGGGGGACACGATTCACTACATCATTACGGATGCCGATGCAGCCTATCCGCCAGACCGGACGCGCGCGGTGGCCGGACTCGATGGGAGCTGGAGCTGCGATATCTCGGCTTATGACAACCTGCTTCTGAAGGCGGCACTTGTGCTGTTGACGCCCTTAGGCGTGACGGCGATCCTGCTGAACGAATCTACCAATCCTACCAGCCGCGCTACGCAGGGTTTGGTCGATGGCAGTCAAGCCAGCCTGTCATGGGAAGAGTAGCCGTCCGTTCAAACCTGTCCAGACCGTCGGGCCTTGCCTGCGGGTAGAGATGACCGAGAGCCGGTTTGTGCGGGGTTAGCCATGGCACCCATCTTGCGGAATCCCTTGGGTTCCATGTGTAGGAGAGGGCGTAATATGAAAATGAAAAGGGGGATCCGATGGCACCAGTGTTGGAACTCGATCGGCAGACAGCCTCGTTTGCGCTGCAACTCGAAGAACAACGGAAACTCGAAAAGACTCTTTTGGTCGAACGGGTCCGCGGAACGAAGGAAGGGCTGGAGTCGGTCTTCAACGACATCAAGAGCCGTGTGGCGGTGCTGGAGAAGCTGAACGGGTCGGCGCGTGCCAGCTGTATTGCGCCGATCGGCTGGAGCAAGCTGATCTTTACCGGAGCGGATAGTGTCTCGGCGCCGAATACCATCGGATTTGGCGATCGGGATGAAACGCTGTGCAAGCTCGATCAAATCAAATACCTCGAAGATACGCACTATCTCCGTCTTGCCGCGAATCCCCACTTCGTGGAGCATGTGTTGCCGAATAAATCGGTCCAGGCGCGCGTCGGGGCGAACCCTTCGCTCTGGGATACACTCGGGTATGTCCACGCTGGCTACAGGACCCTGCTGCAGATTCCCCCCTCGTTGGAACCGACGACGGTCTCGATCATGTCGCGGGTGAACACCCTGTTTAATTGGGTTGAAACGAACGCGGTCGGAGACGAGTGGTACGCCCATGTGTCGGCTGCCGCGCGACTGTGGGTGACCTATGATGGCGAGTTTCGTCAGGTGCCGCCCGCCCAGTTCGTGAATCTTCTTGCCTCGCCGAAACAATTGCGGACGCATCAGGACATTGCATCATGCGCGCCGAGCGCGGCCTTGACGCTACAAGTCTCTGCCTCGGCCGGCAGCGGCACGACGATCAGCGTATACGAATCCATCGAACTCGTTGCCACCACGCCGAACGGCCATGCCTACCTTGACGGAATATTTTCCTGGGAACCTCTTGCGGTGCAGCTGCGTGAAGGTTGACGGAGCGTGTCGATGGGGGTGACGCGTTACGGGACTGAGTAGAAAGCCTGCACGATTTCAGTCGTGTTGAAGAGCATCGTGTTGAGGCGCGTATATACCGCGTGGCCGAAGTAGTGGTCGCGCACATTCGTTGACCCGGTGGAATCTTTGTAGTCGGCGAGAATCCCCAGCCCCTCGCTCGGGAAACGGACGGCACGGCGGGCACATTCGAGCCATCGTTCGAATCCATCAAGCGGCTCCACGAGTTCCCACAGGGCTTTATTGGCCGCCTTGGCCGCCTCGGTCGTCGGCACGGCATCGCTGCTGGCCACGGCCAACTCCTGGACATAATCTCCGCCCCACGCGATCGGCATTTCCATCGTGATTTGGGGCAACTCCATCTTCGAGAGCCAGATCTTTCCATCGGTTCGAAGATTTCGATGGTTGACGATGTGCAGCAATTTTCCCAATCCTGACGGATCCCATCCGTAGCGTACCGGCATGCCAAACGTCACGACGTCCAGCGTCGCCCCGTTGAGGAGTGTGCCATTCGACAGCAACGGAGCGACACGTTGGATCGTCGAGGCAATGTCTGGTCGATTGACCTGCGAGGCATAATCCAACAACAGGTCAAGCAGCCGAGTCTTGCTACTGGCCGAGGCCACACATAAAAGGTTCGAGACGAGGGCGAGGACTAACCCGGCCTGCCCATGTGCCTGCACGAGGATCCGATCTCCTTGGCCTAGCTTGTGGGTCTCGCTCCAGTCACGCAAACGTCCGAGCATCGAGATGGCCGCCATGGCACGGCCCAGGTGATGGTGTTCACAGCTCCAAAGTTCGCGGATGCAATGAATCGGACGATCCAGGCCTCGGTTGAGCGACTGTTTCATTAGTTCTACGTATGCGTTTGTAAAATTTCCGGCATCCCCGATCTGCTCATCGAGTAACCTCTTGGTGGCGTCATCATTTGCGAGGGGCAGCTTCAACCCGCCCGGGAGCGGTGAGATGCCATTACTGCTGTCGCGCATCAGAGCCAATAAGGCATCGAGGCCTGTCACGCCTCGTGAATAACCACGTTTGAGCCCGCCCAATTCATCCAGCCGTTGTACTCCGAAGACATCAGTCCCCATGATGGAGCCGTGCAGCAGGACGATCACGCGGACACCGGTTTGCGACAGGCGTTGGCCGAGTGTGGCCATCGTTTCCTGGCCGGAGGGCGATTCTGGCAGAACCGTCGGGGTAACCTCACGAATGGAGAGTCGCTCGCCAGGATTTTTCCGGGACATCTCGTCGTACTGGAAACTATTTTCGATTGGCATAGGAGAGTTACATACCCGATGTTGGTGATGGACTGCAACGGAAGATCACAAGGGGAATAGCTTATCGATTGACCGCTGAGGTGGGTTCGAGGCGGTCGGGTGCTAGTTTGGGCTGGATCTGGCTCTTGGGCATGACGGCGGTCGCGCTGCACGTCTTGCCGTCCTCGTCGATCTGGCGGTCCACGATCTTTACGTCTTGGAGATATTCCTGGACGATTTCTTCCCTGGTAAGTTCGATGTCCTGTTCCGCCTCTCGTCCAGTCCGCTCGCGAGTCCGGTCGACCATGTGCTCCTTGACCATCACACGAATTTGCTTCGCGAGATCAGTTCGGGCCGAGAGTTCCGACACTCGCTGGCAGACCATCTTGCCTTTACTCAGATCACCCTGACCTTTTCCAATGAGGTACTGTTCCGTGGGGTAGTGGCCACCGTTTTCGGCGACGGTGGTTTTGGCGCCTGCTTGTTCGTTCGTCTTGCCGCCTCGTTCGGTCTGTTGCAGTTGTTGGAATGACTGTGCGGCATGTTGGCTGCCCGGAGGCGATCCATCGCCTGACTCACCCAATGTGACGCCCGCCGGCCACAAGCAGGATAGGGCAACCAGGCCGCAAGAAATGGGTACGAAGACGGTTCTAACGTTCACGAGCTACCTCCCCCTCCCTCTGCTGCCCCCATAATTCCCGCCCCCGCCGCGCCCTCCACCTCCCTGCGTGCGAGGCGCGATCTGATAATAGGGGACCCGTGGGACCTGGTTCGGGGTTGGCGGATGGATTTGGTTGATAGTCGGAGGAAGCCGACTCGTCACCGGAGGCTGTCCGGTTTGTGACTGCTGCAGCATAAATTGCTGGAGTACACGCGCTGATCGTGAATCTGGCGGTGCACCATTAGATGGCGGCAGTAATGGATTTAACTGATGAATGTCCGTCAAGGTCCGCGTGCCCGTCTGGGCGGTCGATTGGCCTGCCGGTGGTTGGTTGCCGATCTGCGGCGGAGCTGTTGGGGTGGTATGGGAGATCTCGTTAAGCGTCAACGGAACCGGTCGCGTTCCAGGTTGGTGGGGCAGGATCTGTTGGCTCGGCATGGTCGATTGCGTTGTTCCCGGCGCAGGAGGAACGGGTGGTTGTGACGGTGCCGGCGGCTGTCTCGTGGTAATTACTTGTTGCGCTACTTGGACATGCGGGCTCGCTGGATATAAGTCGCGTGCGACGTTCAGAAGCGCCTGGGTCTGGGCCAGGCCCACCCAGGGATAGGGATAGACAGCCGGCGAAACGAGCACCCAATCCGTCCAGGCCTGCGAGACCATGGCGTTGGATTGCACCCGATTCAAGATGTCTTGGCGTTCCTGAGAGGCCTGCAGCGCCTCCTCTGCGGTCGAGGCGTTTGCCAGTGCTTGATTCGCCGCGTCGAGGTCCTGCTGTAGTTGATCATTTTCCTGTTGCAGCGCGACGAGTTGATGCCGGGCGTCCTCATTCTCCCGCAAAGCTGCGATGGCATGGCCCACTTCTTCCGTATCGATCTGGGCCACAAGATCTGTATTGACAACGATGGTGTCGCCATCAAGCGTCGTGGTGGTGTCTTGTGCCAGGACAAGGACCAACCCAGCGGTATAGGTTCGAATCTCGTCTTTTGTCACATCCAGACCCTCCAGGATCGTGACATTTTCGAGATAGGTCGCGACCTGTTCCAGGGCATTTCGTTTGGCTGCTTCTGTGGCCAGGCGGATGGCGTCTTCTCTGGTGTCACGGTCTCCCATCCGGTGTTCCCCCTGGGTGGTCACGATTCGGACCTCTGCCAGAGTCTCTGACGGCCAAACAGACAGGATAGCGAACAGTGCAAGAGGGCTCAGGCCCGACGCTGTGATGCGAGGGATCGCCCCGCGAGCGGCAGTATGCGGAATAGAGGTCTGTGGCATCGCCCGCACCTTCTGGATAGGACTGACGCGCCAGGGGCCGATTCCTTGACATCCACGGGGCTGGCAATAAGGATAGCACCGACATCGACCGTTGTGCCAGGAGCTTTCCCAGTCGCATGAATCCATATGAATCATGCGGGTGAGGCCTTGCCTCCCTTGCCTTGGCCGAAAACGCCATGATAGCTTAGAAGTTCCCTGGAATAGAAAGGACTGATCTGTGAACATGTCACTCAACCTCAATCGCGGATGGTCGTTTCGGATACTAGCCGCATCATGCTTCTTTCTCTGTTTACTGCTCCAGAGCAGGGCGACAGTTGCTGCTACAGCGGCGACGGGGGAGGCTCCAGCCTCAACGGCTCCGACTGAATACGTGATTCTCTTTGTCCTCGAAGGATTCGGCCAGGACTCCTTGAAGGGCGGCACGATGCCGACCCTCAGCCGGTTGATCAAGGAAGGGTCTGTCACCTGGTCTGCCACGGCGGTCAGGCCTGCGTTGCGGCTGCCGACGATGGCGTCATTGATTACGGGGATGCCGGTCGAGAAACATGGCATTACCTGGAACACCTTTGAATTCAGCCGCGGTTATCCACGCGCCCCGAGCGTGTTCGACTATCTGGATTTGAGCGGGGGGCGCGACAGCGCGATTTTCCTCATGGACGAGTCGCTCTATCAGTTGGCGAGACCAGAGCCCTACACGGATTACCAGATGTGCGGGCCTCTAAAGCCTGAGTGCAGTACGGATCGGATCGTGTCCTACATCCGTCAATACTTCAAGAAAGCGACCAGCGGCCATGGCTACGGGCATGCCATCCTTTCGCTGCCGCATTTGCTGGTCGTGCATCTTCCTGAGGCTGGTCGAGTGGGTTCGTCCCGAGGCTGGACCTCGAAGGAGTACCGCGAAGCCCTTCGCACGGTGGATAAGGCCATCAACTCCGTGTTGGACATCTATCAAGAGCAGGGGCTGACCAAGGGGACGACCCTGTTCGTGACGTCGCTCAGTGCCGAAGGCAGAGATGCGGGCCAGGAACAGGCTGACGCGGCCATTCCGATGGTTCCGTGGATCGCCTCGGGGGTCGGGATTAAACATGGTTACGCGATTCATCAGCCAGTCTCCATTTTAGATACAGGCGCGACGGTGATGCGGACGTTGGGATTACAGACCCATACCGAATGGGAGAGTCATGCCGTGGAAGAAATCTTTCAGGCTGCCTTTGTCGCGGCCCCACGGGGGTCCCTGGAATAAGTCACATGAGGCAGAGGGTTAAACGGTACATGATCCGTTGTCTGGTCGGAGGGTTGCTGGGCTCCGCGACAGTCATCTCGGCGGCCGCGGCCGGTCCGCCTGCTGCATATACCCAGGAACATGCGATTACTATCGACGCCACCACCATAAACCCTCAGACGTGGTGGCATGTGCCAGGCGTTACCCCGTCCATCTATGCCTCGGATCCGGAGTCTATGGATGCCTACAAGACGACCGAGTCCCGTGCCATCAAACTGAAGCCGGGCAAATATAAGTTTGGGAGCTTCACGTTTGATTTTCCGTTCACGGTGAACTTGGATGGGAAGCTGGAGTATGCCCAGTCGCTCGACCAATGTGTGGAGGGACGAGGGACCCAGACCTTAACCATCCGCTGCAGCCGGACCTATCCGCACGGCGGCCAGCGCGATAACTACTATCAGTAGAGGAGCAGTACCAATGGCCCAGGCGCTTGATGATCTGTTAGAAGCACTTGAGGATGTCGACGATGCGACCCGCGAGGAGGCGTCCAAGGCACTCGCCGAACTTGCCGATCCCACCACGTTGGACGCACTGGTCGGTGCCTGTGGAGACGAATATTGGACTGTGCGGGCCCATGCTGGTTGGGGCGTGGCCAGGATCGGCGGGGCCAAAGCGGTGGAAGCCCTCATCGTCCTGTTTAACGATTCCATCATGGATGTGCGAAACGATGCCGTGGCGGCCATGGCCTCGATGGGAGCCGCAGTCGTTGAGCGCCTGATCACTGCATTGAAGGATGAGCGGTGGCGTGTCCGTGAACATGCCGCGAAAACCTGTGGAGAAATAAAGGATCGGAAAGCCGTCGAGGCCCTCATGCTCGTCTGTCGAGACCGTGATGGCGCCGTGAAGAGTGCGGCGGCAGAGGCGCTGGGCAAGATCGGCGATCCGAGGGCGATCCCAGTTCTGATCAAACTCTTCCATGATCCTTCGAAAACGGTGCGAGAAACAGCCGGGACTGCACTCATCTCTATCGGCCAGCCTTCCGTCGATCCACTGATGGAGTGTCTCAAGGATAAAGATTTTGTGGTCCGATGCCACGCCGCCCGTGCACTCGGTGGGATGACCACCGACTATCAAATCGGCCGAACCTGGGTGCGGGATTCTAAAGTCGTCGACGTCCTGATTGCCGCTCTGAAAGATCCGGATCGGGCCGTCCGCGAAGATGCCACGATCGCCCTTGGCCAGATCGGGGATCCACGGGCCATCGATGCCTTGATCGAGGCGATGAAGGATGGCGTGGTGAAGCGGCATGCCATTGCGTCGCTCGGCATGATCGGCGATCCTCGCGCCTTGCCTCCGGTGCTGGATGCGTTGAAGGGGAAGGGTATCCGACAGGATGGGACCCCGACCCCGGGCTGTATCGTCAGCGAAGACGCCTTTATCAAGGAAGCGGCGGCGACGGCGCTCGGCCAGTTCCGTGATCCGCGCGTCATTCCCGACTTGATCATGCTGCTGAAGGACGGCGTCCTGCGCGAAAAGGCCAGTGCCGCCCTGGCCACTATCGGTGATACGGCGATCGAGCCGTTGATTGCCTTTCTGTATGATCCGAAAGCATCCGAAGTTATCGCAGAAGGGGAGCGGGTGCTTTCCTATGCGTCGGTCCGACTCACGGCGAAAGATGCTTTGCGGCAATTGACGCTTGAGACACTTGAAAAATTGGGCTGGATGCCGGCACCGGAAGACATCACCGTCAATTCGAGCGTAGTCGACAATGCCCGGGTGGACATGCCCCTTGGCGAAACAGGCCGATTTGGCCCTTCAGGGGATTTTGCCCAAAGGGGCTAGCTGGCTGCGGGAACAACATGGCTGACGCGGTAGCCGAACAGATCGCTGCTCTCAAGGACGAGGATTGGGCGATTCGCGAAGAGGCCGCCACTATGCTGGGCACGCTTCGGGATCCGAGGGCTGTGGCGCCGTTGGTCTCCGTGCTTCGAGACGGCGATCGCGCGGTTCGCAATGCGGCGATCGGCGCCCTCTTGGCCATCGGAGAGCCGGCTGTGACGACGCTCGGCGCCTGCCTCTCCGATCCGGTGCTCACGGTTCAGGAGTTGGCCTCGTCGGTACTGGCCACCATTGCGGATGCGCGAGTTCTCACCCCGCTGATTGCAGCACTCAAGAGTCCCGACTGGATCGTGCGGATGCATGCGGCCAAGGCGTTGGGTCGGATTAAAGACCCTAGAGCGGTGGCGTCGCTGGTGCCGCTCCTACAAGATTCGGTGAAGGCCGTACGCGAGGAGACATCGACAGTCCTCGCGGCCATCGGGGAAGCGGCGCTATCGTCGATACTAGCCGCCCTGACCCATGCTGAATGGCTGGTGCGGCTGCATGCGGTAGAGGCCCTGGGGAAGACGAGGTCCCCGGAGGCTGTGGATCCGCTGCTGTCGGTGCTCTTCAACGATCGGGACAGGGCGGTTCGTGAGGACGCAGTCCGCGCGCTTGGTCAAATCGGGGACGCACGTGCTGTGGAATTCCTCGTGATGGCGATGAAAGAGCCAGGGTTGCGGCCGCTGTCGGTTGAAGCGCTAGGTCGGATTGGCGATCGTTGCGCTGTGCCGGTGCTGATCGCTGTCCTCGAGGGAGTGGACCGACCGGAGGTCTCGCGACCGATCGACGGCTGCGGCGACCAGTGGGATGAAGAAAGACTTACGTTGGGGGCAGCAGTCCGAGCCTTGGGCGCGATTCGAGACGAGGCGGCCGTGCCGTCGCTCATGAAGGCGCTTCGTTATACGGTGACGCGAGCGGAAGCAGCCGACGCTCTAACGCGATTCGGCGGCGCCGTGATTGCGCCGTTGCTGACCTTGCTGGCACGCGAGTCGGATGACAACATCCGTTACCATGTCAAAGACACGTTAGCCAAAGTGGGCTGGCGTTCGGGACGTATCTAGCGGATGTTGAAACGACCCGCCAGTATCATTCCTGCTGCGCCATGCGAGAGGCTGTGCTGCTCGGTTTCAGAGGGCCTGCTGTAATAGTTGTTGGGCAGCCTGCAAGACGCAGGCGGTTCGAGTAACGGAATTGGTTCTATGGCAAAGGAAAGTATTGAAACGCTGGTTTCCGAACTCGTCCATGAAGAGGACTGGCGACGGATGCGGGCGACAGCAGCCTGCCTGTCAGGCGGACCGCGCGCAGTCCAGACATTGGTGCAGGTGTTGGAGACCGGCTCGCCGGCGTTGAAAGCCGAGGCAGCGGCCATGCTGGCTCGTGTGAACGATCCCCAGGCCGGCGTGCCCTTGGTCGGGTTGCTCCGTGACGAGGATGAGGCTGTCCGCAAGGCTGGCGCCTCAGCCTTGGAACATATGGCGGGGGTGCTTGACGAGACGACCGCGGCGGCGCTGACCTCGCTGCTCTATTCTTCAAAGGATGAGGGAATTCGGCTGGTGGCCTCGCAGTTGTTGGGGGTCATTCCGAATGCGATCGCGCCACTGAGCGAGATGTTAACCCATCAGGACCCAGAGGCACAGATAATGGCTGCGACGATGCTGGAGCATCTGCTCGATCCCCGTTCGGCGGACGCGTTTATCAATGCCATGGGGCAGCCGGCCGTTCGCGACATTGCCGTGCGGACGCTCAAGAAGTTGAGCGCCATTCGTGACCGCATTAACGAGGTGTTTGACGAGCTTCGCGCGATCGAGGAGTTGAGCGAACGGGAAGAGGCTCGCATGAGCACCGTGATCAATCTTCTGGCCATCGGGCGGCCGAGCGTGGAGATTTTGATCGAGTATCTGGAAGATGACGATTGGGTGGTCCGCGAAGCCGCCGCCGACTTGCTGGGAAAGATCGGCGATGTTCGCGCGGTCGAGCCCTTGATGGAGCGGTTGCGGGTCGATAAGGATACGGGCGTGAAAGAACTGGCGATGAAATCCCTGGGTTTGATAGGCGATGCCAGGCCTGCCCAACTCTATATCGAGGCCATTCCCATTCGCCCCCTGCGGGTCTATGCCATGGAAGCCTTGGCCAAAGTGAAAGATGTGGATGTGTTGCGGCCGCACAAGGAGCTGTTCGGTCGGTTGAGGACGGACCGGGACGGCTTGGTCGCCTACAATGCCGGGTTGATCGCGGACAAACTGGAAGCGCTCGAAGGGACGCCTATCGAGAGTCAGGGAGGGCAGGACGACGATGAGTGACGATGTGCAGGCTGAACGGATCGAACAACTGATCGGAGCCCTTCGGGACGACAATGAAGCGCTCCGCAATCATGCGATTGCCAGTTTGAGTCAGGTGGGAGAGGACGCAGTGGGGCCGCTGATCGGGCTCATGGCGGACGAGGATGTCTTGATTCGGGAAGCGGCGACTAGCGCCATCGTGCGGATCGGTCCGTCCGTCGTCGATCCGTTGATCGAGGCGTTGGAGGACGATGAATGGGCGATTCGCGAGCAGGCTGCGTCGGGATTGGGCAAGCTGAAGGACCCGCGGGGCGTTGACCCTCTCGTGAAGGCGCTCAAGGACAAAGATGGTGCGGTGCGAACCGCCGCCGTGTGGGCGCTTGAGCGTGTCGGCGATGCGCGCGCGGTGCCTGGGTTGATCGAGGCGCTGACCGATAACACGGTGCGTGAGGACGTGGCGCGTGTGCTGAAAAAGATCGGCGATGCCCGGGCCGTGGATGCCTTGATCGACGGGCTTCTGGGCAATAATTGGATGGTGCGGCGCCATGCAGCCGAAGCTTTGGGCAAGATCGGCGACGCCCGCGGAGTCAGCCCTTTGATCGAATCGCTCAAGGATGAAGACTGGCTTGTGCGGCGGAATGCGGCGGAGTCGCTCGCGCGGCTCGGGGCGAAGCAGGCCATCGACCCCTTGCTTCCGCTGCTTGAAGATGAGAACACGATGGTGCAGGAAACGGTAGAAGGTGTGTTGGCGAGTCTCGGATGGAAAGCGAAGCCGTAATCTTTATTTCGACGTAAAGGATACACATCATGGCAGATGAAGCTCCTCCAAAGCTTATTCAGATCGGTCCGAAGGGCGGCGCGAAGAAGGACGGATTCAATCTCGTCACGGAACGAGTCGTCGCGGTGAACCCTGAGGCGAAACAACTTGAAGTCGAACTGTTGGCCTACGACGGTAAGACGGTCGTGCTGGACGTGGATGACGAGGCGCTTGAAGAGCTGAAGCAGCTCAAGGTGGGGGACGGTGCCACGATCCGCGTCGTCGAAGAAGGCGGGCGACGGATCGCCAAGAGCTTCCGGATTCGCGCGAAGGATCCCAATGCGGCGCGAGCTGACGCGATGCTCATGGATCTCAAGGACAGCCACTGGCTCAATCGAAAGTATGCGGCTGAAGTGCTGGGTGAACTCAAGGAAGTTCGCGCCGTGCGGCCGTTGGTCGATGCGTTGGCGGACGAAGTCGGCGATGTCCGGCAGCGCGCCTATGACTCGTTGATCAAGATCGGCGGGCCGGCGGTATCATCGCTCGTGCCCTTGCTGGTTTCCGAGGAAGATGAGGTCAGGCAATCCGTGACGGAAATCATCAGAAAAATCGGAAAGCCCGCCGTCGAGCCGTTGGCCACGGCGCTGGCCGAGGCCGACGACCGTTTGAAGACGCGGGTGATGAAGGTGTTGGACCGGATGGGCTACAAGCCGAAAGTCAAAGATGAGGCCAAGGCCGAAGTGCCGCGACTCACGTAACGCCCCTGTTACTTGGCCGGGAAGGGAGCCTTACTCGGCCTCCCGACCGAAATGTGACGGAAACCAAAAGCTGCGACCCGGTCGGGCTCGTAGACATTGCGCAAGTCGAAGAAAATCGGTTGGCGCAATGCGGCTTTCAGTCTGTCGAAATCGAGGGTTCGGAACTGGTTCCATTCGGTCATGAGGATCAACGCGTCTGCTCCCTGTGCCGCCTCATAGGCGTCTTTGCAGGGGACAAGGCCCGAAACCATCTGACAGGCTTCCTCAAGCGCGGCAGGATCGTAGGCGCGAAGCGTGGCGCCTTGCTTCATGAGTTCCTGCGCAATCGCCAGGGCCGGCGCATCCCGTAGGTCGTTCGTATTGGGCTTGAAGGACAGGCCCAACATCGCGAACGTCTTTCCCCTGAGTTCGCCGACCGAACCCTTGATCTTCTCAACCATCCGGGCGCGTTGCTGTTCGTTGACGAGGGCTGCGGCGGTTGCGATCTGCATAGGGTAACCAACTCGCTCCCCGGTCTGTACGAGGGCGGCCAGATCTTTCGGGAAGCACGATCCTCCGAACCCCGGTCCTGCGTGGAGAAACTTCGATCCAATCCGGTTGTCGAGCCCCATCCCTTTCGCCACCATCTGCACGTCGGCGCCGACCCGTTCACAGACTGTCGCGATTTCGTTGATGAACGAAATTTTTGTGGCGAGGAAGGCGTTGGAGGCGTACTTGATCATTTCGGCGGTCGGGATGTCGGTCACGACGAATGGAGTTTCGATGAGGTACAGCGGACGATAGAGATCTTTCATGATCGCAATCGCCTGCTCGCTGTCTGCGCCGATGACGACCCGGTTCGGTCGCATGAAGTCTTCGATGGCGGACCCTTCACGAAGAAACTCGGGGTTGGAGACGATGTCGAACCTGAATTTGCCTGATTGATTGGCGTTGATCACCTCACGCAGCTTCTCCCCGGTTCCCACCGGGACGGTCGACTTGGTGACGATGACCTTGTACCCGGTCATGGCTCTGGCGATGCCGCGGCCGACTTCTTCCACGTACGACAGATCGGCTGATCCGTCCGGTTGCGGGGGGGTTCCAACCGCAATGAAGATGACGAGGGCCTTGTCGACGGCTTTGGCGACGTCGGTGGTAAAGCTGATCCGGTTCTCTCGAATTCCTTTGGCGACGAGCTCCGTGATCCCCGGCTCATAGAAGGGAACATCGCCCTTCTCAAGTCTGGAGATTCGTTTGGCGTCGGTATCCATGCAGGTCACATTGACGCCGAACTCCGAAAAACAGGCTCCTGTTACCAGCCCGACATAGCCGGTTCCGATCACACTGATATGCATGGGTTTCTGTCCTCCCGCAACCAAGAACGAACTGGGCGGAGTATAGCAACGGGATAGGGGACGAGCAATAGAGTTAAAGTGATAGAAAGTCGTGTTCATCGGGAGGAGCCGCTCGTTGACAGGTGCATGAGGGCTGAGTACTATTTGCTCCCTCCATCGGACGGAGCTTGTCGTATGGCAATTCAGAGCGGACCTCTTCAGCGACCTCTTGCCGTGATGATGTGCCGAAACTTGTGCACGATCAGTCCGGACGCGACGCTGTTGGAGGCGGCCCGGCAGATGCGTGACGCGAAGGTCGGCGCATTGCTGGTGCGCGAGGGTGGCCGCTACAGTGGTCTAGTCAGCGAATCGGATTTGGTTCGCAAGGGGATGGCTGAATCGTGTCCGGCACAAGAGACGTTGGTTCGTACCGTCATGAGCAGCCCACTGTTGTCGATCGATAGTGCGAGTTCGGCCCATGAGGCGAGCGACAAAATGGCGGAACATGGGATTCGGCACCTGGCGGTCTCCGACGAGGGGGAGATCATCGGGATCATTTCCGTCCGCGATCTCTTACGCTACTTCAAAAACTGGGGCGGTCTGTGATTCTGTGCGGGCGTGGGGCAGCGCCGGATCGTTTGCGTACCATGTGTGATGTTTCTGCATGAGGTTTGTGAACCGGTCGACTCATACCCCTCGATGGTTTCTTCTGATGACGGCGCTGGCGACCGGTGCGGTGGTCATGGCGCTCGAAATTTTGGGAAGCCGGCTCTTGGCTCCCGTCTTCGGAAACTCACTGTTTGTCTGGGGCGCATTGATCGGAGTGATTCTTGCCGCCATGAGTGGCGGGTATGCTTTTGGCGGCTGGGTCTCCGACCGTTACCCCGGTGCACAGGTGTTGGCGGGCTTGCTGCTTTTCTCCGGAGCCTGGACGTTTCTTGTCGCGTGGCTTGGCCAGCCGGTGCTCTTTATGGTGGCGGCGGCGATCGAGGATCCTCGGTGGGGGCCCTGTGCCGCCGCGGCGCTGCTCCTGGGCCCGCCGGCCTTTGGCTTGAGCGGCGTGCTGCCGGCTATGTTGCGATTGGCCGTGTCAGACCTTGAGTATTTCGGGCGGCATACAGGTCGGATGATCGCACTCTCGACCATGGGGAGCTTGGCGGGAACCTGGGGGACGGCATTTTTCTTTCTGTCCTGGATCGGCAGTCAGGCGCTTATCGCGTGGCTCGGCGCCATTCAAGTAGGGCTTGGCCTGTGTTGGTTGATCGGCGGGACGACCGCGCGGCCTTTGGTGATTGGAATCCTCATCCTCTGCGTCGGAGGTCTGGGGGCCGGTGCGTTGTCTCCGATTCAGAAGTTAAAGGCGCCGGTCTATCAGGAAGACAGCCCCTATCAACAAGTTCGAATTCGCGATGACGACCTCTTCCGCTACCTCGTCTTGGATCGGACGTTCCATGCGGTCATGTGGAAGGCGGATCCAGTCACGCTGTTTCTCCCCTATAGCCAATTGATGGTCGCGTCGCTGGCCTTGGTGCAAGAGCCGAAACGAGGCCTGATTCTTGGTCACGGAGGCGGATCACTTGCGAAGTGGCTCGCTCATCGATGGCCTGAACTCGAGCTTGATGTGGTCGAGTTCGATCCCGTGGTCGTCCGCATGGCCGAAGAGTATTTCTCCTATCAGCCTCCTCCTCAACATCACGTGCACATCCGGGACGCCCGGGTCTTTCTAAATTCCACCGAGCGGACCTATGACTTTATTTGGGTTGATGCGTTCGCCCGACACATGATTCCGTTTCACCTGACCACCGTGGAGTTCTTCGCAGAGTTGCGGGCCCATCTGGCGCCAAACGGTATTCTGGCGGTAAATTTGGCCTCGTCTGGCGAGGGAGGAGATCTGTTACGGGCCAACGCGGTCGTGCAGACGATGAGACGGTCGTTTCCCGCTGTCGAGTCCTTTGCAGTCAAGGGGCCCTGGAAGTCCGCTCAGACGCGATCGGAGAATCTGATTTTTTTTGCCGGTGTGCCGCTCCAACAGCACACGTTCTCTACCATCGTCGCCAGCGTGAACAGATTGGTTGAGCAACAGCGTCTTCCATTCGAAGCCATTGCCTTGCTGGGCGCACATCGCACGCAACCCTGGGAGGCAGGTGTCGTGTTAACTGACAACTACGCGCCCTACGACCTCTTGATCGGCTCGACGGTCCAAGAGGTGCCGCCTGAGGCGGGGGCTGCGCACTAAGTTGTTGAAATAATTGTAGCTATTCTGTTCATGCGAGCCTCTTCCTGGAAGGCAAACTTCAGGAAAGGGCTAGATTAACATTCTTGCTTCCGTTTTCGTCGCTGTGCTATAAGGTTGCCTCCCGAAGAGAATGCATACTGTTACAGTGGGATTGACACAGGCAGAGAAGTAGTTGTCAGCAAGGTCAAGGCTACCAGGGCTTGGCGGTAGTTATTTACCAACCTAATCACATCTCTTCTTCTTTCTTAAGGAGGTAGGTCATGGGCAAGACGATGTTAGGGGTCTTCTTCGGCTTCGTGATGGTCGTGGCTGGGGCATCTGCAGCGTTTGCGCTCCAGGCA
>Ga0209048_10001636_pt1 | contig 22777 bp, 20 predicted proteins | sample FrelakmetCRP12CR_FD_187146 | JGI IMG/M metagenome (GOLD analysis project Ga0209048, IMG submission 187146) | Freshwater lake sediment microbial communities from the University of Notre Dame, USA, for methane emissions studies - CRP12 CR (SPAdes)... | ecosystem: Environmental > Aquatic >... | reverse complement strand
CTACCGCCGGCTTCGGCAGACCCTTTCCTTAGTCCTCAACATCCAGCCCAACGCCGCGAGCGAAGCTCTGCACCGCGACCTTCTCATCCTTGCGGGCTGACCACATCCACCTCCAGTAACAGGTCGGTAACGGCGAGCGGCATACTCTGCTCGCCACGGGAGCGCGATCACATCGCATCCCGGTATCGTCCAATCCAAAAAATCGAATTTACCTGGAGGGAATGATCATGGAGAGAGCAATCTGCGGGCGACGGTTCGCGATCCTATTGATGGCAACGTTGCTGCTCGGCGCAGCGGCTGTTTCGTCGGCCCAAAGCTTCGAACGCAAAGACGTGAGCTTCCCATCGCAGGGACTCAGGCTGTCCGCGTGGTATTACGTGCCGAAGAACTTGAGGCCCGACGAAAAGCGTCCCGCCATTGTCATGGCTCATGGATTCAGCGCGCCAAAGGAGGCATTACTGCAGAATTTCGCCGATCGCTTCGCCGCCGCAGGCTTCGTCGTACTGGTGTTCGACTACCGCTATCTCGGCGCCAGCGAAGGACAGCCACGCAATCAGATCTTCCCCACCGAACAGATGGAAGACTACCGCACCGCCATCACCTGGGTTTGCATGCAGAAGGAGGTCAATCCCGATCGTATCGGGGTGTGGGGCACGTCATACAGTGGCGCACACGTCTTGCACCTGGCGGCCTTCGACCGCCGCATCAAAGCTGCCGTGTCGCAAGTTCCGCTGGTGGACGGTCTGGCCAACGCCCAGCGCTTGAATCGCGCAGACAATCTGCCCAACGTGTTCGCCTTCCTTGCGGCGGACCGCGCACAGCGCTACACCAGCGGCAAGGTAAATTACCTGCCGGTAGTCGCTCCTGAAGGGCAACCGTCCGCGCTCCCGACGCCGGAATCCTACGAGTTCTTCACCAAGGTTGTCGCCACCAGTGCCCCTTTGTGGGAGAACCGAGTGACGCTCGAGTCGATGGAGAAGTTTCTCGAATATAACCCAGCCGCGGACATCCAACGCATCTCGCCCACACCGCTGTTGATGGTCGTTGCGGAAGATGATCGGCTCACTCCGACGGATCTCGCCATCGAAGCATTCCAACGCGCACGCGAACCGAAGAAACTGGTGATATTCAAAGGCGGCCACTTTGGCGCGTATCAGGAGCCCGGCCTCAATACCACGGCACCCGCTGCCACGGAATGGTTCAAGCAGTGGTTGATGCGGTAAACATCGTATCCCGGAAGCCCTGCCTGATGCGAGGCTTCCGGCATTTTCCGAATGACATTCCCGCAGCTGGCAGACGAAGACATTCGCCCGAACTTCGAGCTTGACACGCGACACATCACTCCCGAGCATGCCGGGTATCCCTGTTCGGAGGAACCCGTCATCGAGCACCACTGGTACCGACTGTCCGCCCTTTCCATTGCCCTGCTCCCGCTGAGCCTGGTCTTTCTGGTCGTGGTGATGGTCCGGCGCCTGCTCTACCGCGCTGGGATTCTTCCGAGCGAAGCGGCGCCGGTTCCGGTGATCGTGGTCGGCAACATCACGGTGGGAGGCACTGGCAAAACACCGATAGTGCTATGGCTGGCGGACCTATTGCTGGACGCCGGTTTCCATCCCGGCATCATCACACGTGGTTATGGCGGCAATGAGCGACTCCAAGCTATCACGTCGCAAACCGACACTGCCCTGGCCGGAGACGAACCAGTCCTGTTAGCGCAGCGCAGCGGGTGTCCGGTGTGGACGGGGCGCGATCGCGTGGCAGCCGCACGAGCGTTACTGACGCAGCATCGCGAAGTGGACGTGCTCATCAGCGACGACGGGCTGCAACACTATCGTCTCAAGCGCGACATCGAGATTGCGGTCGTGGATGGGGAGCGCGGGTTCGGCAACGGCCTGTTGCTGCCGGCAGGTCCGCTGCGAGAGCCGGTCGGACGCCTGCATAGCGTGGCTGCCGTAATAGTCAATGGCGCGACCCGGCTCACGCTCCCGCATCGGCATGACATGCGTCTCGAGGGCCGCACATTCGTCAATCTTCTGAACCCACTGCTTCAATCTTCTCCAGAGGCGTTCCGCGGTAAAGTACTGCACGCGGTGGCAGGCATTGGCAACCCGGCGCGCTTCTTCTCGCATCTTACGGCCCTGGACCTGAGCTTCACCGCGCATCCGTTCACCGACCATCATCGCTTCAGTGCTGCGGAACTGGATTTCCCCGACGCGGATGCCGTACTGATGACGGAGAAGGATGCGGTAAAATGCACTGCGATCGCGCGTGAGAACTTCTGGTGCCTACCGGTGGAAGCCAGAGTCGAGTCCGCGCTCGCCAACCTCATCCTGGACAGGCTCAAGACCCGACATGGACGCTAAGCTGCTCGACATTCTCGTATGTCCCATCTGCAAGGGTCCGCTGCTGTATGACAAGCCAAACCAGGAGCTGATCTCGATCGAAAGCGGCTTGGCCTATCCGATCAAGGACGACATTCCCGTCATGCTCGAAGAGGAAGCCCGTCAGCTCTCCGCGGACGAGCTCGAGGCTTGGCGCAAGAAGCGCTGAGCAGTCTGTCCCCCAAGAGCATCGGATCCCGGGTCGTGTCGGACTTCGTTGTCGTCATTCCCGCCCGCTACGGCTCGACGCGGCTTCCTGGCAAGGCGCTGGTAGACATTGCCGGCAAGCCGATGGTGGTACATGTGGCCGAACGCGCACAGCACAGCGGTGCACGAGAGGTCTGGATCGCCACCGATGACCAGCGCATTCTGGATGCAGCGCGCGACCATGGCTACGAGGCGTGGATGACACGCCCCGACCATACTTCCGGCACGGATCGCATAGCAGAAGTCGCTGCAAGCCGTGGTTGGTCCGACAACACCATCGTCGTGAACGTACAGGGCGATGAGCCGCGTATCGCGCCGGAACTCATTCGCGAAGTGGCCGCGGCACTGGCTCAACGGGGCGAGGCGTCGATGTCCACTGCGTGTCACCCTATTCACCGAGTGCAGGATCTATTCGATCCCAACTGCGTGAAGGTGGTTCTGGACCATCGAGGCGATGCGCTGTACTTCAGCCGCGCAACGATACCCTGGGCGCGCGATGCCTTTGCGCGGGACCGAACTTCCATTCCGGTTGGCCTGCCCATCTACCGCCACATCGGCATCTACGCGTATCGCTGCGGCTTCTTGCAACGCTACGCGACCCTGCCCGCTCCAGACATCGAGCGCTTCGAAGCCTTGGAGCAGTTACGCGCCCTGTGGCATGGCCATCGAATCACCGTTGCGGTCACCGCGTCGGCACCGGAAGCCGGAGTCGACACGCCGGAGGATCTGGAAACCGTGCGTCGTTTGTTTACCAAAGGGCAATGACGCTGCAGGTGCAGGCCGTATAATCGCAAACGGTCGACGCCGCGCGGGGAGCGTGGGGGCCAATACATAACAACGCATCAAGGGAACCGGAAATGAGACTAATCCTCCTCGGCGCACCGGGGGCAGGTAAGGGAACACAAGCGACATTCGTCATACAGAAGTACGGTATCCCGCAGATATCCACAGGAGACATGCTCCGCGCGGCGGTGAAGGCCGGCACGCGCATGGGCCTGGAGGCCAAGAAATTCATGGATGCGGGTGCGCTTGTGCCCGACGAAGTGATCATCGGTCTGGTCAAGGATCGCATCGAGCAGCCGGACTGTGCCAACGGCTTTCTGTTCGACGGATTTCCGCGCACCATTCCGCAAGCCGAAGCCATGAAGCAGGCTGGCGTGGATCTAGACTACGTCGTGGAGGTGGACGTGGACGATGCCGAGATTGTCCGACGTCTGTCCGGTCGACGTGTACATCTAGCCTCCGGGCGCACCTACCATCTCCAGTTCAATCCGCCGAAAGTTGCCGGCAAGGACGACGTGACCGGTGAGGCCCTGATTCAACGCGACGATGACAAGGAAGATACGGTACAAAAACGGCTGCAGGTCTACCACTCCCAAACCAAGCCGTTGGTCGAGTACTACTCTTCATGGGCTGCAAAAGGCGACACGGGCGCGCCGAAGTATCGCAGAATCTCCGGCACGGGCACTATGGAGCAGATCCGCGACCGCATCTTCGCGGCGCTCGCATAATGAACTGAATCGCGGAGATTCACGATGGCAAAGATGAATGCTTTCTATGCCCAATCTGGCGGAGTGACCGCGGTGATCAACGCGAGCGCCTGTGGCGTGATCGAGACTGCGCGCAAACACAGCAGCAAGATCGGCAAGGTTTACGCCGGACGCAACGGGATCATCGGGGCGCTAACCGAGGACTTGATCGATACGGGGAAAGAGGCGGCAAAGGCCATCGCCGGCCTTCGCTATACGCCCTCGGGGGCCTTCGGCTCGGCACGATACAAACTGCGCAAGTTCGAGGAGGACCGCTCGCAGTACGAACGCCTGATCGAAGTCTTCAAGGCGCACGACATCGGATACTTCTTCTACAACGGCGGTGGCGATTCCGCCGATACCTGCCTCAAGGTTTCGCAACTGTCGCAGCAGATGGGCTATCCGATCGTCTGCGTGCATGTCCCCAAGACGATGGACAACGATCTGCCCATTACCGACTGCTCGCCAGGATTCGGTTCCGTGGCGAAGTATCTGGCAGTGAGCATGCGAGAGGCAGGATTCGATGTGGCTTCGATGGCCAAGACATCGACCCGGGTATTCGTATTGGAGGCAATGGGACGGCACGCTGGCTGGACCACTGCTGCGATGGGCCTGGCTGCCGAACACCCCGGCGAGGCGCCGCACGTGCTGATGTTCCCCGAGATCGCTTTCGACGAGGTCACGTTTCTGGGCAAAGTCGATGCGGCGATCACTCGATACGGCCACTGTTGCGTGGGCGTTTCGGAAGGGTTACGAGGGCCGGACGGCAAGTTCCTTTCCGACGCGGGTTTGCGTGACGCGTTTGGCCATGCGCAACTGGGCGGCGTCGCGCCGCTGTTGGCCGCTCTGGTCAAGGACCGCCTCAAGCTCAAATACCATTGGGCGGTCGCAGATTATTTGCAACGTGCCGCGCGCCATATTGCGTCGAAAACGGACGTCGCACACGCTTACGCGCTGGGCAAGGCGGCCGTAGAACTCGCGATCAAAGGCAAAAACGCTGTCATGCCCACTATCGTGCGCAAATCCAACAAGCCGTACAAGTGGACCATCGGTGTAGCCCACCTCGAAGACGTCGCCAACGTCGAGAAAAAGCTGCCACGCGACTACATCACCGACGACGGTTACCACATCACCGCGAAGTGCCGGAGCTACCTCACCCCGCTCATCCAAGGTGAGGATTACCCGCCGTACAAGAACGGACTGCCGGCCTACGTCCGGCTGAAGAATTCGGCCGTGCGAAGAAAAGTCGGTACCGAGTTCAAGATCTGAGCCGAAACGAGACTTCGCGGTACTTGGCCCGAACGTCTGTTCGGAAACACCTTTTTTCACTGTTTCACTGCTCAGTGCAGTGTCCTACGCCCCGGTTTCTGTTGTAGAATCACGGGCTTTACTCGCGGCCGAGATACTATTAGCCGGATCGGTTCAGGCTGATTGACTTGGCATTCACCGCGAGGTTCAGGTTTCTCAACGGATAAAAACTGCAAGGGGGATTCATGTCTATGCCACTGGTCATTGCCCTGGTCTGCGCCGTTATCGCGCTAGTCTACGGCCTCGTCTCCATCCAGTGGGTGCTCGCGAAACCGGCGGGCAACGCCCGGATGCAAGAGATTGCGGCTGCCATCCAGGCAGGCGCCAAGGCGTATCTCAATCGACAGTACACCACCATCGCCATCGTTGGCGTGGTGCTGTTCGTCGTGCTGGGAGTGGGGCTGGATTGGTTCACCGCGGTGGGCTTCGCAGTCGGCGCGGTGCTCTCCGGCTTGACCGGCTTCATCGGCATGAACATTTCGGTGCGCGCGAACGTGCGTACCGCTCAGGCTGCCTATGACGGCATGAACGCCGCGCTAGCTGTAGCCTTCCGAGGCGGCGCCATCACCGGAATGCTGGTGGTGGGCCTGGCTCTGCTTGGAGTAGCAGGCTACTATGCGGCGATCCTGCCAATGGCCGGCGAGGCGAAGTCTTTGCACGCGCTCGTGGGCCTCGCTTTCGGTGGCTCGCTGATTTCAATCTTTGCGCGGCTCGGCGGAGGCATCTTCACCAAAGGCGCTGACGTCGGCGCCGATCTCGTCGGCAAGGTCGAAGCGGGCATCCCCGAAGACGACCCCCGCAATCCAGCGGTCATCGCGGACAACGTCGGTGACAACGTGGGGGATTGCGCCGGCATGGCGGCGGACCTGTTCGAGACCTACGCGGTGACGATCGTGGCGACGATGCTGCTCGGTGGCTTGATGATGAAGGACGCCGGCACGAGCGCGGTCCTGTATCCGCTGGTACTTGGTGGGGTCTCCATCATCGCGTCCATCATCGGCACCTTCTTCGTGAAAGCCAGTGAAGGCGGCAAGATCATGAACGCACTGTACAAGGGCGTCATCGTTTCCGGCGTACTCGCCGGCATCGCCTTCTACCCCATCACCGCCTGGATGATGCCTGGTCACGTAATGCCGCTGTTCGGCGCGGCGCTGGTCGGCCTCGCACTGACCGCGGCAATGGTGGTCATCACCGAGTACTACACGGCCACGGAATACGCTCCCGTTCGTCACGTGGCATCCGCCTCGCAAACGGGTCATGCGACCAACATCATCGCTGGACTCGGTGTTTCCATGAAGTCCACGGCCTTGCCCGTGCTGGCCGTGTGTGTAGCCATCTGGGCCGCATACATGCTGGCTGGCTTGTATGGGATCGCCATCGCTGCAACCGCGATGCTGTCGATGACCGGCATGATCGTGGCACTCGACGCATACGGCCCCATCACCGACAACGCCGGCGGTATCGCAGAAATGGCGGAGTTGCCCAAGCAGATCCGCAGCATCACGGATCCCCTCGACGCAGTGGGCAATACCACCAAAGCAGTTACCAAAGGATACGCCATTGGATCGGCCGGTTTGGCTGCCCTGGTGCTGTTCGCCGACTACACGCACAACTTGGAAGCAGCAGGCAAGCTGGTCGAATTCAGCCTGTCCGACCCGGCCGTGATCATCGGTCTGTTCATCGGCGGTTTGGTGCCGTACTTGTTTGGCGCAATGGCGATGGAAGCGGTAGGGCGCGCAGCCGGATCGGTGGTCAATGAAGTCCGCCGTCAATTCCGCGAGATCAAGGGAATCATGGAAGGTACTGCCAAACCTGACTACTCGCGTGCAGTAGACATGCTCACCAAAGCCGCCATTCGGGAGATGATCATCCCCAGCATGCTGCCGATTCTGGTTCCGATCGTCCTGGTCGTTGTCATGAATTTTGCGATGGGTCCAGGCGCTGGCACCAAGGCCCTGGGCGGTCTGCTGATCGGTACGATTGTTACCGGGCTGTTCGTCGCGATCTCCATGACCACCGGCGGCGGTGCGTGGGACAACGCCAAAAAGTACATCGAGGACGGTCACTTCGGGGGTAAGGGTTCCGATGCACACAAGGCAGCGGTCACCGGCGACACGGTGGGAGACCCCTACAAGGACACTGCCGGCCCCGCCGTGAATCCTCTGATCAAGATCATCAACATCGTGGCGTTGCTGTTGGTGCCGGTACTCTGAGGAGGATGACCTGGATCCTCATTGCAGGATGGGGATCTAGGCAACGGGGTCAGCGCTGCGTTTGCGACGGTCAGTATGACGCCGCTCAGAGAAAGTAATGGGCCGGATTGTCGTGCGCCGCTCCGCCATGCGCATTTCGATGTCGATCCCGGGACGAACCGATCGACGCAGCTGTAACAACGAGTACACGTTGTCCGGTCCAACGGTGAACGAGTAAACAGCTTCCGGCGCAGGCGCATCGGCCGGTCGCGATACTGTGAAGTCGCGGCATAGCATCGCCGTGACCATCTTCATCTGCAACATCGCCAATTGCCGCCCCGGACAAAATCGCGGCCCGGCCCCGAATGGCATGAATGCCTTAGTGTTGTGCCCTGGTGCGCTGCGTTCTTCAGCCTCCAGCCAGCGCTCTGGGCGGAATTGCTCTGCGTTAGTGAAGTTGACCTCCTGCGTGCCCACGTGACCGTTGAGCACGAGGATAGGCGTCCCCTTTGGAACATGCACATCCTGGATCTGCACGTCCTCGTTCGGCTCCAGAAAAAGATGTCCGCCGACCGGCTTGCAGCGCATCGCCTCATTGGCCACGGCCTCGACATAGCTCAACTTGTCAGCTGTTGTCGGGTCTTGCCAGGCGTTGTCGCTCAACCCGATGACGCGATCCACCTCTTCCTGCACAGCCGCCTGCACTTGCGGATATTCCATTAGAAAATGCATGATCCAGGAAATGGTATTGGCCGTGGTATCTTCGCCCGCGAGCAGCAAGGTCATCACATTGGCGGCGATCTCGTCGTCTCTCAGTCCGTCACCCTGTTCCTGTGCAACCACCAAGGCTTCGAGGAGATTGCCCGGCTTAGCCTGCAATTGGGCATTCGCAGCAACGCGCGCGCGCGTCTCGCCTATCAGACCATCGATGACCTTGCCCACTTCCTTGACTGCGGCGGTCACTTCGCGGTCCGCACCTAGCTCGATATAACGCCAGTAGGGAAACAGCGCCGTCTGCCTACGTGCAATCGCCGGGAAAAGCTTATCCAGGTGTTTTTGGATGGGATCGATCTTTTCCTCGAGGGTGTTGAGATCCTTGCCAAATGCCAGCCCACTCGTCACGTCCACCGTGAGCCGCATGAGATCGGCGTGCGCATCCACAGGACGTCCGGCGAGCGCTGCACGCCACCAGCGACGCCGCAGACGCCCCACCACCTCCTCCAAGCGAGGAATGAACTCACGAACGTGGCCCGCATTCAACGCAAACATGACGAACTTGCGCTGGCGTCTCCATTTCGCCCCTTCGGCGGTGAACAGGCCGTCCGATTTGATCTCAGCGCCGAGCTCTTCCATCCGGCGCCAACGGCGGAAGCGTTCCGGCCGGTCGCGCAGCAGTTGCTGAATCGTCTCGGCGTCCGCAACAGTCAGAAAGCGCGTTGCGGCAACTTTAAATACGAAGAGCGATCCGAACTGATCCGCCCATCCGCTCATGATTTGATGCAGTTGCTTTGGCTTGATTTGCAGAGCATTACCCAAGACCGGGATCCTTGCAGGCCCAGGCAAATCATCCAACGAACGAAGGCCTGGTGCGACAGGACCAGCACCGAAAACTGAAGAAGGACCGGCGGAACTACCCATCGAAGTGACCCGCGGCGGATCGATTATCTCGCCGCACGTTCATTGTGATTGGCGTGGCGCGTCTATCGGCCTCGCGAGAAGAAACCATGACCGGGGCAACGCTGCTTTGACAGTCTAGGCAACCGACCGAAGCGGCCTTCCTCGGCGCTCGCCGAATCGGCGCTCCGGAAATTTGATTGGCTGGCTCATCGCCCGCCTTTCGACCACTCGAAGTTCAACGCCGTCCTTCGGTCCGGCCGCAGGCGCCTCGGAGTAGGCCCGAAAAGATGTGTCCATTGCGAGATCCAACAGCTGCAAGCTTCGTTTGACTGCCAGCATCACTCGATGCTGCAGGCGCTCGGTCGTGGCATATCGCTTGACCACTTCCAGAGCGATTTTCGGGTGATCGTCATCGTAGCGGGCATGCGACCGCATCCAGCGTGAGGTATGTAGATTCATCGTCACGCCGGGAAATTTCCCGTAGGCCATGAATCCGTCCAACGTCTTGCGAGTCAAGTCGCCGGTAACTCCCTCGATCGCATAACTGGTGGCCGCGACAGCTTCCGCGAGACTGCCTTTGGTATTGATGTACCAAAGCCAGTCTGACAAAGATTGCACATCGCGCAGTGCCGGTCGATCTCCTGACGCGAGCTCGAGCAGATCTCTTCTTGGTAATCCAAACCCTTCCGCCATCCACAGCCAATGCTCGGCGTGGGCCTTCTCCACCCGAATATTGTCGATCAGGAATGAGCGGGACAGGTCGTCTTCGACTTTGATCAGCGCTTCGGCCAGGAACTTGGGGAACGTGTGGATGAACGGATACATGTTGACTATCCATCCACGCAACTCGTCGACTGTCAGGCGGGTGGCCGTTGCGGACTCCGCAAATTCACCGTTGAGCAGTGCATCCCAATAAGGCCGCGCGAATCGATGCAAGGTGTCCACCCAAACCGGGTGCGGCGAAAGCTCGTGCATGATTCCCATCTGTCCACCTTAAAGCGTATAGGCACGTCGCCTTTCGTCTTGCTCGCCCAACTCCCCAATTGGGGGCATAGCCGAATATCTAGGCACGCAACCCAATCCTGCGCGCGCCCGTTCCCGCAGGACGGGTTTTGGCACTCCTCGCCGGCCGTGCGCTCCAAAGCAAGCATGAGCGCAGGGCACCAACCGTCACAGTCAGTCTATGGAGATTCTATGATGGGATCAAGTCACCCTGAACGGATAACTGATTTTTTCCCGAGGGGTCTTTCACCAAATCCTCCCATTTTGGGAGGTTTGGCAAAATTACGCGACTCGAGCGACGTTCAGCCGGGGGGCGAATGGTCTGGGCTTGGACACGCCGTAGCCCTGAGCGTAGTCCACGCCGATTAGACGCAGTGCAGCCATCACGCGGTCGCTGTCTACGAATTCAGCGATCGTTCGTTTGCCCATCACGTGGCCAACGTTGTTAATAGCCTCTACCATCGCGCGATCGATCGGATTGTCAGCCATATCCTTGACGAAACTGCCGTCGATTTTGAGAAAATCGACAGGAAGACGCTTAAGGTACGCAAAGGATGACATGCCGGCACCGAAATCATCCAGCGAGAACCTGCACCCAAGGGCCCGGAATTCCTCAATGAACCGCTGTGCCTTGTCCAGGTTTGCAATCGCCGCCGTTTCCGTAATTTCGAAGCATATGCACTCGCGCGGAACGTTGAAGACGCGCAATTGCTCATGGACGAAATCGAGGAAGCGCTCGTCGCCAATGGAGGCACCGGAAAGGTTGATGGCGCACAGCGCGATAGGCGTACTGTTGATGTGGCCACGCAGCCGCGACAGAGTGGCAAGAGCCGTCCGAATCACCCATCTGTCGATCGCCGGCATAACGTTATAGCGCTCGGCTGCGGGGATGAATGCCATCGGCGGGACCAGTTCACCATGCTCGTCGATCATCCGCACCAGCAGCTCGCAGTGGGTTCCTTTCTCGGTCAATCCGTTCACTGCCACGATGTCTTGGGCATAGAGTAGGAAACGGTTCTCATCGAGGGCCCTTTGCAAGCGCCCCACCCACTCCATCTCACCCTGGCGCACAGTAAGTTCGCTGTCATCGGGATGGTAGACCTGCACCCGATCACGGCCCTTTTCCTTGGCCATATAGCAGGCGGTATCGGCCGCGCGCATGACTTCTGCCAGCGTGAACAGACCGTCATCCACGTTGACCAAACCGATACTGACGCCGATGTTGAAGCGCAGTTGTTTCCAGGCAAAATGAAAATCCGTAACGGTTTGCCGTAACTTGTCCGCGATCCTGAGCGCCGCATCAGGGGGACAGCTCTCAAGGAGGACGCCGAATTCATCTCCTCCTAATCTCGCCAATGTGTCGCCCTCACGCAAGCAAGTCTGCAGCAGGTTGCTCACCTGACGCATGAGTTGGTCGCCAGCAGCGTGTCCGCACGTGTCGTTAACCACCTTGAACTGGTCGAGGTCCAGATATAGGACCGCATGATGCCGCCCGATCTGAGCTGCGGATTCCAAAGCAAGGCCCAAGCGGCGTTCGAACTCGGTCCGATTGATCAATCCGGTCAAAGCGTCGTGACTGGCTTGATAGGACAACGTGGCTGCATACTGCCGTTCGCGACTGATGTCATGCAACACCAGTACCGCGCCGACCAACGCACCAGAGCGGTCCCGAATCGGTGCCGCGGAATGCACGAGCGGAATTTCCGCACCGTCATTGCGTTGGAGCAGAATGTTGACTGCAGCCTCCACCGTGCGCTCTTCGTTGAGCACCATATCGATCGGATTGGGAGCCAGGCGGCGATGGCCTTCGTCGACAAGACGGAACATCGCATTGATCGGCAATCCGCGCGCCTCCCTCCATGTCCAACCGGTAAGCTGCTCGGCGACGGGATTGACGTACTCTACCCACCCTTCCGTGTCTGTAGTGATTACCCCGTCGGCGATCGATGCCAGTGTTACCTGCGCTCGTTCTTTCTCGGCAAAGAGCTCCGACGCCGCAACCTGCTTATCGGTAATGTCGGTCAACGCTCCGGCCATCCGGACAGCCTTCCCAACCGCGTCCCGCACCGATTGCCCACGAATCCGGAACCAACGATACTCACCGCTCTTTGTCAGCAGGCGCACTTCGATGTCGAAAGGTGCTTCCTGAGACAGATGCGACGCCATGGCGCCTTCGGCAGCAGTCCGGTCCTCTGGATGCACCAAACTGCTTACGGCCTGCATATTGGCCTCGAGGGCGCCGCTTTCGTGGCCCAGCAACTCTGCAAAGCGGGGCGAGTAATAGAGTTCGTCCTTCTCGATCTTCCAGTCCCAGAGGCCATCGCTACTACCGGTGACTGCAAGGTTGAATCGCTCCTCGCTCAACTTTAGGGCATGTTCAAAGGCGCGCCCCCGGCGCAGCGTTCGATGAGACAGATATATACCCACGGGTAGCAACATCGCCACGACGGAGAACATCGACACCAGCAGGATTACTTGCGTCTGCCGTGATGCCGCGCCCAGACTTCGCGTGAAGTCCTGCGACATCGGCGTGAGCTGCGCGTTGATTTCAAGCATGCGATCTCGGATCTGGCGAAGTTCCTCCTTGGTCGCGTTCCCCCTCACTATCCTCTCGTGGAGCTGATCGGCGGCCGCGATGAGTTCAGCAATCAAGTTGTCGCCTCGCTCCCAGACCTTGAGAACGTCGGACATCGGAGGCATTCGGTGGAAGCGACGGAAGAATTCGATACCCGATTCCATATCGTCGGGATGCGTCAGACCCGCGCGCAGGGCTTCATGGACGACAGCCATGTCTGGTTCCGGCTTTTGCATCTCGATCCGAAAGCGCTTGAAGGCAAGCGGGACCGCAACTGCTGCCTGGTACCGGTTGAAGTCCGCCTCGTCGTGCGTCTCGCTATAGCGCAACAGCTGGAACACCGCCTCCTTCTGTTCCTTGGACCAATTGCTGTTGCCTTCCGAGTAGGAGCGGGCGGAACCCAGGATCGTCATGCTCTCGCTGAACAACCACACGAGAACTATGACAATGGCCAGCAAAGGCCAAGTCACCGCCAGCAAGTGTCGGACCCCTGGGAGAATACCTAAGAACTTCCGAAAAGCGCTCATTGCTAATGGCACCAGTTAAGCTGTGTTGTTTTCAAAGTTGAGCGCGAGGCATGCGGCGGCAATCTGGCTTAGTGAACTGGGTAAGCCGCGATTGCCACGATGCTGGGTCCCCTTCCTCTCCCTGCGAAACCAATAGCGGCAGTATTCCCGTGACGCTTGAGGAAGACACCGTGACGCGCCGAGCCGTAGGGTATGGTGAACTCATTAAGATCCCTAGCAAATCGCTGATCGAGCTTTGAGTTATAAGACCACTATGCAGGGAATGGGCCCAGCCAGCCGCGGACCCAGCTTCAACACGTCCTATTGACGTAAATTCGTTGATATTTAAAGGAAATTACACATGCAGAGATCCACCGGTGACCTCCATAGATGTGCTGGCGACATGCGCTGGCTACCAATCAGTCCTCGATCGGATGCAATCCGATGAAGTGCTGGTGATCCTCCTGTTATTCTTCGCTCGACTGCAATCAAACAATTCGCTAACCCGTGGGCCATCCAAGCATGAAACCCCCGACAACATTGGAGAGACCAGTTGACAGCGGTTCGAGCCCGTCTGATGTTCCTGTGCCTGATCTGGCCGGCCGTGGCGTTCGCGCACACGGACGAAGCCCTCAACAAGAACCCCGGCCCCCATCGCGGACAGATGCGAATGGCGGGTCCCTATCACCTGGAGTTGGTTGCCGGAAAGGATGAGTTGACGCTCTACGTCAGCGATCACGCTGACACTGCTATCGAGTCCGCCGGGGGGAGCGCCAAAGCCATCCTGACCAGCGGCAAGAAACGCTACGTGATCGTGCTGATGCCAGCGGGTGAGAACGTGCTCAAGGGCAGCGGAGAGTTCAAGCTGACAAAATCCACAAACGTGTCGATGCTTGTCAAGCTACCCGCAGGCGAGCCTCAGCGAGCGCAATTTACCCTGAAGGGAACCGGCAAGACTTCATCCAAGAAGAGCAGGGGAAAAAGCCAAACCAGTAAATGAAGCGTGCGCGCTGGAGGCCGACGCGGCACAAGCCTGTCAATCGATCTATTGAGCACCCGTATCGATTCGGCAACGGCCATCGACACAAGCTGGCCGCGGCTGCCTCAACACCTCGCACGTTCCGACCTGCTTAGATGCACCTTGGAGGTCTTCATATAGGAAGGTGTATTCATAGGCCTTCGCCTCGACCGCTTCCCTCTTGCCCTGACCCGCTAAGTTTGAATAGGCGAGGTACTCCGCGGCGCCGCCACAAGGCCGGGTGCCGAGCGCGACGACCCGGCAGTGCACAAGGTTGATGCAGGGCGCGGCCCCTATGATCTGCACGATTTCCGCGTGCAGCGCTTTGAGTTGTGCCTCGTCGCCGGCCTGGTCAGCGCTCGCGGATATAGAAAGGGCGGAGCAGGCGACGGCGAGGGTTTCGCGAAATAGCACCGCCGCCTCAAGCCACTGTGATGCGCTTGTCGAGGTATACGTCCTGGATCGTATTCAACAGCTTCGCCCCTTCAGCCATCGGCCGCTGAAACGCCTTGCGGCCGGAGATGAGGCCAGTTCCCCCTGCACGCTTGTTTATCACTGCCGTGCGCACCGCCTCTTGAAAATCATTCTCGCCGGAGGCGCCGCCTGAATTGATCAGGCCTGCCCTGCCCATGTAGCAGTTGGCAACCTGGTAGCGCGTAAGATCGATCGGATGATCGGTAGTCAACAGCGTGTAGACGCGCTTGTCGGTCTTGCCGTATGGGTTTTCCTTGGAGTTGAGGATATTGAAACCGCCATTGTTCTCAGGCAGCTTCTGCTTGATGATGTCGGCCTGGATCGTCACGCCCAGGTGGTTGGCCTGCCCAGTCAGGTCGGCTGATAGATGGTAGTCCTTATCCTGCTTGAAAGCGTTGTTGCGCAAATAGCACCACAACACGGTGGCCATCCCCATGTCGTGCGCAATTTCGAAGGCCTTGCTAACGTCCACGATCTGCCGCGAAGACTCCGCGGAACCGAAATAGACGGTAGCTCCCACGGCGACAGCGCCCATATCCCTCGCCTGTTTGATGCTCGCAAAAAAGATCTGGTCGTACTTGTTTGGGTAGGTCAGAAACTCGTTGTGATTGAATTTGAGCAAGAAGGGAATCTTATGTGCGTACTTTCGTGAACATGAACCGAGCACGCCCAGCGTCGAAGCCACCGCGTTGCAGCCGCCCTCGATGGCGAGTTTCACGATGTTCTCCGGGTCAAACATCGCCGGGTTACTAGCGAACGAAGCGCCGGCGCTGTGCTCAATGCCCTGGTCGACGGGCAAGATCGAGAGGTAACCCGTTCCCGCCAGACGTCCGTGGTTGAACAACTGCTGGATGCTGCGTATGACGGGCGTCGAGCGATCGCTCATGGCGAAGACGCGGTCGATGAAATCCGGCCCCGGCAGATGCAGCGACTCCTTCGGGATACCTTTGCAAACGTGGGTCAGCAAGTTGTCGGCCTCGGCGCCAAGCAAGCCTACGATGTCGGTCATGATTCATGTCTCCGATGGATGAAAGATCGCTGCAAGCAAGACTCTGAAAATCTGGAACCTCGCACTATGATTATGGCGCGATGCGGCGGCGCGGTAAACGACGGCCGCTCGTTATAATGCAGGCCCTTACGATTGCAACGTTGCCAAGGTCAGCCAGCGTATGAAATATCAACTGGGAGAACGTCGCGTCGAATGTCGCGGCGCGCATTTCATCGCCGAAAACGCCAGCGTGATCGGTTCGGTGGTCGTCGAAGTCGATGCCAGCGTATGGTTCAACGCCGTGGTACGCGGCGACAATGATCTGATCACTATCGGGAAGCGCTCCAATGTTCAGGACGGTGCGGTATTGCATACGGATGAGGGTGTGCAGTTGACTGTCGGTCCGGATGTCACCATCGGCCATATGGTCATGCTGCATGGCTGCACCATTGGCGAGGGTAGTCTGATCGGCATTAAGAGCGTGATACTCAACCGTGCGAAGATCGGCAGAAACTGCCTAATTGGGGCCAACTCCCTGATAACCGAAGGAAAGGAAATCCCGGAACGCAGCTTGGTGGTGGGCTCCCCGGGAAAAGTCGTGCGTCAGCTGACTGATGACGAAGTCAGGGTTCTGCTCTGGAACGCCGAGCACTACGTCGAGAAATCGAAGCAGTATCGACAGGGCCTCTCACCTCAGACCTGAAGACATCCGCTAAAGCTGGCACGAAACTAGCGGTTAAGACGTTGTTGGCTAAACGGAAATAGCGGATGGAGGAGTAGAATGCTGCTGGCACATCACCAGGAGCACCGTGGAATGATGAAATTCGGGTTCAAGATCCGGACTCGAGGAGGCATGGTCGTCGACAACCTCCAGATTCCTGGACGGGACCAGGCAGACGCGGAGAAGAAGTTGATGCAGATCTACCGCTTCTGCGAGATCATCGAGGCCAAACCGGTGCAACAGACGATCAAAGAAGAAGCCATGGACATCGACGGCATTATCTCCTTGATTTCTCGACAGGACTAAGTCGCAACACCACGGCAGCACGCGCTGCTAGTTGAGAAATCCTGTCGTTACCAACTCATCCAGCAAGGCATCATAATCCGTTGCGCCCCGACTCCCCGGGGCGTGCGTGAATACGTCCTCATTCGAGGCAGGACTCTCCGCAACGCTAACGCTCTCCGATATTCTCGATTCACATAACTCGTCGCCAAAATGCTCCCTGATCTGCCGGAAGATGTCGTGGGACATCTTCCGACGGGTATCGAAGCGAGTTACGACTAGCCGCCTGGGAAGCCGGCGCTTAAAGACGTGTTCGAGCGCCTTCAAAGTCTTCTCGACCTGCTCCACCCCCTTTACCGCTAGCCAGTCGGCGGAAACCGGCACCAACAATCTGTCGCAGGCAAAGATGGCGTTCAAACTCAAGACGCCGAGCAATGGGCAGCAGTCGATGATGATCGGTCGGCCGGTGTTGAGTTTTTCCCGAACGATACCGGAATTGAGTCGATTCAATACCTGAGGTCCCTTCCCAATGGAGTCGACCTTGGACAATTCCACGTGCGCCGGAATGATCGGCCATCCACCCCGACCCTCCCGGATGAGTTCCGCTAGGGCCTTCTCGGAGCGATAGAACCCAAAAATGCTATCGTCAGGATTGGCTACCGTACAACCCATGATTGCGGACAGATGTGCCTGCGGGTCGAGATCGATAGCGAGAGGTGTCTGACCGCGACGTGTGAGCGCAGCAGACAAGTTCAAGGACGTAGTGGTTTTGCCCACTCCTCCCTTTTGATTGAAGATTGCTATCTTGGCCATGTCGACTCAGTGTGCCGCCCCAGACCGCCTGAGGCTGCCCTGCTCCGCCTCGTTCTGACGCGTCAGGGCCCTGTCATTTCGAAGCTGGAATAATTACGCTAGCTGTGAAATCAGCCAGTTGTCAATGAGTATTCTGATTCGTCTTGAACTTGAGGTGAGACAGACCGGCTGACCATTACGCCTGATCTATGAATTTTCGGATTATTTGTCCCACTCTTTAGCGCGATCCAGCGCTTTGCCCCACCCGGCGAGGAGCCGCTGGCGCGTATCAGCCTCCATGTTCGGCTCGAACACTCGCTGTGCATCCCACTGCGCATCGATCTCAGCTTCGGTCTGCCAGAAGCCCACCCCCAAGCCAGCCAGGAACGCCGCTCCGAGCGCGGTAGATTCCGATTGCCGGGGTCGCACGACTCTGACTCCCAGGATGTCCGACTGAAATTGCATCAACAGGTCGTTGCGTGTAGCCCCGCCGTCTACGCGCAATTCCTTCAGGACGATGCCTGAATCGGCCTGCATTGCCGCGAGGACATCGGCTGTCTGATAAGCGATCGACTCTAGCGTCGCTCGCGCCAAATTCGATGCGGTCGTACCGCGCGTTAGGCCGAAGATGGCGCCACGGGCATAAGGATCCCAATGGGGTGCTCCCAAGCCGGTGAACGCAGGTACCAGATAGACCCCGCCGTTATCGGGCGCCTGCGCCGCGAGCTTCTCTATGTCAGCGGCAGACTGGATCAGGCCGAGGCCATCACGCAGCCACTGAACAGCCGCGCCCGCGACGAATACGCTGCCTTCCAAAGCGAATTCGCGCCGCCCCGCTTTTTGCCAAGCAACGGTGGCGAGTAACTTGCTGCGCGAATGCACTGGCTGCTCGCCCGTATGCATCAACAGGAAGCATCCCGTGCCATAAGTATTTTTGACCATGCCCGGATGGACACAGCGTTGTCCGAACAATGCCGCCTGCTGGTCCCCAGCAACGCCGGCGATCGGTATTCTGGCGCCGAAGACGCCTGGGTCGGTTTGGGCTACTACGCCGGAGGACGGAGCAATGTTGGGCAATAGTTGTCGAGGTACGCGGAGAATATCCAGCAGATGGTCGTCCCATACGCCCGTGTGGATGTTGTAGAGCAAGGTCCGCGACGCGTTGGAAGCGTCGGTGAGGTGCGCTGATCCACCTGTCAGCTTCCACAAGAGCCACGAGTCCACGGTACCGAATGCGAGCTCGCCTGCTTCCGCTCGCCGACGTGCACCAGGAACGTGATCGAGAATCCACTGAACTTTTGTTCCAGAGAAATAAGCATCGACCACGAGCCCCGTACGCTCCAAGATCAGCGGCCCGACGTCGTCCGCCTCGAGCTGATCGCAGACAGATGCGGTACGTCGGTCTTGCCAGACAATGGCCCGGTGAATTGGCGCCCCGCTGGTTCGATCCCAAACGATCGTGGTCTCGCGTTGATTGGCGATTCCGATGGCAGCCACGTCCGACACATTGGCACCCGCCAACTGCATCGCGTCGCGTGCCACATCCAGCTGAGCCCTCCAGATCTCGTCCGCTTCCTGCTCGACCCATCCAGGTGTTGGATAGAACTGAGTCAACTCTCGCTGTGCCGTCGCCACAACGTTTCCTCCGCGGTCGAACAACAATGCGCGCGAGCTGGTGGTGCCTTGGTCGAGAGCCAGGATGTAACGCATGGGTAGTCTATGCTTGGGATGTGATAGAGTTCGCGCGCTTACGGCGTTTCTTCAGGATTGCGGCCGCGAAGTGCAGTTATCAGGATACACCTGCCGTATACGGATCTACGCTCGACAACGAATTCTCGTCTGTACGAGCCATCGGGCGGGATGCAATCGATTGCAGGTGATGTCGAAAGTCTCATGCCACTAGATGTACCGGCGCCGGCCTCCGGCCAGCATTCCACTCTCCCCCACGCAAACGCTCGTGAATTCGCCGCCGCTTTGGAGCGCATGGGGCTGCTGAGCGTGGGAGAGGTCCCGGCCATCACACCGCTCACCGGTGGTGTGTCATCCGACATCGTGCGCGCAGATCTGCGCTCGGGGCCGATATGTATCAAGCGCGCACTTCCCAAGCTCAAGGTCGCCGCTGACTGGCAAGCTCCGGTCGAACGCAATCGCTGGGAAGTGCAATGGATGAAGACGACCAGTGCCATCGCCCCCGATGCAGTCCCGCGCATCCTTGGCGAAGATCGCGACTCAGGTATGTTTGCGATGCAATTTCTCGAGGAGCGCGATTACCCGGTTTGGAAATTGCAATTGCGGGACGGGCTTATCGATCCTGGCTTTGCTGCTGAAGTGGGACGCACTCTCGCTCTCATTCACGCTCGTACCGCCGGCAACTGGGCCGTCGCGCAGCAGTTCGACACCGATCACATTTTCTTTCCCATTCGCCTCGAGCCCTATCTGAATGCCACTGCACACGCGCATCCCGATCTCGCTGCATCGCTCGTAGAACTCGTGCGTGTCACGGGATCGACCAAGTTAGCTCTGGTGCACGGCGACGTAAGTCCGAAAAACATTCTCAGCGGGCCCCGTGGCCCAGTGTTTCTGGATGCCGAGTGCGCATGGTACGGCGACCCGGCCTTCGACCTGGCGTTCTGTCTCAATCACATGCTCCTCAAGTGTCTGTGGCGCCCGGAGTGGACCAGCCGATACCTCGAATGCTTTGAGCGGTTACGCAATTCGTACCTCGCTGGCGTTACTTGGGAACCACCAGCCCAGACAGAAGGCCGCACGGCGCGGTTATTGCCGGGCCTCTTCCTCGCGCGCGTAGACGGCAAGTCCCCGGTCGAATATATCTCTGCCGAGTGGCAACGCGCAGCGGTGCGCGATCTGGCAACGCAGTTGTTGCTTCGGCCGGTGACCAATCTGGCTCAAATCCAGCAAGCGTGGCAACGCAAGGTTGACACGTTTGCAGCGATGGATGGTTAGTCCCTTCCAGCCTTCATGACTTTGGACTCTTGATGCCCGACACCACTATCACCAGCACCCGCGCTCGCCGCGTATGGGATTCGCGCGGCCGCCCGACGCTGGAAGCTGAAGTGCACCTTGCCTGTGGCGCTCTGGGACGCGCCATTGCACCGGCCGGCGCATCGAGAGGTTCACGCGAGGCCATCGACTTGCGCGACGGCGGTACAGTGTTAGGAGGCATGGACGTGATGCGCGCTGTCGCAAATGTAAACGGCGAGATCGCGCGACGCATTAATGGACGCGACGCAGCACGTCAGGCGGAAATAGACGCGGAGCTGGTTGCACTGGACGGCACAACGAACAAAGCGCGCCTTGGGGGCAACGCAACTATTGCTGTTTCCATGGCCTGTCTGCACGCGACCGCAGCTGCCAACCGCGAGCCAGTATGGCGTTTTCTGTCGCAGGGAAAGCCGGTGCGGCTACCACTGCCCGAGATTCAGATCTTTGGCGGAGGCGCGCATGCGGGACGCCGCATCGATATTCAGGACTTGATGGTGATGGCATTGTCGGCATCCAGTTTTGAACAAGCACTTGTGATGACGGCGGAGACATACCGCGCCGCGGGTTTGCTCATGGCAGAACGTGGTGCCCTGCAGGGCGTCGCCGACGAAGGAGGATGGTGGCCGGCTTTCGACAGCAACGAGCACGCGCTCGAGATGCTCACTCGCGCCATCGAGCAGGCTGGTTATCGGCCCGTGGAAGAGATCGGCATCTCGCTCGACGTTGCCGCCTCGGAATTCGGCAAGGCTGGTCGCTACCGATTCGGCCTAGAGGAACGCGAGCTCGACAGCCTGGAGATGGTCGAGACGCTGATCGACTGGTGTGATCGCTACCCGATCGTCTCCATCGAGGATCCGCTGGCGGAAGACGATCCAGAGGGCATGCGCCTGTTCACCGCGGCCATGGGGGATCGCATCCAGATCATCGGCGACGATTATCTGGTCACCAACGCAACACTCGTAGGCAGAGCCGCGGCCGAGCATGCCTGCAACGCAGTACTGATCAAACCCAATCAGGCCGGCACAGTGACAGAAACCAAGGCAGCTCTCGATGCTGGTAAGGCGGCCGGGTTCGGCACGATCGTGTCGGCGCGGTCGGGAGAAACCGAGGACGTGACGATCGTGCATATGAGTGTGGGATGGGATGCGGGCCAGCTCAAGGTGGGGTCATTTGCGCGCTCCGAGCGCATGGCGAAGTGGAACGAGGCTTTGCGCATCGAGGAATCCCTCGGACCGTCTGCGCGGTTTGGCGGAAGGACAGTGCTGCCACAAACCTCCGTCGGATCCCGCCGATGAGCGCAGAGCAGCGGCACGCCCCGCATCTGCTGCGGGGAATCATGTTGATCATGCTGGCGGTGTTCCTGTTCTCCTCCATGGATACCCTCGCCAAGTTCATGCTCAAGCGCGAACGCTATCCGCTGCCACCCCTGATCTGGGCACGCTACACGGTACATCTGCTGTTCATGCTGGTGTTACTTGCGCCACGCATGGGGCTCGATTTGTTGCGTACCAAGCGCCCCGGCCTGCAAATCCTGCGCGGCACCCTGCTCGTCGCCAGTACCGCGTTCTTCTTTCTATCGCTGACCTATCTGCCGCTCGCGGAAGCTGCCGCCATGACTTTCGTCGCACCCGTGTTGGTAACGGCGTTGTCCGGCCCCATGCTGGGCGAGCACGTCACACGCAGGCAATGGGCCGCCGTTACGTTTGGTTTTATAGGCGTGCTGATCATCATTCGGCCAGGCGGTGGGCTGCTCACTTTCGCCGCGGCATTTCCGCTGGTTACCGCAGGGTTGTTCGGGTTCTATCAAATCCTCACGCGCAAACTCGCCGGTCGGGAACATCCGCTGACGACGCTATTCTTTACCGCGCTGGTGGGAGCACTAGTGAGCAGCCTTGCCCTGCCATTCACCTGGCAAATGCCCACACTCCTTCAGGCATGCTGCATGATCGGGATGGGTTTGCTCGGGGGATTCGGCCACTTCCTGCTGATTCGCGCGGTGGAGGTAGCCTCGCCCACAGCGCTTGCGCCGTTCATTTACACGCAGCTCGTCTGGTCGACGCTGTTGGCGTTGATGGTCTTCGGCGAGTTCCCAGATTCCGTCTCGCTCGTGGGCATGTTCGTCATTGTCGGGGCGGGCATGCTGGCAGTGGATTGGAAGCGCATGCGGCGGCGCACGGACGCT
>Ga0209048_10001635_pt1 | contig 22781 bp, 22 predicted proteins | sample FrelakmetCRP12CR_FD_187146 | JGI IMG/M metagenome (GOLD analysis project Ga0209048, IMG submission 187146) | Freshwater lake sediment microbial communities from the University of Notre Dame, USA, for methane emissions studies - CRP12 CR (SPAdes)... | ecosystem: Environmental > Aquatic >... | reverse complement strand
CAAGCCCGATCAGACCGATCAGGACACGCTTCCGCCCTACGACGTCCTCGACGACATCCTTTCCGCCTACATCGAGGATCGGCTGCCCGTGGAAGCCATCGAGCGGCGCGGACACGACCCGGAGCTCGTCCGGCGTGTGCTGCGCATGGTGAACGCGAGCGAGTACAAGCGCCGGCAGGCCGCCCCTGTCCTGAAGGTCACCGGCAAGGCGTTCGGAGAGGGGCGGCGGCTTCCCATCGCCCACGGGTACTGGCCCTAGTCCTAGAGCACCCCGAGCAAGCCGGCGAGGACGAGCCACATCGGCCCGCCGACGAGGAGCGCCGCGAGGAACAGGGCGCCGTAGAGCCTCCGGCGGGCGGGCGGGATCCGGGAACGCCCCGCCATGGCGTAGAAGGCCGCCGCGGCCGTCCCGACCGCGAGGAATCCCAGAAAGAGGACGCCGGGGTGAGGGCCGAGAAGGCCTTTCACACCTGCATCACGTCCTTCTCCTTGGCGGCGCAGATCTCGTCGATCTTCTTCACGCCGTCGTCGGTCTCCTTCTGCATCCTCTCGAGCGCCTTCTTGGCCTCGTCGCCGGCGATGTCTCCATCGCCCTCGGCCACCTCGATGAGTTCCTTCGCGTCCCTGCGCTCGTTGCGGATGGCGATCTTGAACTCCTCGCCCTTCTGCTTCACCTGCTTCACGATCTGCTTGCGCCGCTCCTCGGTGAGCGGCGGGATCGGGACCCGGACGATGTCCTTGTCGCTCTGCGGGTTGAGCCCGAGGTTGGCGTCGCGGATCGCCTTCTCGATGGCCGGGATGAGCGTCTTCTCCCAGGGCTTCACCGTGATGAGCCGCGCGTCGGCCACCGCGAGCGTCCCCACCTGGCTGAGCGGGGTCATCTGGCCGTAGTAGTCGACCCGGACGCCGTCGAGCAGGTGCAGGTTGGCGCGGCCGGTGCGGATCGACTGGAGGTCGCCGAGCAGCGACTCCAGCGTCTTCTGGATGCGGCCGTGCAGGTCCTTCAGGATGTCGTCGGCGGCGCTCATCTTCGGCCTCCGTGCCCCGGGGGCTCCGGGACGGCGACGCGCCTCTAGGCGGCGCGCGTGGAGAGCTTGCCCACGGTGGTCCCGATCTCCTCGCCCAGTGTCACGCGGCGGACGTTTCCGCGCTGGGTGAGGTCGAAGACCACGATGGGAAGGTCGTTGTCCATGCACAGGCTGATGGCGGTGGAATCCATCACCTTCAGGTTCTTCTTCAGCACGTCCAGGTACGAGAGCTGCCGGTACTTCGTGGCGGCGGGGTTCTTCTTCGGATCGTCGGAATAGACTCCGTCCACCTTGGTGGCCTTGAGGAGCACGTCCGCGTGGATCTCCATGGCCCGCAGGCTCGCGGCGGTGTCGGTGGTGAAGTAGGGGTTTCCGGTCCCGGCAGCGAAGATGACCACCCGCCCCTTCTCCAGGTGGCGGATCGCTCGGCGCCGGATGTAGGGCTCGGCCACCTGGTGCATCTCGATGGCCGACTGCACGCGGGTGATCACGCCGAGCTTCTCCATCGCGTCCTGGAGGGCCATGGCGTTGATCACGGTGGCGAGCATGCCCATGTAGTCGGCGCTGGAGCGGTCCATGCCCTCGGTGGCCCCGGAAACCCCGCGGAAGATGTTCCCTCCGCCGATGGTGAGGGCCACCTGGACCCCGAGGTCGACCACGTCCTTCACGTCCTGGGCGATCGCGGTCAGGGTCTTCGGCGAGATCCCGTACTTTCCGTCGCCCATCAGGGCCTCGCCGGAGAGCTTCAGCAGGATGCGCTTGTAGGCGGGTTTCGATTTCTGGGCCGATTTCTCGGCGGGAGGTTGATGGGCAGTCTTCATGGAGTGTTCCCGGCGGTGGGCGCGGGATGGCGCATTGTACTCGAAATGAACCCGGGACTAGGCTCCCCCGGCGGACGGCGTCGCGGCTCCCGCCTGGCCGGCCGGCTCTCCGGCGGCCCCGCGTCCCCGCCGCCTTCGGCGTCGCCCGCCGCGGCGGCGCCGCTTCCGGCGGCCTGGCCCCTCTTCTCCCAGCGAATCCGGGGGCCCGGCCGGACGGCCCTCCAGGGTGGCGCTCACCTCCACCGTCGGGGTCTCTCGGGAGGCGCTCGGCCGCGCTGCCTCCTCGGACCCACCCTCGAGCTCTTCCGGGGACACCTCGCCGGATTCCGGTTCGCCCCGCGCGTGGTGCCTCTCGGCCTCCGACTTCCATCGCTCGAGCGCCTCGGCGCCCTCGCCCGTCGCCCGCACGGACATCTGCAAGAGCTGCAGCGCGTCGCGGAAATACGACTGGGCCGAGAGGCTCGCGCCCCGGCGACGGCGGCGACGCTTGGGCGGGCCCTGGAAGAGGCGCTGGGCCCCCATGGCGAGCCTTGTCCGCTCCGCGATGCGGCGCGGCAGGCGCGCCGTCTGGACGAGCTGGCTGAGGAGCTCGTCGGCCGCGGCTTCCCCGGTCGGGCCGTGGCGCAGATGGGTGAGCAGCGAGCCGAGCAGCACGGCCTCGGACACCTCCTCGCCCGAGCGCACGAGCTCGTCGAGCGCGACAAGGTGGGCCTGGAAGCGCGCCCGCATCCCCGTCTCCCCTGCCTCGAGGATCTGGGCGAGCGCGGGCAGCACCAGTCCCAGGGCCCCCGCGGCGCGCATGAGCTCGAAGGCGCGACTCGACCCGGCGCAGCGGAGGATCTTGAAGACCTCCTCCAGAACCCGGGGCGGCGCACAGCGGGCGAGCTCTCCGGCGTGCCGCCGCATGGCCGCGAACACCTCGGGCTCGATGGTGAATCCGAGCCGGGCCGCGAACCGGATCGCGCGCAGCGCGCGAACCGGGTCCTCGCGCATGCGGATCTCCGGGTCCCCGATGGTGGCGATGCGGTGCGCCTCCAGGTCGGCGCGTCCGCCCACGTAGTCGACCACCTCTCCCAGGAACGGATCGTAGAAGAGCCCGTTCACCGTGAAGTCGCGCCGCCGCGCGTCTTCCTCGGCGGTGCCGAAGACGTTGTCGCGGGTGATGAGCAGGTCGGCGTCGCCGGGGACGTCCTCGGCCACGTCGATGGGGTTCGCCCGGAACGTGGCGACCTCGATGATCTTGCCTCCCCGGAAGTAGACGTGGGCGAGCCGGAAGCGCCGGCCGATGAGGCGGCAGTTCCGGAAGATGGCCCTCACCTCTCCCGGGTGGGCATCGGTGGCGAGGTCGAAGTCCTTGGGGGTGTGCCCGAGGAGGAGGTCGCGGACGCAGCCGCCGACGAAGTGGGCCTGGTGGCCCATGTGGCGGAGCCGCGAGATCACCTTCACGGCGTCCTGGTCGAGCCGCTCGAGCGCGATCTCCGGCGGATGCTCGGGGGCCGGCAGGTCGGGGTCGAGGGCGAGCGCCCGGTCCGGACGCGCCCGCGCCTCGGGATGGCGCTCTCCGTGACCGCGCTCGTCGCGGCGCTCGCGAGAGCGTCCACGGGGGTGGCGCTCGCGGCGGCCGCGGGCGGGCGGCCGAGCGGTCTCGCCGCTCGTCACGCCGGCGGCACTACTGGTTTCCTGGGGTTCCGGCTGGTGTGCCGGGGAGGCTGGGTCGTGGCTCTGTGGTTCTTCCATGTATTCGCCGGATCGGGGGGCGTCCCGCCCGGGGCTCATCCACCGGGCCCGCGAGACGCACCTTCACCGTCGGGCATGTCCTTTGCCTGGGTTGTAAGGGATTGATATCGCCGCGTCAATTTTCTTCGGAAAACATCTCCACCTGCGCCGGCACGAGCCCGAGCACCTCCCGGACCGGGGCGAAGGAACGGCGGTGGATGGGACAGGCGCCGCGCTCCTTCAGCGCCGCCAGGTGGTCGGACGTGGGGTAGCCCTTGTGGCGCGCGAATCCATATCCCGGGTGCTCGCCGTCCATCGCCTCCATGAGCGCGTCGCGGGCCGTCTTCGCGAGGATGCTCGCCGCGGCGATGGTGAGCGACAGGGCGTCCCCGTGGACGATGCCTTCCTGCGGGATGTCGAGGTCGCGGATGCGGCGCGCGTCGATGAGCAGGTGCTCCGGGCGCGTCGAGAGCGCCAGCACGGCCCGGCGCAAGGAGAGGATCCCGGCCCAGTAGATGTTCAGCCGGTCGATCTCCTCCACCTCGGCCCTGCCGATCGCCCAGGCCACCGCGTTCCGGCGGATGTCGTCGGCGAGGCGCCTTCGCTCTTCCGGCAAGACCTGCTTCGAGTCGTCCACGCCGCGCGGCCGGTAGTCGGGGGGCAGGATGCAGGCGGCGGCCACCACCGGTCCGGCGAGCGGCGCCATTCCCGCCTCGTCGACGCCGGCGATGAGCCTGATCCCGCGGGCCCACAGCCGCGTCTCGTGCCGCAAGAGGTTCCGGAGCCTCTGGCCCTCGGCGCGGTTCGCCTGCCGGCGCCGCCGCACCGCGGCCACGACCGCCCGGGCGCCCGAGCGCGGGTCGGAGGAGAGCGCGTCCTCGCACACCGGCGACAGGGGGCGCGCCTCTTCCACGAACCGGGTCCGCAGCGTACGGATGGACAGCTGGGCGAGCTCGTCCGGGCGCATTGGGGGGGATGCTAGCCGACCCGGGCGCCGGCCGTCACGCGCCCCAGCGAATAGGTCGGCCCTAGAGCTGGCAGCGCGGGCAGAAGAAGGTGGACCGCTGCCCCTGCACGACTCGCCTCAGAGGGCCGGCGCAGCGCGGGCAGCGCTCTCCCTCCCGGGCGTAGACGTGGAACGGGTTCTCGGCCCCGGCCTCCTCGACGTAGGTGATCTCCGGGCCATCCTCGATCCGCAGGGTCCGGCGCATCGAGGCGAGGACCGCCCGCGCCAGGCGCCCGACCTCGGCCCGCGAGAGCGAGCTCACCGGACGGCGCGGGTCGATCCGGGCGATGAAGAGCGCCTCGCTGGCGTGGATGTTCCCGACGCCCGGCAGGACGCGCTGGTCGAGCATGGCCACCTTGATGGCGCGGCGGCCGCCGGCGAAGATCCCGGCCAGGCGACGTGGGTCGATCCCGTCCTCGAGAGGGTCCGGCCCGAGGAGCGCGACCTCGGGGACCTCCTCGAAGCGCGCGCCGGGGACGATCCGCAGCCGTCCGAAGAGGCGCGGATCGCTGTAGTGGAGCGAATTCCCGTCGTCGAGGACCAGCCGGGCGCGCGAGTGGCTGGGCGGCCGCTCTCCCGGCCCGCGCCGGACCCATTTCCCCGACATGCCCAGGTGCGAGAGGAGCCCGCGGGGCTTCCCGGCGTCGAGAGTGACGAGGAGCTGCTTTCCTCGCCGCTCGACCAGGGCCACGCGCGTTCCCGCAACGGCCGCCGCGAACGCCTTCGGTCCCGAGGGCCGGAAGAGGCGCCGCGCGCGGGGGTCCGTCTCGACCGCCTCCACCTGGCGCCCCACGGCCCAGCGGCGCAGGTTGCGGGCTGCGATCTCGACCTCGGGAAGCTCGGGCATGGGTGCTCTCCGGGCTCTTTGCCCCGGGAAGGGCCTTTCCTAGCGGCTCTTCTCGAAGGCGGCCACGAAGAAGCCGTCGGTCCCCTGCCGGTGCGGCCAGAGGTGGAGCAGGTTTCCCTGGGCCCCTGCCTGGCGGGCCAGGTCCTCGCCCAGGGTCCGGGCGAGGGGGACCGGTCGAAGTCCGGGAAGCGACGAGGCGTAGGCCGCGACCTCCTCGTTCTCGACGCGGGTGACGGAGCAGGTGGCGTAGACGAGGCGCCCCCCGGGGGCGACGAGCCTCGCGAAGCGCAGGACGAGCTCCCGCTGGATGGCCGCGAATCGCTCCGGGTCACCGGGCTCGAGGCGCCAGCGGGCGTCGGGCTTGCGCCGCAGGGTGCCGAGCCCGCTGCAGGGCGCGTCGACGAGCACCAGGTCGGCCTTGCCCTCGGATTCCCGCAGCGCCTCGTCCGCCTCCGGGCCCTGCGGAATCGTGCGCGTGCGCAGGTTGTGGACGCCGGCGCGCCGGGCGCGTCGCTTCGCCTCGTCGAGGCGTCCGGCGTCGACGTCGAGCGCCAGGATCTCCCCGCGATTGTGCATCTCCGCCGCGAGAGCCAGGCTCTTTCCGCCCGCTCCGGCGCAGCCGTCCACCACCTTCATCCCGGGGCGCGCCCCGCAGGCGAGAGCCACGAGCTGGCTTCCCTCGTCCTGCACCTCGAAGAGCCCTTGCCGGAAGGCCGACAGGGAGAAGGCGTTCTCGTGCCCGTCGAGCTTCAGTCCCCACGGGGAGAGGGACGTCGGCTCCGCCTTCATCCCCTCCGCGTTCAGTGCCTCTCGGAGTGCGTCGCGGGTCGCCTTGAGCAGGTTCGCCCGGACGGTGAGCGGGGCTCGCTCGTTCCCGGCGCGGGCGAGCGCGCGCGCCTCGTCAAGACCCAGGTCGGCGACGAGATGCCGCGCGAGCCACGGCGGAAGCGACTCCTCGGCCGCGAGTCGGTTCGCTGGATCGGCGACGGCGGCGATGCGGCGGGCCGCTTCAGCGAGAGGGGCGAGCGCGCCGCGGCGGATCCCGGTGCGGCGCTCCGCCTCCGCGGGCGAGAGGCCGCCGTGGCGAGCGAGCCAGGCAGCGTAGAGCTCGCCGAGCCCGGGGCGCCCCCCGAGGAGCCACTCCAGCTGCCCCTGCCAGCGGACGAGGCCGTACAGGGACTCGGCCACGGCGCGCCTCTCCGTGGAGTAGAGGCGGGTCTCCCGGCGCAACACCACCTCGAGCGCGCGGTCGGCGAGCCAGCCCTGCTCCCGCACGCGCCCCAGCACCTCGAGGACGGCGGAGTCCACCAGGTCCTGCCTGAGCGGGCGGCTCGGGGTCCGCCGCGGTGGCGCCCTGCGGCTCATGAACCCTCGCCGTCCGCAAGGGCGGGGACGTCAGAGCGCCTCGAGCACCTCGGCCACGTGACCATCGACTTTCACCTTGGGGAAGACCTGCTCCACCTTGCCGTCGGGTCCGACGATGACGGTGGTGCGCACCGTACCCCAGACCTTCTTCCCGTACATGTTCTTCTCTCCCCAGACACCCCAGGACTTCTGCACCTCGGCGTCCGGGTCGGAGAGGAGAGGGAAGGGCAGCTCGTACTTCTCCTTGAACTTCCTCTGGCTCTCCGGCTTGTCCTTCGAGATGCCGAGGACGGCCACCTTCTTCTTCTGGAAGATGGCGATTTCGTCGCGGAAATCGCACGCCTCGCGGGTGCACCCCGAGGTCATCGCCTTCGGGTAGAAGAAGACGACCACCTTCTTCCCCTTGTAGTCCGAGAGCTTCACCTTCTTGCCCCCCTCGTCGAGGAGCGCGAAGTCGGGAGCCTTCTTTCCTGGTTCGAGCGCCATGCCTTCTCCTTGGGGCGCGTGGATCCGCGAGCGCGCGCCGCCGTGGAGATACACTCCCTGGGATGCGAGGCGCAACGCCCCGAGTGATGCTCGCCTGGGCCCGGGACCGGGCCGGGGCCCGCGTCCACGTCGGGGACCTCGACCCGCGCCGCCGCGGCGAGCGGGCGCCCTTCGCCTGCCCGCGCTGCGGCGAGGAGGTCCTCGCGCACCTCGGTCGCGTCCGGGCACGCCACTTCGCGCACCGTCCCGGATCCCGGTGCGCGCTCACCTCCCCGGAGTCGGCGCTCCACCAGAACGTGAAGGAGCGGCTCCTCTGGCTCTGCGGGGAGGCCTTCGCCGGACGCCGCCGCGTGCTCGTGGCCGCCCGCTGTCCGGGCTGCCGGCGTCCGTCCCCGGTCGACCTCCGCGACGTCGGCGACGCCGCTTCCGAGGAGGGTGCGGTAGGCCCGCTGCGGGCCGACGTCCTCGTCACGCGCCGGGGGAGGGCGGCGCTCGCGCTCGAGGTCCGCGTCACCCACGCCGTCGAGCCGGAGAAGGAGAAGGCGCTCGCCTCGCTCGAGGTCCCCGCGGCCGAGGTCGACGCCCGGGAGGAGTGGGAACGCGAGGAGGGCGCGGGCACCGTCGTCGGCTGCGCCCGCAGCCTCGGCTTCCCGCCGTGCCCGGCGTGCGCGGCGGGGTCTCGCGCCCAGGCGGAGCGGGAGAGAGGAGGAGAAGAGGCGGAGGTCGCCGAGCTCGAGGCCTATCGCGCCCGCGGGTTGCTCGGCCCTCGCCCCGGGCACCTGGTGGAGGACCCCCCGCCGTTCACCCCTCGGGAGCGCAGCGGTCTCGAGGGGGCCTTTCGCTGCCCTGAGTGCGGCGGGCGCTCGCTCGCGATCGGCGATCGGATGGCCCGCCACGCGTGCCCGGGCGGTGCGGCCCGGGCAGTCGCCTGGCGAGGCTATGATGGCTCTCTCGTCGAGATGGAGTGGTGGCGGCGAGGGTAGATCGGCGAGGCCCTCGACCGGTCCCCTTCGCGATTCCGTTAGGCCTTCTGCGGACTTGCGGGACAACGAGCGCTGTGTTAGGAACCACCCGCGCCCCGCTGGGATTCGCCGACGTGGCGCGAGAAGGGCAGCTACCGCTGCAAATTCACACACTTCTCGTCCGGCCGCCCCGGTCGCGGCGCCCGGGTGGAGGCTTTTTCCTCCCCCGGCACCCGTGAAGGCAGGTCGGGTCAAGAGAAGTGGAGGAAGAACCGGAGACACGCATGGAGACCCAGACCCCCGAGCAGTCCGTTGACCCCGTCGCACCGCCTCCCCCCGAGGCGCCTGCCGCTCCCGAGACGATGGCCGGAGCGCTGCAGAGCACCGGATCGGCCATCACCATGAAGCAGCTGCTGGAGGCCGGCGTCCACTTCGGCCACCAGACCAAGCGCTGGAACCCGAAGATGAAGCCGTACATCTTCGGCGCGCGCAACGGCATCTACATCATCGACCTGCAGAAGACGGTGGGGCTCGCCCGGACCGCCTTCCGCTTCGTCTCCGACGCGGTGGCGAAGGGCGGGAGCGTGCTGTTCGTCGGGACGAAGAAGCAGGCGCAGGACGCCATCCGAGAGGAGGCGAGCCGCTGCACGATGTTCTACGTCACGAATCGCTGGCTCGGCGGCACGCTGACGAACTTCAAGACCGTGAAGACCGGCATCGACCGCCTGAAGACCATCGAGAAGATGGCCGCGGACGGGACCTACGAGCGGCTGCCCAAGAAGGAAGTGGCATCGCTCGAGCGGGAGCGGGAGAAGCTCGAGAAGAACCTCGGCGGCATCAAGGACATGACGCGGCTGCCGGCCGCGCTCTTCGTCATCGACACGAAGAAGGAGTACATCGCGGTGCACGAGGCGAACAGGCTCGGCATCCCGGTGGTCGCGGTGGTGGACACGAACTGCGATCCCGAGGGCATCGACTACGTCATTCCCGGCAACGACGATGCCATCCGGTCCATCCGGCTCTTCACCGGCAAGGTGGCGGAGTCGGCGATCGAGGGCAAGGCCCGCTACGGCGTCTGGGTGGCCGAGCACGGCGGCCGTGAGCAGCAGGAGGGCCAGGACGACCGCGACGCGGCCAGCGAGCGCGGCGACAAGCGGGAGCGCCGCGGCGGACGCGGCCGCGAGCGCCGGCCTCCTCGTGAGGACCGCGGCGCCGCGAGCGCCAACGTCGAGGTGCTGCACAAGGGCGAGGTCGCTCCGGCGACCGAGGAGCCGCCCGCCGGCCAGTAGCAGGGCCTGGCAAGGAGATTCTGCGGGGGCGGGCCCGGGACGGGTCCGCCCCCTCGTCTTCGAGAAAACAGTCAACGAAAGGAACGAACGTGGCCGAGATCAGCGCGAACGCGGTGAAGGAGCTCCGGGAGAAGACCGGGGCCGGCATGATGGACTGCAAGAAGGCCCTCTCCGAGGCCGAGGGCGACTTCGTGAAGGCGGAGGAGCTCCTCAGGAAGAAGGGGCTCTCTGCCGCAGCGAAGAAGGCGACCCGGGCGGCCTCCGAGGGCGCCGTGGGCAGCTACGTCCACATGGGCGGGAAGATCGGAGTGCTCGTCGAGGTGAACTGCGAGACGGACTTCGCCGCCCGCAACGACGCCTTCCAGACGTTGGTGAAGGACGTGGCCATGCAAATCGCGGCCTCGGCCCCGCTCTACGTGCGCCGGGAGGAAGTTCCCGCCGAGGTGGTGGCGAAGGAGCTCGAGATCGCGAAGGCCCAGGCCCGCGAGCAGAAGAAGCCGGAGCCCATCATCGAGAAGATCGCCCAGGGCAAGGTGGACAAGTACTACAAGGAGGTCTGCCTGCTCGAGCAGCCGTTTGTGAAGGACGACAAGAAGTCGGTGCAGGACATGATCACCGAGCAGGTCGCCAAGATCGGCGAGAACATCCAGGTGCGCCGCTTCGCCCGCTTCGTCCTCGGCGAGGGCATCGAGAAGAAGACCGAGAACTACGCCGAAGAGGTGGCGAAGGCCGCTGGCCTGAAGTAGCCGCCTGACTCTGCCGTCCGGGCCGCCCCGCCTCTCGGCGGCCCGGGCCTCGAATCCGAGGAGGACGCCGTGCGGCTGAGGGACAAGATCGCGGTCGTCACCGGCGCCGCCCAGGGCATCGGCCTCGCCTGCGCGAAGAGGCTTTCGCAGGAGGGCGCGACCGTGGTCCTGGTCGACGTCCAGCGCGACAAGGGCGAGGCCGCCGCGGCGGAGGTGGGCCCGGCCGCCCGCTTCCTCCGGGCCGATGTGGGAAGAAAGGCCGAGGTGGACGCCCTGTTCGCGACCGTCGAACAGGTTCACGGCCGGGTCGACGTCCTCGTCTCGAACGCCGGCGTCGCGGCCACCGCCGACTTCCTCGACATCGAGGAGGAGGACTTCGACCACGTTCTCCGGGTGAACCTGAAGGGCGCCTTCCTCTGCGGCCAGGCGGCAGCGCGCCTCATGGTGCGCCGCGGCACGCGCGGCGCCATCGTCAACATGTCCTCGGTGAACGGCGTGCTCGCCATCCCCAACCTCGGGCCCTACGTCGTCTCGAAGGGCGGGCTGAACCAGCTCACCAAGGTGATGGCGCTGTCGCTCGCGCCCCACGGGATCCGCGTGAACGGCGTCGGCCCCGGCACCATCTCGACCGAGATGGCGAGAAGCGCGGTGCTGCAGAGTCCGGAGGCGAAGCGCCGGATCCTCTCCCGGACCCCGGCCGCCAGGATGGGCGACCCGGAGGAGGTCGCGGCCGTCGTCGCCTTCCTCGCCAGCGACGACGCCTCCTACATCCTCGGACAGACCATCTACGTGGACGGCGGCCGCCTGGCCCTCAACTACACCGTTCCCGTCGCCGACTGAGCTGCACCGGCGCCGCGAACGGCCCGCGCGAGGCGGACCCAGGCTGTCCCCGCCACCGCTCCTAGCGACGCGTGCCGCGGAGGATCACGACGAAGAAGGTGTTTCGCCCCAGGGTCGGGTGATCGCCCTGCGCGACTCCGACGCCGAGGGCGTCGGGACCGGCGGCGATCATCTTCGGCTGCTTGGCGTACTCGAGTGGCGTCGTCGATGCCCCCGACAGCATGGTCACCGTGCCCTTGAAGGCCTTCTTCACCTGCGCGATGATCTCGTCGTCCCGCGCCTCCGGCAGGTTGCCGTGGGCCGCGGCGAGCTCGTCCGCGTACTTCTGGGCCGCGCTCTGGAGCACCGGGTCGGTCTTCAAGGGCGGCATCTTCGCGTCGACGCGCCGTTCCGCGATGAGCGCGGCGAGCTTGGCCCGGATGTCGCTCGTGTCCACCTTGGGAACGAGCTTGACGAAGACCTCGGCGAGGTAGGTGGCCGTCGTCCCGTCCTTGCCGGCGACCGTGGTCGCCCCCACGCCGGCCGTCGTCAGCTCGGCGTTCAGCATGTTGGCCCGGTGCGTCGGGCTCGAGAGCAGGCGCTCCTGAGCCTGGTCGATGGTGACCCCCTGCGCCGGGTTGACGGCAAGTAACGACGAGGCGGCTCCAGCCTTCTCGAGCGCCGCCCGGATGTCCTCGGGCGCGGTGGCCGTCCCGGCACGGGCCGGGTCGCTCATCTTCTCGGAGATGCCCTTCGCCACGCCCGCGACGGCGTCGTCCCATGCCAGGGGAGCGAGGCCGGAGAGCCCGCGCTCGGCGTTGATCCGCTGCAGGACCTGGCGCTCCTGGTCGGGGCCTTCGATGGCCACCTTCGGCGGCTCGAGCGGGACGGAGCTCGGGAGGTCCTTTCCGCAGGCCACCTCGATGCTCGCGACGACGCGGCGCTGGCCTTCGTGAACCCCCGAGACCTGTACCCAGATCGCGCCCGGGCGGGTACCGCAGGATACGTTCGCCTTGAACGCGTCGCCGGGCGCCTGCTCGGGCGACACCACCTGCCCGCCCACCTCCGAGATGGCGATGCGCGGATCGGTGGCGCCGTGCAGGCGGCCGGAGAGGACAGCGCTCTGGCCGAGGTCCAGGCGGCGGGGGAAGGGGGGGTCGATGGTGAGGACGTGGTCCTCGAGGACCACCACCACCCGGCTCTCACGCTGCGCGAAGCGATCGGCCCTCGGGAGGAGCACCATCACCGCTCCGTAGCGAGGATTGAGCGCCCGCTTGGCGAAACCCATGATGTTCCCGGCGAGGTTCTCCGCGATGGCCTCCTCCTTGTCGCTCGGCAGGGTGCCGACGAGCACTTGGCGGGCCGCCACCGGCAGGCCGAACCACTCCGAGACGAAGGCGATCACGGCGTCGCGCGGCGGCGCCGGCTCCTTCCAGTTGGCGAAGGTGTCGGCGATCGCGCAGAGCGCCCCCGACATCTCCGGGGCCGGGCGGCCGGCAGCCTTCGCCGCGCGCCCCACCTCGAGCGGCAGCAGATCGTTCAGGCCGCTGCGAGGGCAGCCCGGCACCCCGGCGCCGCCGAAGGTGGGCACCGCGGGACGCCCGGGCGTCAACTTGCCATCCTTTGCCGAGCCGGGCTGGGATTGGTCGGCGCGCGCGGCCGGGCCGGCGCTCACGCCGATCACCAGCAGCGCAACCACGGGGAGCCGGAGAGTCCGCTTCATGGCCTCACTCCTGTCCGGGGACGACCCGGGAACGCGGGCGACCCGCCGAAGAGCAGCGCGGCGAGCCAGGGCGACGCCCGCCCCGCTCCGGAACCGGTGCCCGGTCCGCCGGGCTCCCAGGTGCCGGCCGGGCCCGGCCGGCGCTCCCTGGAACCCAGCCTAGACCCCTTGGCCCTGTTCCGGGTTGCAAAAAAAGAAGTGGGGCGGGCCGGCGGTCTCGCCTGCCCGTCCCACTCGGTTACCCTCTTAGAACGACTGGCCGAGCCTGAAGTAGAAGAACGTGCCGACCCAGTCGTAGCCTGGATCGGTTTGCGCCGAGAAGGCCGTGTACACGAAGGGCGGGGCCTGGTTGAAGATGTTGTTGATACCGAAGCCGAAGAGCGTGGTCCCGACCGTCGTCTTCAGGTTGTAGGCCACGTAGATGTCCGTCGTGTCGTACGCGCTGACAGTCCGGCTCTGCCCGGTCGGGTTCTGGTAGCACTGACCGCCGGTGTTGGCGAACAGACCCGCTGGGTTACCCGAGTTCGCTCCGTCACACTCCTTGAAGCCGCCGATATAGTGGTTGGCGATGCTCGCGACCCAGCCCTGCCAGGTCCAGTTCACGTTGATGTTGAACTTCCATTCCGGGTAGAGGGAGCCCTGAGTGGTGGAGCCGGTCCCGCCGAAGTCGTAGGTGCCCTTGACGTGCTGCACGCCGCCGTCCGGGTGCGTGTAGTCGAAGTAGTTGAGCCAGGTCGCCACGAACGACGCGCCCCACTTGCCGATGTCGGTGTCCTGGGTGTACTTAGCCGACATGTCGATGCCGGCCGTCGAGTACTTGCCGACGTTCGACAGCGGGTCGAGCACTTCGATGATGAAGCCGGTCCTCGGGTCGCGCTGGATGGCGTTGCACGCGGCCGGGGACGCCGCCTGGCTCGAGTTGTAGCAGTTCGGGATGATGACGGCCGCGCCCTGGCTGCCAATGGCTTGGTTGATCACGTAGCTCCAGTAGTCCGCCGTGAGCGCGAGCCCCTTCAGGAAGGTCGGCTCGAAGACCACGCCGGCCGTCCACGTCTCCGCGGTCTCGGGCCCGAGCTTCGGATTGCCGCCGACGAGCGAGTTGAACTGGGTGTTCGAGTCGCCCGTGCCCGTGCCGTTGACGCCCAGCGCGGCGCCGCTCTTGGGGTTGTTCTTGCAGTTGTTGTAGAGCGTGGTCCCGACCGTCAGCGGGCCCTGGCAGGGATCGCTCGCCGTCTCGGCGGAGGTCTGCGTGCCGCCGTAGAGCTCCGAGACGGTCGGCGCCCGGAAGGCGGTCGAGTACGTCCCGCGCAGGGTGACGTCGCGGATCGGCCGGTAGCGGCCGCCGACCTTCCAGCTCCAGTTCGTCCCGAAGTCCGAGTAGTCGGAGAACCGCACCGCCGCGGTGAGCTCCAGGTCGTCGACGCCCGGCATGTGGCTGATGATCGGGGCGACGAGCTCGGCGTAGGCCTGGTTGGTGTAGTAACTGCCGAACGGCGTGCTGATGGCGGAGTAGTCGAAGCTGTCGAAGGCGCCCGCGACCGGGTCCGTCGTGAACTGGGCCTGCTCGTTCAGGTACTCATAGCCGAGGGCGAGCGCCGTGTACCGGTCCGTCAAAGGGATCTTTCCGATCTCGGCTTGCGTGTTGATCTGGTACTGCACCTGCTGGTTGAAGCCCTGGCTGAGGTTCGCGCCGCCGGTGACGTAGGCCGCGGCCGCAGCCGCGCCCGGCCCGCCGGCAACGCCGCCCATCATGTTGAGCGGCACGCAGCCGGCGACGGGGTTGGCCGATGTGCCGCAGGAGACGCCCGTGGGCGAAGTCGGATCGACGAAGTTCGGCCCGAGCGACGTGGAGAGGCGGGAGAGAACGGCCGAACCGCGCTGGGTCGTGCTGCCGTCGTTCCGGCCCCAGTTGAGCGAGGTGTCCCAGGTCCAGCTCGGCAGGATGTCGGGAATCTTCCCGTCCGCCCCGACGACCATCCGCATCGTGTTCACCACGAAGGAGGACGAACGCGGCCCCCACTCGACCATGCGCTTGCGCCAGGTCACGTCGACGCCGGTCGGGTTGTAGACGTTGTCCGTGCCGATGATGAAGCTGCCGACGGGCGTCGAGCCCGTGGCGAGCGGCTCGGAGGCGAGCGCGATGCTCGAGGTCCGGTTCGAGAACATGCCCTCGAAGTACGCGCGCGCGTTGCTGCTGAGCTTCGCGTCGCCGGCCGTGAACAACTGGATGCGCTGCAGCGGCGTGAGGAGGTAGTTCACCGCCTGGTAGTTGTAGCCGTCGTTCGGCCCGGCCGACGGGGTGGGCACGTACGGGCGCCAGCACTGCTTTACCCCGTAGACGTCGGTGTAGCACGCGCCGCCGCTTGGGTCGTTGATGAATTTCGTCTTGTTGGGGTAGAGGTTCACGAGCTGCGCGAGGAACGGGTTCGTGGGGTTCGCCGGCAGCGCCTGGGCGAACTGGAAGTAGCCGGCCGGCACCGAGTTGCTTCCTGCCGCCGACTGGCCGACCGGGCCGTTCGCCGGGTCCTGGTTGTAGCTGAGCGCCTTGCTCGCCCACGTGCGCGCGGCGGAGTAGATGGCCTGCTGGTTGAAGTACTCGGCGCTGAAGAAGACGCTCCCGGCGTCGCCGGACGTTCCCGACTGGGCCGTGATGTCCCAGCTCTGCCCGTCGCCGTGGCTCGAGACGCCGTACTGCGCCGTGGCGGAGGTGCCGGAGTAGTTCCGCTTGGTGATGATGTTCACGACGCCGGAGATTGCGTCCGAGCCGTATACGGCCGAGGCGCCGTCCGGGAGGACTTCGACCCGCTCTACGGCCGCGAGCGGGATGGAGTTCAGGTCGACGCTCGTGTCCGCGCCGGTGCCGCTGTTGGGCAGGCGCCGCCCGTTCAGGAGGACCAAGGTACGCTTGGGCTGGAGGCCGCGGAGGTCGACGCGGACGCTGCCGTCGCCACCGTTGTTCACCTGCTGGTTGAAGGTCGACACCTGCTGGGGCAAAAGCTGCAGGAAGTCGCCGATCGACGAGCGGCCGCTCTCCACGATCGACTCGCGGCTCAGGAGGGTGACGGGAGCGGGCGCGGTGAGATCCATGCGGCGGACGCGGCTGCCCGTGACCACCACCTCTTCCATCTGAACGGCCTCCGGGACCACCGTGAGGCTCGCGCGCAGCGTGGTATCCGCCTTGACGACGAGGTCGGCCCGCTCGAAGGGCTTGTAGCCGCCGAGCTGCACCGCAAGCTTGTAGTCTCCGGGGGGAAGGTTGGTGAAGGTGAACCTGCCGCTCCCGTCCGTCACCGCGGTTTGCTCGGCGCCCTTCAGCGCTGGGCTCGAGGCGATGACCACCGCTCCGGCGACGATGTTGCCGCTCGAGGCGTCGGTCACCACGCCGGTGATGGTGCCGTTCTTCGGCGCGGCCGGGGCGGGCGCAGCCGGCGCGGTGTCGGTCTGTTGAACGGTGATGTCCTGCTGGGCGGAAGCGACCCCCGCGACGGCGAGGATCGCGAGCGGGGCGAACCAGAAGAGGCTCAGCGACTTCTTCCTCATGTCTTTCTCCCTGGAGAATTGCGACGAAGCTGCAGCGAAGAGGTGAAGCTCTGGAAGGATGCGACGACGCCGACCTGCCGATCTGGATTGCGATTCTTCACACAAGTGTCGGATTTCTTCGCACCAGCCTTCGGGAATGTCAACAAGGTACTCGCTGTTTCTACCTATTACCTTCGCGCCGGCGGACTGGACGAAGGTTGGGGGTCCGATGGCCCCGGGGCCCGGACCGGGGCGGCCTCGAGGAGACGATTCGCCCCCTCGGGCCTTTCATCTCCCTCCCGCGCGATCGCTCTCCGGCGCCGCCTCCCAGGGGCGGTGGTTCCCGACGCAATCGGATGATGCTCCGACGATCGCAGGAATCCCGTCGACGGCGCTCGCCGTCCGCCGCCGCCGACCGCCTTCGACCCGGCGCAGGCGACATCGCTCGCGCCCGCCGGCCGCGGGCGGGGCGCGCGGGTCAATCGTGGTTGACAAGCGTCCCTACTAGGGCTAGACACCCGCTCTTTCCGGGCTGATTCTCCCGTCAATCGCTCGAGGGGCTCGGCGTGTTCGACGAAGTCATCAAGACAGAAGGCGGCAAGCGCGTCGCCCGCAAGGGCGCCTTCTTGGCCGGCTCGACCATCGTCCAGATCCTCTTCGTCGCCTTCCTCATCGTGGCGGGAGAGCGGATCCGGGCGGCGGTGAAGTCCGAGCCGGTGGTGGAGGTGAAGTTCGTGAAGGCCGCCCCGCCGCGACCCCCGCCACCGCCGCCTCCTCCGGCAGCACGGAAGCCGCCGTCGGATCGCCCGAAGACGGAGGTGAAGAAGGCGCCGGCGATGGCGATGATCCAGCCCAAGACGGTCCAGGAGGAGATCAAGCCTCCGGACCCGAACGAGCCAGAAGAGGACTACGAGGGCGGGGAGGAAGGGGGCGTGGTGGGCGGCGTCGCGGGTGGCCAGGCCACTGGCCCCGTGTCGCAGCACACCGTCGAGGAGGCCCCCCGCTACGTGACCACCGGGTTCAAGCCGCCGAGGCTCGGGAGCAAGACCTGCCTCGCCGAGAACTTGCGCCTGCCCCCGGAGCTCCTGGACATGGTCTCCGGCCCGCTCACCGTCAAGTTCGCCGTCTACTCCACCGGCGCCGTGGGCAGCATCCAGATCCTCACGGCGGTCCCCGACCCTCGCATCGCCGAGGCCATCAAGCGCGCCATCAGCTCCTGCGAGTGGATCCCTGGCGCAGACGCCCAGGGCAAAGCCACTGCGCTCTGGGTGATCCAGCCCTTCCGCTTCGCGGAATAGTTCGTCGTCCCCTTTTCGCCTTCCTCCATCAGGAGAAACCCAGATGTCCCTTCCCGTGCTCGACGCGATTCAGCTGCTGGCGCTGCAGGCCAGCGAACCCGTGATGTCCTTCGACCTCCTGAACATGTGGCGCTCGATGGGTCCGTTCGCGAAGTTCATCGCGATGGTCCTCGCGGTCATGAGCGTCTGGTCCCTCGGCGTGGCCGTGGAGCGGCTCGTCACCTACGCCCGCGCCACTACCGCCTCGCGCAAGTACGCGGCGGACCTGGCCCAGATGCTCCCGGCCGGAAAGTTCAAGGATGCGGTGGAGCTGGCGCGGTCGAAGCCCGTCGCCCGCGGGTACCTCCCCAAGGTGCTCGGCCTCGCCCTCGACGAGTACAGCAAGGGTCTCGAGGCGCTCCAGAACAAGGGGCCACGCGACGTCGGCGACTTCGACATCGTGGCCGCGGTGAACCGCGCCATCGACCGGAGCTCGCTCCGGACCATGACCGACCTGCGCCGCGGCCTCGGCTCGCTCGCCACCATCGGCTCGACCGCTCCGTTCGTCGGCCTGCTCGGGACGGTGGCCGGCATCATCACCGCCTTCCAGGCGATGGCCGCCACCGGCTCCGGCGGCCTCGGCTCCGTCTCCGCCGGCATCGCGGAGGCGCTCGTCACCACCGCCTTCGGCCTCCTCGTCGCCATCCCCGCCGTGATGTTCTTCAACTACTTCACGAACCGGGTGGAGGAGATCCAGGTGGACGTCACCGACTCCGCCAGCGAGCTCATGGACTTCTTCATCAAGGAGGGGCGCAGCTAGCCCTTCCGCCGCGGCGCACGACCGCCCCCGCCGTTCCGAGGGGCAGGGCGCGAGCCAGCGAGGATTCTCGTCATGTCGATGGACGTCGGCAGCAAGCACGTCAAGAGCGACATCAACGTCACGCCGCTCGTCGACGTGGTGCTGGTGTTGCTCATCATCTTCATGGTGATCACGCCCATGCTCCAGCGCGGCAAGGCGGTCACCCTGCCGGATGCCAAGGTGGTCTCGGAGCTCAAGTCCGGCGGCGACCCGATCATCCTCTCGGTCACCCGCGACGGGAAGGCCTGGATCGAGAAGACCGAGGTGAAGAGGGAGGACCTCGCGAGCGCGCTGGAGGCCGAGATGGCGAAGCTCCCCGGCGCTCCCATCATGTTCAAGGGCGACCGCGAGGCGGACTACAAGGCGATCCGCGAGATCATTCTCGAGGTGACGAAGACCCACGTCATGGGCGTGTCGCTCGCCGCCACGCAGCTCCGGGATTCCAGCGACGTGAAGGGGGCGAAGTAGCCATGGCGATGCAGCTCGGGGCCAAGCGCCCGGTCACCGACATCAACGTCACGCCGCTCATCGACGTGGTGCTCGTGCTGCTCATCATCTTCATGGTGCTCACGCCTCTCGCCGAGAAGCAGATGTTCATGCGCGTGCCCGAGTACGAGCCGCCGAACACCCAGATCGTGCCACCCGAAGCCGTGCCTCCCGACCAGATCGTCCTCACCGCCCTGAAGAACGGCCGGGTCCTCCTCAACCATCAGGACCTGACCGTCGAGGAGGCGATGGCGAAGCTGAAGCCGGTGTTCGAGGGGCACTACTCCAAGGTGCTCTTCTTCAACGCCCAGGACGGTACCCACTACGAGTTCGCGGTGAAGGTCCTCGACGAGGCTCACAAGGCCGGCGTGAACACCATCGGCATGATGACCGACCCGCCCATGATCGCCGAGGTGGGGGCGGAAGGCGCGCCACCCGCGGACGGCGCTCCCCCGGCGCCGCCTCCCCAGTAGCGGCGGGCGCCTCCCGACCCGCTTCCAGCCCTCCTAGCGCCTCCGAGCCGGGCTCTCCGCCTCGAGGCGGGAGAGGACCGCCGCGAGTTCCGGCGGGAGCGGGCTCTCCACCTCCGCGCGCCCCCCCTCGGGCCGATCGAAGCAGAGCCGCAGCGCGTGAAGGAAGTGGCGCGGGAGACCTGCCAGCGCCGCCGCCGCCCCTCCGTAGAGGATGTCCCCGGCGACGGGGTGCCCGAGGTGGGCGAGGTGAGCGCGGATCTGGTGCATCACCCCGGTGGGGATGCGAACCTCGAGCAGGGTGTGGCTCTCGAAGGGCCGGAGCACCTCCCACCGCGTCTCGGCCGGTCGCGGCGCCCGCGCGCGGCTCGGCAGGCGATCGGCCGCGTCGTCGTCCGGGACCGCCACCACCCTGCCGCCCCGCTGAGCGAGCGGGACGGAGCACACTCCTCCGGCTGCGACCCTGCCCCCGACGAGCGCGAGGTAGACCTTCTCCATCTCCCGCCGGGCGATCTCCCCGCGGAGCGCCTCCCAGGTGGGCCGGTCTCGCGCGAAGAGCACGCAGCCGCTCGTGTCCGCGTCGAGGCGATGCACCGCTCCTCCCTCGCGCGGCGCCTCCGAGGCGGAGGCGCACTCCGGGAACCTCGCGACGACGGCGTTGGCGAGCGTTCCCGTCTCACCTCGGCGCAAGGGATGGGTCGCAACGCCCGCAGGCTTGTCGACGACCAGCCAGTGTTCCTCGGAACGCAGGATTGCGAGCGGCACATCCGGCTCGGCCCGGGGCGGGCCGGGCGGATCCGCCACCTCCAGCTCCACGTGGCTGCCCGGCCTGGCCGGATCGCTCGCGCGCGCGCGGCGCCCGTCGCAGCGCACCCGCCCCTCCCGGAAGGCCTCCTTCACCGCGGCGCGGCCGATTCCGAGCGCGTCCGCCACCGCCCGGTCGAGGCGACCGCTCGTGCCGTCCGCGAGGTCCACCGTCCGCTTCACGCTCCTCCTCCCCTCTCCAGGATTCGCGGCGGCCGGGTCAGGAGCCCGCCCTTCGCCTCCCCCGAGGATGGACGGCGCGTGCGGGGGACGCTGGCCTTCGCCGGGCGCGAGCGGCGCCGGGACCCGTCGCGGGCCGGGCGCATGGGCATGAGCCCCTGGAAGAGCTGCCTCTCCGTGTAGACCCTGCGCCCGTCGTACTTGCCGATCCTGTAGAAGCTGCCAGGGCGCTCGAGCCACATGCGCGCCCTCGCCACGCCGCGATAGTCGAAAGGGGCGAGGATCTCGTCGGGCGCGACGGCGAGGTACCGGTCGCGGATGGCGCGGATCCTGCGCTCGTAGCGCCCCCGGGGAATCCGGTGGTGCAGCCTCCCGGGGTGGAGCGTCCCGTCGAACTGCTCGCTCGCGTGGTAGAGCTCATGCAGCACGGTCGCGACCCGCTCCTCGGGGCTCGAGTCGACGAACCAGCGGGGCCTCAGCGTGATGACGTAGAGGACCTTCCGTCCCTTGAGCCGGATGAGGGGCTTGCGCCTGCCTCCCTGTCCCTGCCTGCCGCCCGTCTCCTTGAAGTGCGCCGGCCGGATGGTGGCCCGGGAGGCGCGACGCGCCTCGCCCGCCACGACCAGGACCCGCGACGGCTTCACGTGGGAGAGCTCCGGCACGCGAGCGGCGACGTCGCGGATGAGCCGCTTCACTGCGAGCGTCATGTTCGGACGGCGGCGCACCGCGAACACCGATATCCCTGCCCGTCGATCCGCACAAGCGCCGGGAGGCGCGACCGATCGCCCTTGTCGGCACCCTTCTGGGACACTAGGATGCTTTGGCGATGCAAGGCTTCCTCCTCGGCGTGCTGGCGACCGTCGCAGCGATCCTGGTGGTGGTGGGGGTGCGTACCCTCCGCTCCCGGACCAGGGAGGCCCAGGCCCTCTCCGACGAGATGCGCAAGGTGGCCTCCCGAATCGATTCGCTGGAGGAAGAGGTCTCGCGCACTTCGCTCCGGGCCGACGTCGCGGAGACGGTCCTCCTCGAGAAGGGCGTCGCCGACGAGGAGGACCTCGAGGAGGCTCGTCGGTACTTCGAGCAGCACGGCCAGCCGCGCTACGTGCGCGAGCGGGACGGCAGCCTCCACTGAGCAGCTTCGAGCCGGGGCCGTCCCCTCCTGCCGCATCAGCTCCGGCGGCTCTTCGGCGAAGCGGGCTTGGACGGCCCCGCCTCGAAGCGCGGCTTCCTCGGATGCTTCCGGTAGGCGAGCAGCGTGCGCCCCAGGACCTGGGCCAGCTGCACCCCCTCGCCGGCCGCGATTGCCTCGGCTGTCTCGAAGCGGTCTTGCGGGCTCTCGGTGGCGACCTTCACCTTGACGAGCTCGTGGTCGAGCAGGGCCCGGTCGAGCTGGCGAAGGACGGCCTCGGTCACCCCGTCCTTGCCCACCTGGACCACCGGTGAGAGGTGGTGGCCGGCGGCCCGCAGGGCTCGCCGCAGAGGGCTCGAGGGCATCAGGGAGCGCTTCTTCGGGTTCGTCGCGGTCGGCAAGGGCTATTTCTTCAGGAAGCGCAGCTCGCGCTGCAGCTCCACGTGTTCGGGGGCCTCGGCGAGACCGCGCTTCCAGTATCGTTCGGCGGCGCCGAGGTCGCCGGTGAGCTTCGCCATCCGGCCCAGGAACAGGTAGGCCGGCACGCACTTCGGGCTCTTCCTGATCGCGGCCTCGATCGCGCGCTCCGAGACGTTCCGGAGGGCCTTCTTCTGGGGCTCGCCCGCGAGCAAGAACTCGATCCAGGCCTTCCAGACGCCGTACTCCGGCTCGTCGGGGTAGAGCCCGATGGCCTCGTTCACCCGCTGCATCGCCTCGGCGTAGGCGCGGGAGTTGACAAGCGGCGGAACCTTCTCGAAGACCTGCTCCGCCTTGAGGATGGCGGCGATGTCCACCTGGGCCGAGCCTCCGGTCCGGAGCTCTTCCAGGTAGGCGGCCCGCGACTTCTCGTCCTCGAGAACGGCCCAGGCGGCGCCCACGCGCCCGAACACGTCGGACCGGAGCTTTCGCGCCTCCTCGGGCTCGCCGTCGGCCGCGGCGTCCGGGTGGTAGGTCTTCGCCACCTGGAAGTAGGCCGTCTTGATGCGCGCGGTGTCGGCATCCCGCGGAACGCCGAGAACCTGGAAGTGATCGCTCTCCTGGAACCGGGCGAGCGTGGCGCGGAGGGTCTCGAGGGTCTGTGCAGGGGCCGCCGCGGGCTTTGCCACCGGAGCGGGTGCCGGGTGCGCCGGTGCCCGGGGAGGCGGCGGTGCCGCGGGCCGCGACGCCGGCGCGGGCGCCTTGGACCGGGAGGCCGCAGCGGCCGCCGGTGGCACCGGCTTGGCCGGAGCGGCGGGCGTGACCGCCGGTG
>Ga0209048_10001634_pt1 | contig 22793 bp, 26 predicted proteins | sample FrelakmetCRP12CR_FD_187146 | JGI IMG/M metagenome (GOLD analysis project Ga0209048, IMG submission 187146) | Freshwater lake sediment microbial communities from the University of Notre Dame, USA, for methane emissions studies - CRP12 CR (SPAdes)... | ecosystem: Environmental > Aquatic >... | reverse complement strand
CCGTAAAGCCCAAAATGACATTTCGTTTCGTTCTCCAAAACAAGAATGCACTTCTTTTGACGGTGCTGGAGATTGAACGGACTATCTATATTGGGTCGCTATCAGTCAATCACCTCCCCTGAAACCTCGCACCGTTATCAATCTGCCTCTGTCAAATCCAAAGTCCACCCATGCCTCTACCCTCCAAGGTCAAAATTGTCGAAGTCGGCCCACGCGACGGCCTGCAGAATGAACAGCAGGTCGTCCCAACCGCGATCAAGATCGAACTGATCGACCGCCTGGCCGATGCCGGCCTGCGCGTCATCGAAGCGACCTCTTTCGTTTCGCCGAAGTGGGTGCCGCAAATGGGCGACAACGCGGCGGTGATGCAGGGCATCACCAGGCACCCTGCTACGGTCTACCCGGTTTTGACGCCCAATTTGCAGGGCTTCGATGCGGCGCTGCAAGCCGGCGCGAGCGAGGTAGCAATTTTCGGCGCGGCTTCGGAGTCGTTTTCGCGGAAAAACATCAATTGCTCGATTGCCGAGAGCCTGAAGCGCTTCGAACCTATCCTTTCCTCCGCGAGCGCGCTGGAAATCCCGGTGCGCGGCTATGTTTCATGTGTCGTCGGTTGTCCTTACGAGGGAGACATCGCACCGGAGCAGGCGGCCAGTGTGGCGAAATCGCTGTTCGAGATGGGCTGCTATGAAGTCTCGCTCGGCGATACCATCGGCGTCGGCAACCCGGCCTCGGTCGGGCGCCTGATCGAAGCCTGCGCCAAGGTAGTACCCATCGGCAAGCTCGCGGGTCACTATCACGACACCTACGGCATGGCGATCGCCAATATTTACGTGTCACTGCAGTTGGGCATGGCAATTTTCGACAGCTCGGTGGCCGGACTGGGCGGTTGTCCGTATGCCAAGGGAGCCTCCGGAAACGTCGCAACCGAGGATGTCGTTTATCTGATGCATGGATTGGGGATTGAAACCGGCATCGATCTCGCTAAACTGGCAGCCATCGGCAACTGGATTTCCAGTGCCATCAACCGCCCGAATGGCGCCAAGGCCGGCCGGGCAATCTGCGCAAACGCCACCCCTTGAGCCTGATTTCTTCCATTGCCGATTTTCTGAAGCCCACGCCGGCGCCGACGCCCCAGGTACGGAAGGCGCTGGATCGGGTTGCCGAGCTCGTCGACCCGCTGCTTAAATCGGCATCGGGTTTTGAGCGGCAACTGACGCTGCCCGTGGAGCATGCGCTGGGTTATTGCGAGGGTCTGGTCGACGCGCTGCCCGGTCCGATCGACATCAACCGCCAGTCCTTCGCCAACGATCCGCTGGTGCACGCGCTGTTCGCCACGGCGGACGACATTGACCAGATGCTCGGCCGCAGTCAGGCCGTCCGCGACTTTCTGGCCGAACCATATAGTTGCGCGGACGACTATTTCCATGCGCTGTTCGCCGCCCGGCGCCAGCAAAAGAAGCAGCTTGGCATCGTCCGGCAGGGCGATGTGCTGCAGAACGACGTGCCACAACTGGTCGTCTATTTTTCCTCGCACACGCTGGTCGAACCGAGTTGCGATCTCGCCACGACGCGCCGTAACCTCCGTTGCAAGGCGCTGGAAAGCCTGCTGCAAACCTTTCACGAACATGTCGAATCGCTGCGCAGCGAGCGCCAGGGATTGCGCGCCGATGCCGCGCTGGCACGCGGGCACTTGACGGTATTGCGCGGCACGTCGCCGGGGCCTGAATACGAGACCCACACCCGGCAACTTACCGATCTCGACGCGCGGCTGCGCGAATCGGCCACACCGCTAATGCCCGACCAACTGCTGGCGGCGCTCGTCGATTACCTGCGCCAGCCGGAAGCCTCGCTGCGTCTGGCGCCGGTCAGCATCACTGTCGACCGGCTCGGCATCGTCAATAACAAGGCGGTGGACGACAGCAACATGCATACCCTCGACTTCCCGGAATTTCATGGCCGCGACAAGCGCAGCTACATGGCGATACTGGCCCGCGTCCGCCGCGACGAGGCACAGGCGGCCGTAGATCTCGTCCGCGACCAGAGCCGCCGCTACATGATCATCTGATGCTCGCCTCCCCCTGTATAAATGTCTGCAAAATGGATGAGCGGAGCGGTCTGTGCGCCGGCTGCTTCCGGACGATCGACGAGATCAGCGTCTGGTCGCGGATCGACGATGCCGGCCGCGTGAACATACTCGCCGCCGTCGCCAAACGCCGGCTGGAACATGACCCTTGGGAGGGCGAGTTGCGCTGCGACTGTGACCGGCATGGATAACGAAGACCAATATATCTGCGTCGGGATCTGCATGGCCGACCCCGATACGGGTTACTGCCTGGGCTGCGGGCGGCCACCGTTCGACTCGCCCGATGTCGTTGCCGAAGCCGTCACCGTCAGCGCCGCCCACGAACCGGCGACCGGCGACCCGGATAATCCCGAATGACCGTCCGCCTTCCGGACTCGCTGCTCGTCCTCGAGCGTGGCTGGCTCTCAGCCAACAACATCATATTCTTCGAAGGGGAGAATGCCACAGTGGTCGATAGCAGCTATGTGACGCACGCGGCGCAAACCGTTGAACTGGTCGGCAATGCCTTGTGCGGTCGACGCCTGAAAAGGCTCATAAATACGCACTCGCACTCCGACCACATCGGTGGCAACGCGGCCCTGCAGGCGAAATTCGGCTGCGAAATCATCGTCCCAGCCGGTCTGCACGCCACCATTGCCGAGTGGGATGAAAATGCCCTGCTCCTCTCGCCGCTGGGCCAGCAGGCCGCCCGCTTCCAGCACGACAGCCTGATCAATGCCGGCGATGAAGTCGAGATGGGCGGGCTCAACTGGCAGGCGCTGGCCGTCCCCGGTCACGACATGGAAGCGCTGGCCTACTACAACCCGGAGCGACGCATCCTGATCTCGGGCGATGCCCTCTGGGAAAACGGCTTCGGCGTCATCTTCCCCGAATTGCTCGGCGAGGCCGATGGTTTGGCCATCACACGGGCGACGCTTGAAATGCTCGCGCGCCTGCCGATCGATATCGTGATTCCCGGACACGGCAGCCCGTTCGGCACGGTCGACGAAGCTTTCGAGCGGGCTTTCCGGCGCGTCGACAGCTTCGACGCCGACATCGGCAAGCTGGCCTGGCACGCAATCAAGGTCATGACCTCCTTCGCCATGATGGAAAAACGCCGTCTGCCGGCCGATGATTTCCCGGCCTTTCTGCTCAGCCTACCCTTTGCCATCGACGTCAACACCCGCTATCTGAGCTTGCCGGAAGACAAGCTTGCCGCCCGCATCGAACGAGAACTGCTGCTGGTCAACGCCCTGCGCCGCGAGGACGGATTTCTGGTGGCGGGTTAGCCCGCAGGTAGCGCGCGCTGGACCAGCCTTGCCCAATAGGCGATGCCAGATGCCAAGATTTCATCGTTGAAATCGTAATGCGGGTTGTGCAAGGTGCAGCCGCCAGTACCCGGGCCGTTGCCGAGCCACACGTAACAACCCGGCTTTTCGCGCAACATGTAGGCGAAGTCCTCGGCGCCCATCGATGGCAGAACATCAGTGAGCACTCGCTCACTCCCCAGGACTTCGGCGGCAACGCTGCGGCAAAATTCAGCCTCCGCCACGCTGTTGACCGTCGGCGGGTAACGATGGTCGAAATGAACGCCGATCTGCGCCCCGTTCGCCGCGGCAACGCCACTGCACAGGCGCTCGACGGCACGCTCGACGGCTTCCTGCACCTCGGGCTTGAAGCTGCGGATGGTCCCGCGTAGGATGACTTCCTCGGGAATGATGTTCCAGGCCTCGCCGCCATGAAACTGGGTGACGCTGACCACCGCCGAATCGCAAGGATGCAGCGTGCGACTGACCACGGTCTGCAGGGCCTGGACCAGTTGCGCCCCGGCGACGATCGAATCGACCCCCTGATGCGGCATCGCCGCATGGCAGCCGTGGCCGCGCACGGTGATCTCGAAGGCGCAGGTGCCGGCCATGACCGGCCCCGGCATCACCACCATCTCGCCGACCGGAACGCCCGGCCAGTTGTGCAGGCCGAACACCGCCTCGACCGGGAAGCGCTCGAACAAGCCGTCCTCGATCATTACCGCCGCCCCACCCTCCGATTCCTCGGCCGGCTGGAAAATGAAGGCGACGATGCCGTCGAAATCCGGATGCCCGGCCAGGTGGCGCGCCGCCCCCAGCAGCATCGCGGTGTGACCGTCATGGCCGCAGGCGTGCATCTTTCCAGGATGTCGGGAATGGTGCGGAAACTCGTTCATCTCGACCAGCGGCAAGGCATCCATGTCGGCGCGCAGGCCGATCATGCGCTGCGAGGTGCCGGCATGCAGAACACCGACGACCCCGGTTCGGGCGATGCCGCGATGAACTTCCAGCCCGTAGCGCTCCAGTTCGCGTGCAACCATTTCAGCGGTGCGGTTCTCGTTGAAGGCCAGTTCCGGATGCGCGTGAATATCGCGGCGCAGAGCCGTCAACTCGGCGAGAAAGGGCAACTCAGGAAGAGGAATGGTCGCGTGCATGATCGTCTCCTTGTTGGCACCCATTATGCCGCGGGTTGCTTGCAGGCGCTGCCTTGATTATGCTCTGGCTCATGCAACTCGTTCTCATCAGCGGACTCTCCGGTTCAGGCAAGTCAGTCGCCTTGCACCTTCTTGAAGATGCAGGCTATTACTGCGTGGACAATCTTCCGGTAATCATGCTCACGGTTCTTGTGCGCATGCTCAAGGAGGAAAAGATCCGCAAGGTGGCGGTCGCGATCGATGCCCGCTCCGGCCATGGCATCGAACTGCTGCCGGAAAAACTGCGCCTGCTCCAGGAAGAAGGGACGCGACAAGTTTTTCTCTTTCTTCACGCCAACGACGAGACCCTGCTCAAGCGCTATTCCGAATCGCGCCGCCGTCACCCTCTGGCCACTGAAGGGCAAACGCTGGGCGAGGCAATCCGTGCCGAGCGCGCGACGCTCGAACCGATCTCGACGCTTGGCCACCGCATCGATACCAGCGGCCTCAAGGCCAACGCGTTGCGCGAATGGATTCGCCAGTTCATCGAGGCAGAACCGGGGCACGGCCTGACGCTGATGTTCGAATCGTTCGGTTTCAAGCACGGCATTCCGCTCGATGCCGATCTGGTCTTCGACGTGCGCTGCCTGCCCAACCCACATTACGATGCCGAACTGCGCCCGCTGACCGGCAAGGACCAGCCGGTCGTGAGATTCCTCGAAGCCGAGGACGAAGTCGTCCGTATGCGCGACGACATCGCCCGCTTCATCGCCACCTGGCTGCCAGCTTACGTACGCGACAACCGCAACTATCTGACCGTGGCCATCGGCTGCACCGGCGGCCAGCACCGCTCGGTCTACTTCGCCGAGTGGCTGGGTCACGAGTTCCGCGACCAGGCCCGTGTCCTGATCCGCCACCGCACACTGGCCGGCAGCTGATGCGCTGGCTGGCCTTCCTGCGGCCCGGCGACTGGCTGGTCATCGCCTGCGGCGCGGCACTGGTCGGCGTCACGCTGCCGCTGCTCTGGCAAGGCGGCTTTGCCGAGCGCGCCATCATCCGCCAGGACGGTCAGGTCTTTGCCGAGGTCGATCTCGGCAGCCGGCGCGATTTCTCGGTTCCCGGCCCGCTCGGCACGACGCTAGTGGCCATTGAGCCGGGCCGCGCCCGCGTCGTCGCCGATCCCGGACCTCGCCAGTATTGCGTGCGTCAGGGCTGGCTGGCGCGCCCCGGCGAAATCGCCATCTGCGCCCCCAACCGCGTCAGCGTGCAGATCGCCGGACGAACCCGCGCCTATGACAGTCTCAGTTACTGAACTGACGGTCACCGCCGAAGATCGCCGCGTCGCTTGGTTGGCCACCGCGGCGGTCGCCCTTTCCTTGGTCGATGCGGCGATTCCCAGCCCTTTGCCCGGGGTCAAGCCTGGCCTCGCCAACATTGTCACGCTGGTCGTTTTGATCCGCTACGGCTGGGCGACGGCGGTCTGGGTCAGCGGCTTGCGCGTGCTGGCCGGCAGCCTGCTGCTCGGCTATTTTCTCGCCCCCGGCTTTTTCCTATCGCTGACCGGCACGACGCTCAGCCTGGCCACGCTCGGCCTCGCCCGCCATCTGCCAAGGCGCTGGTTCGGGCCGGTCAGCCTCAGCATCCTCGCCGCCTTCGCACACATCGGCGGGCAGTTGCTGCTGGCTCGGGCGTGGCTGATCCCGCACAACGGCGTGTTCCTGCTAACCCCGGTCTTCGCCGCCGCGGCGCTGGTTTTCGGCACCATCAACGGGATGATCGCGGCTAAACTGCTGGCAGAAACCCCCGCTGCGGAAACCACCTGATGAACAAGACGATCTGCCTCGCCCTGACCGGCGCTTCCGGCATGCCCTACGGCCTGCGCCTGCTGGAATGCCTGCTGGCCGCCGGCTGTCGCGTTCAGGTTCTTTATTCGCAAGCGGCACAGGTCGTCGCCCGCCAGGAAATGGATTTCGAGCTGCCGTCGCGCCCGGCCGAAGCGAAGGCTGCCCTGCTCGCCCAGCTACCTGCTACGGTCGACCCCGAAAAACTGTCCGTTTTCGGCCGCGAGGAATGGTTCGCCCCGGTCGCCTCGGGTTCCAACCCGCCCGACGCGATGGTCGTCTGCCCCTGTTCGATGGGCACCCTCGCCGCCATCGCCCAAGGGCTGGCCGACAAGCTGATCGAGCGCGCCGCCGACGTGGTGCTCAAGGAAGGCCGCAAGCTGATTCTGGTTCCACGTGAAACGCCGTTGTCGGCCATTCATCTCGAAAACATGCTGCGCCTGGCACGGGCCGGCGCCGTCATCCTGCCACCCAGCCCAGGCTTCTACCATCATCCCCAATCCGTCGACGATATTGTCGACTTCGTGGTCGCCCGCATCCTCGACCAGCTCGCCGTCCCGCACACCCTGATGCAGCGCTGGGGCGAATGATGGGCTGGTTCGGCTTTTCAAGCCCGCAGGACAATGAACCTCCGGTGCGCATGGAAATTCCACTGTTTCCGCTCAATACCGTGCTCTTTCCCGGCGGCGTGCTGCCACTCAAGATTTTCGAGCAGCGCTATCTCGACATGGCCGCTGTCTGCATGAAGGAGGGGCGCGCCTTCGGCATCTGCCTGATCGCCTCCGGCGAGGAAGCAGGCGGCGTCGCCGAACCCCATCCGGTGGGCACGCTGGCCCGCATCACCGATTGGGAAATGGAGCAGCTTGGCATTCTGCAGGTGACGACGCGGGGTGAACAGCGCTTCCGCATTCTGGACAAGACGGTCGGCCCGAACAACCTGTTGCAGGCCGAGGTGGAGATCATCAACGACGATGGGCCGCTGCCCTTCCCCCTCGAACACCAGCGCCTGCTTCCTCTACTGCGGCGGATCGCCGGCGACATGGGCACCACCCGGATACCCGAACCGCACCGCTACGACGATGCGGAATGGGTCGGCTTCCGCATCACGGAAATTCTGCCGGTGCAGAACCTGGCCAAGCAGAAACTACTGGAACTCGAAGACCCGATCTCCCGTCTCGAAATCCTCGAAAAATTCCTCGACCAGCGCAAGTTGCTCGGCTGAAGCATGGCTGTTCAGGAAGCAGGTGCGGTTTTTAGCCTGAATGCCGGTCGACCGCAACAGACCTCAAGCCGATGGTTGTTCCGCAACGCGCCGGATCGACTGCCGGGCATCGGCCGGCAATACCAGTTCCACATAGTTGAGCGGCCCCAGCAGATGCTGGTCGAAGCGTAGCAGGCCCTCTTCGTCTTCCATGAGCAGTTCGGCATCGAGCAGACTGGAAACAAGATTGGCGAAATCCGATTTGTCGGCAGTCTCGGCCTCGCCAAAACCATGCAGGAGGGCGAGGCGCTGCGCCAGCAACTGGCAGTCCTTTTCCAGCACGGCGCGCGTCAGCTTGCCGGAGCCGCGCTGCTGCAACAGGGCGAGTGCCAGAAAGTGGCGGCCGAGCATGGGCCGCAGGGTCTCGCCGATCATGTGCAGTTCCGGAAATTCCTGGCTGTTGGTCTCCGGCGCCAGCAACCAGCCGCTACGCTCGGCGCGGCGCAACAACCCGCGCTCGGCGAATATCCCGATGGTGCGCTGGATCTCTTGCAGCAGTTCGTCTTCCGACCAGCGCAGGAAGAGCGCCGAACGCATCACGCCATAAATGCCGACAACCGCATCAGTCAGCCGTTGCACGTCAAGGCTGCGGTTGTTGCCAACCAGGCAGGCGATCAGCGCCGGCACCGCAAACAGGTGCAGCACGTTGTTGCGGAAATAGGGAAGCTGCTGTACCTGCGCTTCGACCACACGCACCAGATTACCGAATGGATGCGGAATCTGTTCGACGATGCCGAGCCGCTCGGTGTGGGCAATGATCTGCGCCGGATCGAGGTCGCAGGCTATGCGCTGCGGCGAGTAGGGCGCCGCGGCATCGAGCGCCTGAAAGTGCCCGATCAGCCGGCGCAGTCCATGGACATCGGCAGTGCAGCGCGGCGTCGCCAGCAGCGCCAGCGCGATGAGGCTGACCGGGTTGATCACGGCTGCGTCATTGATCCGGGTGGCGAGCGTGAACGCCGCCTCGCGGGTGGCGCCACGCACCCATTCGCCGCCGGCCTCGTCGCGCTCCGACCGCCAGTCGGCCCGATAGCGGTCAAGGAATCCCGAGAGCGGCAAGGGGTCGCCGAAATTGACATGCACCCTGCCATAAATGCGGCGGATGTTGCGGATGCTGGTCAGCAGGCTCCACAGCGACTCGCGCTGCTTCGGACGCCCGGCCAATTCGCGCACATAGGTCGGGCCCTCGATCAGTCGCTCGTAACCGATATAAACCGGTACAAACACCAGCGGCCTGCTGTGGCTGCGCACGAAACTGGCGATCGTCATGCCGAGAATGCCGGCCTTCGGTGCGAGGGTGCGACCGGTCCGGCTACGGCCACCTTCGATGAAATACTCGATCGGAAAACCGCGCGCCAGCATCAGGTGCAGATACTCATGGAACACTGCCGCGTACAGCGGTTCGCCCTTGAAACTGCGGCGCAGAAAGAAGGCGCCAGCGCGGCGCAACAGCGAACCGACCAGCGGCATGTTGAGGTTGACGCCGGCGGCGATGTGCGGCGTCGTCAAGCCATTGCGATGAATGAGGAAGGAGAGCAGAAGGTAATCGACGTGGCTGCGATGGCAGGGAACATAGACGATGCCCTGCCCTGGAGCGATTTGCGTTACCGCGTCAAAATTGTGCATCTCGATGCCGTCGTAGAGATGCTCCAGTAACCAGTTGACGAAGAGCTCCAGCGCCCGCGTGGTGCCATACGAGTAATCGGAGGCGATCTCCAGCGCAAACTTGTTCGCCTTGCTGTGGGCCTCGCCAGAGGAAATCCCCAATTTGGCCGACTCTTCGGAAATCGCCATGCGCACCGGATCGCTGGCCAGCAAGGTTTCGATCTGCGTATTGCGGTGCGAAAGATCGGGGCCGATAGCCATCTGCCGCTGTCGACTGAAATGCACGCGCAGGATGCGCGATACCTTGCGCGAGGCCTGCGTTTCGCTAAGTGGCGCAGCTCCGCCATGTACCAGTTCACGCAGGGAAAGTGGTGCGTTGAAGCGCACCAGCGTCTGCCGTCCATGCAGCAGCACGGCGAGAAACTGGCGAAACACGCCTGGATTCCGCCAGGTCTCGGCAAACAGCGCCTTGAGTATGGATTCCTGCTTGTCCGGGCTGCGTCCCCAGAGAATCACCACCGGTACCAGTTGGATATCGATGCTCGGGTCGGCAACCACTGCCCGCACCTCGGCTGCCAGCAGGCGTGATGCTTCGCGAGTGCCACCGTTGTCATGCCGGTTCAGAAAGAAGACCGAACGCCTCGTCTTGATACCATCAAAGACCAGCGGCGCCTCGGCCGGCGGCAATCCGGCCCGGCGCGACTCCTCGAAGAGGACGAGCAGGTTCGACAGATGGCGGTCATTCAGAACATAGCAGACCGGACGCGCCGGATCGATGACCGAGGCGGCCTCGGCAAAAACAGTCGTGCGCACCCAAAAATAGAGCACCCGCCGCGCCAATGGAACGAACCACCCGGAAATCTTGAACAAGCCCCTCACCACCTCTCATGCAAGACGCACAGCTACATGCACGCTGTGTGACTTGAAGCATTTTTTGCATCGACCCGGAACCAATTTATTACTTTTTCTCGAGGATTCTAGCGATTTTCATTGAGCAGTTGACCGGCAGAGGAACCAATTTTTTGCGGTCGGTCCAATTCAGCGGCAAGATATCATCTCACTTGCGGATCAACGAAGGAGCGTTTACCCATGCCTGGCGTCAATCCATATGTCTACATGCAGCAAGTTGCCGAACGTCTGACTCAACTGACCGACCGGGGCGAGATCGAAACGCTTCTGGACGAGGTCGAGTACCTGTACGAAGTCCTCGATCCGGAGTTGCAGGAACCTGCCGAGCAGTTGATTGCGCAATTGCGCACACGCCTGGAGGCGGCATCCTGACCGGCGCCTTGCGCCACTACGCGCGGCGTCGACTCAATCCGTACCGGGGCGTCGAGCAGGTTATCGAATCAGACGCCGGTCGCGCGCTCAGTGTCGACGGCAGGAACTGGGAACTGCAACTACTGGCACGCCGGCCTGCTGGCTGGGGTAGTCTCAATCGGCAAGGTCCGCTTGATTACGCCCGCTATGCGGTCTGGTCGACCAGCGAAGGCTTGGCGAGATTCCCGTATTTTCCAACCACCGAGTTCGACGCGGCAACCGCCGCCGACATTCTGAAGGCAGCGATTGCCGAGCATGAGGCCGACCTGCCCTTTGCACTGGCCGATATCTACGAATGCTGGCGGTGCGCCGACGCCCGCCCCGTGGCACTGCTGGCGTCGGCTACCGTCTTGCCCGAGCGCCGGGTCGTTTCCCGTTGGCGGGCACTGCCGGAAGATCCGCAGGCGAGCGAGATCGAGGCTCGCGTGAAGCGCGCAGGCAACTGTACGCTCTGGTTCCGGCGCACCGCCGATGGCAGCGGCGAGTGCCTCGATGTGGCTGCCCCAACCAATACGCAGGCGCAGCACTTGCCGTCCACTGCCTTCCCCGAATGCCTGTTGTCGATCGATGCTTTCGACCTCGCCGCCGACCGATCCCTGCTATCGGCCTTTCTCGCGCGCCAGGCCGCCCGCTTGCTGATGTTGCCGCTATCCACCGCAACCCGCGCGGCACTGGAGCAGTTTGCGGTCGAGGATGCCCACGGGGTAGCGCACTACTGTCGCCTTTATCCGGCGCGCGCCGATCCGGCGCTCGTCACGCGCTTGCAAGTCGAGGCCCGCCTGCGCACCTCCGCTTGACCTGCCGAATCGGATTCTGGCCAAGCCTGCATGGCAGGATTCAACTCAAGCATCAAGCCACGACACTGGCGCAGGTTGCCTTACTGATGTAACTTGAACCCATCACCTTTCCCCTTTCCTGGAGCACTCAAATGAACGATGACAACCTGTCGAAAGAACAACGCATCCTGCGCGTCCTGCGCAAGGTATTGGGCAATATCGTCAAGGACGCCATGCCGGCGCAGGGCGCGCCCCACCCCTTCAAGGAAAGTACCATCCACGACATTCGCGACCTGTTCGGGCTGATCGCCGAGCGCGAGCGGGAACTGGCCCTGATGGCTGGACTGTCCGACAACGAGAAGCCCTACTACACGGACGAGCCGCCCGCGAGCAAGGTCGTGGCCATGCCCAAGCCGACCAGAAAGCCGAACTGAGCCGGACTTGACCCGGAATGATTCGCCTCCCCAATGCGCTACATGCTTGGAGTTCGCCCGAATTCGAGGCCGTTCTCAAACGTGAAATCGAGCAATTGGGCGACGGGCAGTTGCCCTTGCAACAGGGCCTGAAGTCAAGCAGCCATGCCTTGGACGGCCCCCTCGAAACGATGATCATCAGCGTCGCCGACGAACTTGGTTTCATTCGCGCCAAGGTGGGCGTTTTCTATTCCGGCATCACCACGGGCTGTAGCTGCGCCGACGATCCGACGCCGGTCGAGCCGCAAAACGAGTATTGCGAATTGATCTTCGTCATCGACAAATCGACGGCCGAAGCGACCGTCACCCTGCTGGCGGATTGATCCGGACGGTCAACGGCGCAAGCTCGATGTCCGGCGACCTTTAACCCACAGTAAAATAATCAACTTTGATGAACTTTCCGTTCCCATATGCGCCCCGCCCAGTTGATCCCGATTCTTGAAACTGAATTCCTTAGCGCCACCGAAGGCCACCATACCCCGGTCATGATGTGGGGTCCGCCCGGCGTCGGTAAATCGCAGATGGTGAGCAAGGTGGCGGCCAGGCATCAGGTGCCGGTGATTGATATCCGCCTCTCGCAGATGGAACCCTCGGACTTGCGTGGCATTCCCTTCCGGGTCGGTGACCATGTGGACTGGGCGATTCCTTCCATCCTGCCGGACGCTAAACGGCATGGTGACAAGGGCATTTTGTTTCTGGACGAAATCACTTCCGCGCCGCCCTCTGTTTCAGCCGCGGCTTATCAGTTGATTCTTGACCGCCGCCTCGGCGCTTATGAAGTGCCGCCGGGTTGGGCGATTTTTGCCGCCGGCAACCGCCAGGGCGACCGAGGCGTGACCTACGCCATGCCGGCGCCGCTGGCGAACCGGTTTTCTCATTTCGACGTCGAAGCCAACCTCGATGACTGGTCCCGATGGGCCTACGAAAACAACATCGATGCCCGGCTGATCGGCTTCTTGCGCTTTCGCCCAGAGTTGCTGTTCGACTTTGACCCGGCGCGCAACCCGACGGCTTTTCCCACGCCGCGTTCATGGGAATTTGCCCACCGCGCATTGCAAAAATTCATCGATCAGCCCGACCTCCTCGGCCCGGCGCTGGCGGCCTGCGTCGGCCAGGCGGCGGGTATCGAATTTTCGGCTTACCTCGCCAACCTGTCCCGCATGCCCGACCTGGACGCCATCGTCGAAGGACGCGAGGCCGACGTCCCGCGCGATACCGATCTGCAATATGCCGTTGCCGCCGCACTGGTCGCCCGCGCCATCCGCAACAAGAACAGTAGCGACATCAAGGAAATGCTGGGCTACATCCTCGACTATGCCGCCCGCTTCCCACTCAGGGAGATGGGCGTCATGCTGGTTTCCGACATCCACCGGAATATCGGACAAACCTTGTTTGCCGTGCCGCAGTTTGCCAACTGGGCGAACCAGGTGGCAGATATTGTTTTATACGAATAAGTTAAGTTTTCACCATAGCTGCGCATCGTGCCGCTTCGTTATAAGCCATGTCATCTAGTTCTGCTCCGATCGCCTTCACCAACGACCCTGCTACCAAACTGTCAGCAGCGCGCACACGGCTGATCCTGGACAAGCCCTTCCTCGGCGCGCTGGTATTGCGTCTGCCGATGGTCGAGGCCGGACCGTGGTGCCGCACGACCGCCACTGACATGAAAAGCTTCTACTACAACCCGTCGTATATCGACCGTCTGTCGCTAGCCCAGATCGAGTTTGTCCTGGCACACGAAGCTCTGCACTGCGCCCTGGCCCATTTTGTCCGCCGTGGGCACCGCATCCAGCGCAAGTGGGATCTCGCCTGCGACTTCGCGATCAATCCCATTCTCGTCAGCGATGGTCTGCAGCCGCCGCCAGGAGTCGTGGTGCTGAGCATGTACGACAACATGAGCGCCGAGGAAATCTATCCCTGCCTCGACGACAACCCCGATGACGAAACCCTTGACCAGCACCTATACGACAACAATGCCGAAGGCAGCCAGGGTGGCCGGAGCGATGAACCGCCGCCCGACGATTCCCAGCAGGATCATCAGGGGCTGCCATCGGGAGGCGTTCAAGCGCAAAACAAGGATCCGCAACAGCGCAACGGTGGCAGCACTCAAGCCAACCCCCAACAAGGCCAATCCGGCCAGATGGCGGGTGAAGATGACAACAAGGACAACCTACCCGCTCCCCTGACAGCTCAGGAGCGCGAAGAACTGGGGCAGAAGTGGCAGCAGTATCTGGCCAGCGCCGCGCAGCAGGCACAACAGGCGGGCAAACTCGGCGGCGCGATGGCGCGCATGGTCGATACCTGGCTTGAACCCAAGCTGCCCTGGCGCACACTGCTGGCGCACTATTTCTTCGAGCGTGCCCGCAACGACTACAACTACATGCGACCCTCGCGGCGCGAAGGCGAGATGATCCTGCCGTCGCTGAAAAGCGCGCAATGCGATCTGGTCGTCGCGATCGACACCTCGGGTTCGATCGGCGAAGACGAGCTTTCCGAATTCCTTTCCGAAATCAACGCGATCAAAGGTGCATTGCCGGTGCGCATCACGCTGCTGGCCTGTGATGCAAAACTCGCCGACGATTGCCCTTGGGTGTTCGAACCCTGGGAAGAATTCCGTCTGCCGAGAACTTTCGCGGGTGGAGGAGGCACCGATTTCGCGCCGGTGTTCGAATGGGTGGAACGGGAAAACCTGCGGCCCGATGCGCTGGTGTATTTCACGGATGCCGATGCGGAATTCCCGGAACATGCGCCGCCCTATCCCGCCATCTGGCTGGTCAAGGGCAAGAAGCCGGTACCCTGGGGCAAACGGATTCAACTTAACTGATGGCTGCCAGCGAACTCTCCCCCGAAGACAGTCTGCGTCTCAACGTGCTGATGATGGCCGACCCGGTACAGGCGGTGCGCCTCGACGAAGGCGCGATGACGCTGTATGCGCTGCGGGCAGGCGGCGAGGCGAAAATCCGCTTGCATCCCAATTGCCGGGCCGATCAGTACATCACCCGCATCAAGGAGTTTCTCGGCGGACATGCCCTCGGCTCGCCGCGCGGCTATCCGGTTTATCTTCAGAACTGGACCCGGATGGGCCAGACTTCCGACAAGAATCTGGCGTCGCTGCTGCTGCTCGGCGAGCCCGAGGCCGTCGTCGCCGTCGCCCATGCCGCCAGCCTCACCGACGAACTCGCCCGGCGCGTCTGGTGGTGCCAGCCGACCATGGAAATGGCCCGCTGGATGCTGGAAAAGGATGCGGTCATTCAGGGCAGGATGGGCAAGGTACTGGCCGACTTTCTCATCGAGCATTTGCCCTTCGAGGAGAACCCGGACGCCCGCATGCATACCATCCGTCTGGTGCTGTACGGCAAACTCGCCGACCAGCAGATGACGGCCAAACTCTGGCGCCTGGCCAAGGGAGTGCCCTATTATTTCATCGGCTTCCTGGATTTTCTGCCTGACAATCTGCCCGCCGATCGGCCCGCGCGCGCCGATAAGCTGGACGCATCGGCCCTCTTGAAGCCGCTGGCGGAAGGCGGCAATGCGTATGCGGAACGCTACCTGTCGCTGCTGTCAGCCAATGGGCAAACCTGGTTGAAGGCCGTTTCGGAAGTGTTGGCACGGCCCTCAACGGCGCTGGTGGTGTACGCCCTGCTGGATGCCATCAGCCGCTACTTTCACCCCATGGGCTATCCGGTCAGAAGCGAAGCGCTGGAAGCGGTATTTGCCGAAGCCGGGACCCTGGCGAGCGGGGAGCACGATGCGCCCGCCGATCTTCTGAAGGTGTTGCAGGCCGCCCCCCGCTACCGGCAGGGCATCGAAGCCATGCTAGCCTTGTCCGGGCTGACCGGCAAGACCGCCGACCCTTGGCTGCTGCGCAATACGACGGTGGGCGCGCTGATGCGGCGTAGAATCGAACCGCTGGTTGCGCCCATCAACCTGGCGCTGCAGACACTGAGAACCCCTCTCCCCGGGAAAGATGTGCAGGATTGCCAGCACCAGACAAATTTGCGGCCATGAAACTGTATCTCGACCCCGACCATTCAAAAGAAGTGCCTGCGCTGATCCGTAGTCCGAGCAAGGCGCGCAAGCGCTTTCCGGAAGGCGTGGTGGAAGCGGTCGCCAGCGAAGACGAAGCGCTGCGACGGGCTGGGAAGGATTTGCATCCGGCAATCGTCATCGGCCCGTCACGCTCGTCGGAAGGCTTCAGGCTCTATTACCTGGTGCGCTGGCTGGATTGAAATACCCCTTTGTGGAGCTTGCATGGAATACAAACGCAAACCGATAAACATCCCGGTCGTATCCGCGGAACCGCAGGCTGTCAGCCCCTCCGGCGACTGCTCGGGAGCCGAGCCGTTCGCGCTCATGGTGCTGGGCGACAGCATGGAGCCGGAGTTTCTGGAACGCGAAATCATCGTCGTCGAGCCGGAAGGACTGGCAAAGGACGGATCGTATGTCGTCACCTTCCACAACGAGGAATACATTTTCCGCCAGTTGATAAAGCGCGAGGCGGGCTGGGCGCTGCACGCACTGAACCCGGCCTATCCCGATCACCCGATCGCCAGCCTGTCCGGCGTCAGGGGCGTGGTAATCATGAAAAAGAAGCCCGGCAGGCCGAGCAAATCGGGCAAATACTATGTCGGCGAGGAGAAGCATTGAGCGCCATCCAACGTGATACAGGAAGCATTGTTTTGCATCTGTCCTGAAGCATCTAATCGCAGCTTCCAAGAGGTTTATGGCCATTTACATAGAGTTCTTGTCAAGATCACCGATCGTAGGCAACCATGACAGTCCGCAACCTCGAATTCCTCTTTCGCCCCGCCTCAGTGGCGGTGGTCGCCGAACCCGACGAGCCTAGCCGCTACGCCGAGGTGGTGCTGGCCAATCTGACGGCCGGCGGATTCAACGGTTCAATCGTTTCGGTCAGCGCAAGGAAGCGCTCGCTGTTCTACATGGGCGACGATGTACGCGTCGGCAAACTCGATGTGGTGCCCGATCTGGCGATCATTTGTGCTTCACTGAACCAGGTGCCGTCGATCATCGCTCAACTCGGCGCCCTTGGCACCCGTGCGGTGATCGTCGGACCCTGGATGTGGCACAAGATGAGCAGTGGCGCGATAGCGAAGGCACGCAAGGCCATTCTCGAAGCGGCCCGGCCGTATCTGATGCGTGTTCTGGGGCCGGGAAGCGGCGGTCTCGTCGTGCCGGCCAGAGGGCTTAATGCCAGCGCCACCCCCGTCCAGGTCACGGCAGGGAAGATTGCCTTGGTCGCGGAGTCGACGGCGGTGACGGCAGCCGTGCTCGATCGTGCCTACAGCAAGGGAATCGGCTTCTCGACGGTGCTGCACCTGGGCGCAAGCCTCGATGTCGATCTGGCTGACGTGCTTGACTGGCTGGCGGCAGACCCGGACACCAAGTCGATCCTGGTGCAGTTCGACGAAGTTTCGGCCGGGCGCAAGTTCATGTCGGCAGCGCGTGCCGCTGCACGCAGCAAACCCGTAGTCGCCATCCACCCTGGCCGAGCGTACGGCATGCATCAGGGTGGCGGGCCATTCACCACCGCCGAGGTTTATGAAGCGGCGTTGCGCCGCGCCGGCTGGGTTAGCATCGATACACTCGGGGATCTGTTCGAAGCCATCGAGGGGATGGCACGGGTGCGTCCGTTGCGCGGCGAGAGTCTGACCATCCTGGCCAACGGTCATGGCCTCGGACGGATTGCCAGCGACACTCTATTATTTTCCGGCGGTCGGTTGGGCAAGTTGTCTGCAGGAACCGTCAAGCGCCTGGAGGGGCAGCTGCAGACCCGTTCTGCACTCGCAAATCCATTGGCGCTGCCGGCGGACATCACGGCGACGAACTGGGGAGCCGCATTGACGACCGTGCTCGCCGACAACCATACGGAAAACGTGCTGACCGTCTGTTCGCCGTCCCCATACGCGCCAAGCGCTGAAGTCGCCGCGGTGATCTGCGAGGTGTCCCGGGAAACCGAGCGCAACGTCTTCACCTGCTGGGTCGGCGGCATGGCGATGCTGGAGGCGCAAAGGATTGCGGCGGCGCACGGCGTGTTGAGCCATGAGTCTCCGGAAAGGGCGATTGCTGTCTTTCTCGGTGCCGTCAGTTACCGGCGCAATCGCGAGTTGCTGATGCAGATGCCACCGTCGCTCGCGGAGGGCTTCGCGCCGGACGTAGATACGGCCCGAAGCGCGCTCGGCGAAGCGCTCGCCGCCGGAACCCGGACCCTGTCGGCACGCCAGGCAAGGCGCGTGTTGCAGGCTTACGGCCTGGCCGTAGGTGAGTATCAGTTGGCGGGCAGCATCGACAAGGCGATCGCCACCGCCGATGAAATCGGCTATCCGGTTGATCTCTTTCTCATGTTTGCCAATGGAGCGGAGCTTGCAGAGCGCGTGCCAGGGCTTCGTTCGCCTGCAGAAATCCGCATCGCGGCGCGCGGTCTGCGCAGTCGTGCGCGGACACGGCACCCTGGCGACCGCGTCAGCGGTTACCGGCTGCGCCCGAGCGCCGCCCGCAGTGGCGCCCCCGCAATGCGTCTGGGCGTTGCCGACGATCCGGTGTTCGGTCCGGTGATCTTCCTGGGTCTGGCATCGGTCACTGGTTTCCGCGAAGACCGCCTGGTTGTCGGACTGCCGCCGCTCAATCTGGTGCTGGCCGGTGATCTGGTGGCACGCAGCGGCTTTACCGAGGGACTCCCTGAAGACGATCGGCCGGCACTGCAGGCAGCCGCGAGCAATGCGCTGGTTCGTCTGTCGCAACTGCTCACGGATATAGATGAAGTGGCAGACGTGGAACTTGATCCGCTACACGTCGAGGCTTCGGGCGTGGTCGTTCTGGGGGCGCGCATCAACATCGAGCAACGGGGACGCAAGCTCGGCTTCCGCCGCTTCGCGATTCGCCCTTATCCGAAGGAACTGGAGCGACAGGTGGATTGGGAGGGTCGCACGCTCCTGATCCGGCCGATTCGACCCGAGGATGAGACGCTGCTCGGCGAACTGCTTAATGCTCTTACTCCCGAGGATTCCCGCATGCGCTTTTTCGACTCGACCAGGAACCTGCCGCGTACCCGCCTCGCCCGCTTTTCCCAGATTGACTACGATCGCGAAATGGCTCTGGTGGCCATCGAGCGCGGGAACGACGGCGCCGAGCATGCGCTGGGTGAGGTTCGGACCGTTGCGGACCCCGGCAGCACATTCGCGGACTTTGCGATTGTTGTCGCCTCTGGAATCAAAGGCAGGGGACTCGGCCAACTGTTGCTGCAGAGCCTGGTCAGCTACTGCCGTAGCCGCGGCATCGGCGAATTGCGCGGCGAAACGCTGGACAGCAACTTGCGCATGCAGCGTCTTGCACGGCGCCTCGGCTTCGCGGTGACAACCGGAGCTGACCGCGGCACGCTGGATCTTCGCCTTTCGTTGAACCCGCACGAAAAGCCGTGACGAATTCCTGGGAAAGTTTGGCAGGTCAGTTCGCGAATGACCAATGATGGCGACAAGAAACACCCAGCTTGAGGAAAAACTCTGGTGCACCTGTCCGACGATAATCGGACGCTCAGGCTCCGACGCAGCTTGCTTTGACCCGATAACGACCAGACAACAAAAAAGCCAACCCGCGAAGGTTGGCTTTTTTACTTTCAGATCAACGACCTGAGGGAATTCTATGTGGAGCGGGCGATGGGAATCGAACACGTGGGTCTAGGGTCATTAAGCCTCTCCATATCGCCCCTAACCAACTGAAAATTCAAATCTTTTTTCTTCATCAAGAGAACTGCGTGTCAGGCCGCATCTAGCGAATCTACTACCTAATTTGACTGACTTGGATTCCGCTGTGACCAGAACCTGACCAGACGGTCGAGCCAAGATCCCCCGCATTATCGCTTCAACGCTCAGAATCGATATTGAACCAAGGGCGCCATGTACCTACGAGTCGATCTTCCTCGAAGAATCGTTCTGCGATTGCGTTGTCGTCAAAGTCGGTACGGTATGAAAATCCAACTTGCCTCTCAATTAAGGTAAGAGGGTCCGTGTTCAGCGGGAATACGTGTTCGATACCCCAGCGCAACTGACAGGAGGTTGTATTGGGTACCGCCTTATGGTTTTGAGGGTGGGCTTCGTGAAGACGACCAGGGGAACCCCGCTTCAAGTGAAGCGAAAACCGTTTTCGTATGTTTGTCGACTTACCCACGTATAGGCATGGATATGCGAGGTCTCTCGGCCACCAATCACGATATTCCACTTCAACCGGCTGTTCCTTCGGACCCTTCAAGATGATTCGTCGATTGGCGTCAAGCAGGGTATGGCGATCGCCAATCCACCAGAAAGCGTAAACACCTGGCAACTCTGGAAGATCAATATTTCGACCACCGACGATCTCGTGAATGGGGCGAATGTTCTTGGAATGCTGCATACAGGTTTCCTAATTCACTTTTCCGAAGGATCAACCACCCGCCACCCCCACTCGTCGAATTGATACGAAATGTGATGGTATTGCCCCTAAGATATTAGCCCAAGACGTCCAACCGGTGAGCAGCGTTGCCGCTGCCATTGTCCAAGAGTGCCTAACGCTCTGGGAATTATAGGTTTTTTGCGAATTCTGCCCCCCCACCCTATAATGTGAGGTTAGCATGGCTAGCGCCGACTGAATCTGTTTGCGTTCAGCAGGTGTCAGGTATTTCGGCAACGTATTTCGAACACTTTCTACAGGAGGAAACCATGGCTGCTACTGAAAACACCATGAAGACCCTGTACGGGAAACTTCAGACGGCTGGTTACAACCGCAAATACGTTCAATCGCTGCTCCCTGACTGGTGGGATGATGCAATTGCTGCCTCTCCCTCAGGCTACCAGGATGCCAGCATTCGGCTAGGCAACCTCTTTGGCGTTCTACCAAGCACCTTACGCGACCCCGAAGCGTCACCAGTTCTCCGAGTTCCTGAAGGTCGTCGCTTCAAGCGTCAGGCCGGGCATGAAGAGCAACACCTTGATGTCGCCTGCGCTCTTGCCATGTCTGCTGCGAATTTGGTTTTCGGAACCTTGACACAGCCTCCTGAGCCTGTGGCGGTGCCTGACGCGAAAGTCATTCGCAATAAATTGCTTGAAACCCATCAATTTATAGACTTCGCTGTCCTGCTCAACTTTGTCTGGCAGCTTCGCATTCCTGTTATTTTCCTCGAACATCTCCCCTCAAAAACCAAGAAGATGGCGGGATTGGCTTTCGAGAGCAATGGTTCTCCGACCATTGTGCTGACCTCTGGACGCCCTCATGGTTTCTTGGTCTTTGATCTAGCCCATGAACTTGCCCACATAGCCCTCGGTCACGTCACAAACGGCCGTTGCGTGGTTGATCAGGAAATTGATGCTAACGCAGAGGACCCTGACGAACGCGCGGCAAATCGATTCGCGCTGGAGCTTTTGACCGGTGATCCCGATTGCGCCATCGTCCCCCGCGGTCGCCATCTCTACGGCCCCGAGCTTGCTGCCCAGGCAATACGCTATGGAGAAAAGCACCGGATTGACCCTCTGCATGTAGCGCTTAACTATGGTTATACCCAGCAGCGCTGGCCTGTAGCATTGGCCGCCATCAAACAGTTAGCAGAAAACACTCCCCCGGATCAGGTAAGTCTTCGGCAAAAATTACTTGCCGAACTTCGCGAGCATGACATCAATGACGATGATCTCATGACCCTCGCTCGCCTGACTGGGGAGCCAGTTGCGTGATCGTACTCGCTGACAACGACCTAATCCTCAAACTTGCTCAGTGTGATTTACTCAAAGATCTGACGCAGTTGTTAGGTGCCGATGTTGGCCATCAAATTTTCGTTTCACCTACTGCTCCATTTCAGCTGCTACCCAAGAATCCACAAAAAGCGCTAAACAAAGCCGGCAACGAAGCCACGTTGATAGCACTGAGAAACTTTCTTGCCGTCACCACCGAGCTTCCTCCCATACAAGATGAGAGCCTTCTTGTTTCGATGGAAGGGATAACAGGCATCGACAGTGGGGAACAACTGCTTTTTGCCGCTATGGCTGAGCTAGAGCAGTCGTTTTTAGCAACGGGGGATCGACGAGCCCTTTCTGCTGTTACAGCCAATCAAGCTGCTATTCCTGTCGTCTATGACTCGTTGCATGATCGAGTTTTAACGTTTGAAACGGCTCTCCTGCTGGCGCTTGCTGAATTTGGATTTCCGAATGTAAAACAGCGCCTACTTGGCAATCCCAAACCGGATGGAGTGCTGCGACTGGTTCTCCGGGATGAAATGCAGGAACAAGAGCTGGTCGAATGCCTCGTGTCCTATAGCCGATCGATGCTGCCCTTTCTGGCTCGAAAAGACCGCCTTGCGGTTTACTACGCTTAAAGGTTTGCCTCTTTTCGCTTACGCCGCTCAATTCTGAGCTCTTCTTGAGGCTTGTATTCGCGGGCTAGATTTAATCGGATCTCAAGGTTGCAAACATCTCACGAACCTCAGCTTCACTCGCGCGATTGGAATAGCTGCGTTCTTTCCATTCATCCTGCATATGATCAGCGTAGGCGCTTTCATTCTCTTCAAACTCATCTTTCGTTTCCTGCGTGCGCTGAATCTCGCTGCTTGGGTCAACGCCTAAAGATGAGCCTATAGTTTCCAAATCTGCCAGCAATTCATCGAACTGCCCGGATGACTTACATTCGCTAAGCTCATTCGAAAAATAATCGTGTTGGTAAGCATGAAACCCACTCTGCAAAGCATCTAATACTGATGCGTCAACCTCCTCATCAATTTGCAGAAAAACGTCAATAAGCTCTCTCATTTCATCGGACCTACATCCTTTGGCAGCTTCGGCAAGTAACGCATTACGACATACTTCTTGAATCTCAACCATGGCTACTAGAGGAGGCCAGGTAGCCGCATTAAATGCCCGCAGAATGTCGCTTCCATCACCGATGGCTGTCGGCGCGCGTTTAAAAATACCCAGTTGTGCGCGTTGAACGATTACCCAGGGACGTTGGCTGCCTGAGTCAGGTCAGTCGAGGTTAAGTGTAGCGGA
>Ga0209048_10001633_pt1 | contig 22794 bp, 18 predicted proteins | sample FrelakmetCRP12CR_FD_187146 | JGI IMG/M metagenome (GOLD analysis project Ga0209048, IMG submission 187146) | Freshwater lake sediment microbial communities from the University of Notre Dame, USA, for methane emissions studies - CRP12 CR (SPAdes)... | ecosystem: Environmental > Aquatic >... | reverse complement strand
ACGCCACCGGAGCCGTCGGTGACGGCGCCCGCCACCGACGGGGGGCCTGCCGGCGCGGCGCCAACCGACGACGAGCGCGCCTTCACCTACGACGAGCTCTACGGGCCTCGCCAGCGCCGCGTCCTTCGCCAGCTCCCGATCCTGGTCCGGTCGTCGGGCCGGCTGGTGATGCGGTCCGCCCGGCGCGAGTTCCTCGCCGTCACCGTGCTCCAGGTCATCGGGGCGGTTCTCACGGCGGCCCAGTTGCTCGCCATGCGCCAGCTCCTCGACAAGGTCGTGCGCTTGCCCGAGGTCGGAGCGGGAGCGGTGCTGCCCTGGGGGCTGCTCGTGGTGATCCTGTTCGCGGTGACGGCCGTGATCGGCATCGGCCGGGGGGAGCTGCAGCGGGTCCTGACCGACCTCGTGAGCTGTCGCGCCCAGGAGCAGGTGACCGAGGCGGCCTCGCGGGCCGACCTGATCGAGTTCGACCGCTCGTCGTTCCACAACCGCCTGCAACGGGTGCTGGCCAACGCCACGGTCCGACCGATGCAGCTCACCGCCGGCGTGGTCGGGTTGACCGGCTCGGCGTTCGCCGCGGTCGCCATCGTCGTGACGCTCGGCGTCATCGAGCCGGTGCTCGTGGTCGTCGCCCTGGCCGGCGCGCTCCCGCTGTGGCTGGCCACGCGGGCGACCACCCGCCTGAACGTGGACTTCGAGGTCGAGCAGACCGAGATCACCCGACAGCGCGAGTACCTGCTCTACCTGCTGAGCACGAAGGACGCGGCCAAGGAGATCCGCGCCTACAACCTGGCCCGGTTCCTGAGCGGCCGCCACACCGCGTTGTGGGACCGGCGCATCGTGCGCCTGCGCGAGGTGGCCCGGCGCCGCTTCGTCATCGGGGCCAGTGCCCGCGTGTTCAGCGCCGCTGTCGTCGGGGTGCTCCTCGCCGTGCTCGTGCACCTCCTGGACAGCGGGCAGGTGTCGCTGGCCGACGCCACCGTCGCCGCGGGTGCCGTGATCCTGCTGGCGCAGCGGATGCAGGGCTTCGCCTCGGGCGTGGGGCTGATGTACGAGTGCACCACCTTCCTCCACGAAGTCGAGCGGTTCCTCGAGGACGCCCGCGAACGCGATGCCGTGATGACCGCTCGTCCCCGCTTCGAGCTGCACCGGGGCAACCCGCTGCGCATCGAGGTGGACGACGTGCGCTTCCGCTACCCGAACGCCGCCGACGATGCGTTGCGGGGTGTCTCGGTGGAGGTGCGCTCGGGTGAGGTCGTCGCCCTGGTGGGGGCCAACGGCAGCGGCAAGACCACGCTGGCCAAGCTCCTCGGCGGCCTCTACCAGCCGGCCGGGGGCCACGTGCGTTGGAACGGGCAGCCGGTGGAGTCCCTCGACGAGAGCAGCATCCGCGAGCAGGTCGCGTTCGTCTTCCAGGACTTCACGCACTTCTTCTTCTCCGCGGCCGAGAACATCGGGTTCGGCCGCTGGCAGCACCTCGACGACCGCGACGCCATCGCCGCAGCGGCGCACCGCTCCGGCGCCGCCTCGTTCCTCGAGGCGACGCCCCGGGGCTACGACACCCTCCTGGGCCCGCTGTTCTTCGGCGGCCGGGACCTGTCGCTCGGCCAGTGGCAACGGGTGGCGCTGGCCCGGGCGTTCTTCCGCGACGCCGGCCTCGTCGTGTTCGACGAGCCGTCGTCGGCGCTCGACCCGGAAGCCGAAGCCGCGCTGTTCTCCCGGCTGCGTGAGCTGTGCGCCGGAAAGGCGGTCCTGGTGATCTCGCACCGGTTCAGCACGGTGGCCAGCGCCGATCGGATCTACGTGCTCGATTCGGGCCGGGTGACCGAGTCGGGGAGCCACCGCGAGCTCCTCGACCGCTCCGGCACCTACGCCCGGCTGTTCAACCTGCAGGCGGCGAGCTTCCTCGATCCTCTTCGAGCGGTTCACCCGCCGGCGCCGGAGCGGCGTTGACACAGGCCGCCGAGGACGGTGGTGCAGTTTCGGCGCCGGCGGCGTTCTGGAACCACGTGACCACCGTGAGACGCTCGCCCGACCGCACGGCTTTCACCTCGTGGATCATCGTCGACGGGAACAGCACGAGGCGCCCGGCCTGCGGTTGGAGCTCGAAGCCACGGGTGTTCCAGACGGGATCGTCGAACGGTGAGAACAGGAGCTCCCCGCCCTCGAAGCCGGGATCGTCGCGCCCGTTCAGGAAGACCACCGCCGACACCGCACGGCGCCCGATCGGGTCAGGGTCGTCGCGTCGCGGCGATCGGTCGGTGTGGGCGACGAAGAAGTCGCCCTCCTGGTAGCGCAGGAACGACGGGTGGGCGCAGTCGTCGATCGTCGTGGCGTACCAACGGTTGACCTGCTCGATCTCGGCCCGGAACAGGTTGCGGGCCCTCTTGCGCACCTCGGTCGGGACGAGGAGCTCCTTCGTCCGGCGCTGTGCCTCGTCGACTCGCACCTCGTCGCCCTGGTAGAGCGAGGCCGGAAGGAACTCGGCCGACGAGCAGACCTCCCGCAGCTCCGACACCAGGCCGGCGTCGAAGAAGTCGTCCACGACCCGGATCCCGAGGGCCGCAAGTGTCGACGACCGGGCCGCTGCGCCGCTGCTCATCGCCGCAGCCGGCCGGATGGGCCTCGCTCGGGAGCCTCGTCCGCGGCGGGAACCGACGCAAGCGACCGGAGCGGCAGGAGCGCGTCGGAGAGGTCCACCGGCGTTCCGTTCGCGATCAGGAACGCAGCGTGCAGCAGGAGCGCGGTGCCGGCATGGGGGAGGTCGCTGAGCCAGTTCGCCTTCAACCAGTCGGCGTCGATGAACGACGGGAGGCCCTCACCGTCCCAGCTCCTGGCGAAGGAGCGGGTCTCTTCGCCGAAGAAGGCCCGGTTGAACCAGGCCTTGTTCTGGCGCCAGAGGAGCTTCTCGGGCAGCACGTGGGCGAAGTGGGTGGCGAGGATCGTCGAGCGCCCTCGGAACCGGTGGAGGGGCGTCGCCCCGGCCACGGCGGCGACGAAGCTCGGCTCGAGCAGGGGCGCCCGCCAGCGGACGTCCATCTCCTCGCCGAGGCTCTCGAAGGTGGCCTTCATGCGCCGTTGCGCGACGGTCCGGCTCGCAGCAACGACGCCACGCGACGGCTGCCAGGGCTCGACGGGCTCGACGGCTGTCAGGCGTCGAGCGACAGCGGCGCGAGCGTCGACGATGAGCCACTCGAAGCCGCCGGCCTTCGTCATCTGCTGCACCCGGAAGGCCGGTGACTGCAGACGAACGGCGTCGGCGATCACGCCGAGATCGCTCCGCGAGGGGCCACGGGAGTGCCGGAGGCCCTGCAGGAGCCGTACGGTCGGAGTGATCCGGCGCGGTCCGAGCACCTCGTCGCCCCCGTGCCCGGTGAACAGCGTTGCGCCCTTCACGGCGTCGAGCACGAGTGACATGGCGTGGGCCGCCGGGGGCCAGATCAGTCCACGGTGCGCCAGCGAGGCGATCGCCCGGGGGCCGAGCAGGTCCTCGTCCCCCTCGACGGTGATGACGATGCGATCACGGACGCCGAGGGCGTCGAGGACGAGCTCCTGCCATGGCGTCTCGTCGGCCTCCGGCAGCGAGGGGTAGCGCAGCGTCACCGGGATCGGGAGCTCCCGACCGGACCGCCGGGCTGCTTCGACGCCGGCCGCGAGGACCAGTGACGAGTCGCAGCCGCCCGAGAACTCGACTGCCACCGGACCCGGGGCCGCCGACATCAGCGACAGCAGCACCCCGTACGGGTCGTCCGGCCCCGACGGCGGGGCATCGACCCCGGGCACGGGGCCCGAGACCGGAAAGCCCGCAACGACCTCGAACGAAGACGCCGTGAGCAACCGGCCCGTGGACGTCAGATGCTCAAGAACCCGGGCGGGAGTGGATTGGGTGTTCCCTGCGGCACGATCCGGTCGGTCAGCGGCCCGACGTTGTTGGCGAGCGTCAGCTCCTGCACCGAGCCGAGCTCGACGATCACCGGCGGCTCATAGCGTTCTTGCTCCATGAGATCAGGATCCTCCATCGGAGGGCGTGGGCGCAACCGCGTGACCGCCGCAGCTTACCCCTAGGGGTTCTCGCCTTCCGGACCGGCTGCGGGTGGGCGGCGGGGTCGCCCGCACGTCCCTGAAGAACGCGGCCCGGCCGGCGTTGCCCCCCGTCGCCTGTCTCCACTCGTTCGGTGATGGTCTGACCGCCGCCGCGTGACGCCAGGGGTGGGTCGGCTCCTGCAGCTGGGAGAGCGCCGCCCTGCTCGACGACCCGAGGGCCCGCAGCGACGCCCGGCTCGAGCTCCTGGTCGATCGGAAGAACGTCGACGCGCTCAACTGGCCGCCGAGCCACCGCTCCGGCGGCCGGAACTCGGTGATGGCGCGCGAGGCCCGGGCCCAGGCCGAGGTGTCCCTGAGCCCGACCGCGAGGACGGACGCGGGCAGGCCCAACGATGCGTCGACCCGGTCGATGACCACCGCGAGGGGCAGGCGGAGACCGACCTCGGTCGCCCGGGCCAGGGCCTCGTCGAGGCGGCCCTGCTCACGAAGGAGCAGGCGCCTGGTGTCGTCGAGCCAGTAGAGCCGGTGCGTACCGGAAAGGCACGCGTGCGTGGCCACGTGGAGGAGCTCGTCGAGAGCGTCCAGGACCGGCACTCGGTGAGCGTCGAGCTGTGCCGTCTGACTCCGAGCAAGGAGGGTCGCAGCGTCCAGAGAGAAGGAGCGCCGCAGGTACGCGTTGTAGTACGGGCTCCAGTGCAGGTCCACGGTGAGACCCGTTGGGAGCGAGATGTTCAGCTCGCCCTTGCCCACCGAGCGGGCCAAGTCCCAATTCTGCTCGAAGACGGTGCCTCCGACGGCCTCGAGGGAGGTCACGGCCTGCTCGAAGTCGCCGGGGTGGACGAGGATGTCCAGGTCCGCGTAGGACCGCAGATCCGGTCGCGGATAGAGCAGTTCGGCCAGCGCCGGCCCCTTGAAGACCAGCCACCGCGTTCCTTGGCCGCTCCAGAGCTCCGCCAGACGGCCGAGCTCCGCCAACGCGAGCAGGCGGAAGCGGACGGAGCGCTCGTAGCCCTCCTTCAGCGCTGCTGCCACTGGACCCGGGACGTCGTCATTCCGAAAAGCGAGGTGCACTGCGGGCAGGACGTGATGGAAGCTCGCAGCGGCGAGGAGGTCGGACGCGGTCGTGATGTCCATCGGACCGCCGGCCAGCGAGCCCGGTCGGGCCTGCCCGTCGGACAGGATCGACGAGACCAGCAAGGCGCCGACAGCGGGGCGATCGCGACGAGAACCAGGCGTCATGCGGGGGGCACGGAGCTCGGCTCGCGGCTGTCGCCCCCGGCCTCGGCGAGGGCCATGCCGATCACGATCCAGGCGAACGATCCCGTGACCGCGACCCAGAAGATCCCGAACTGCACGTCGACGAGCCGGGCGACCAGCACGAGGAACGCGGCGTGGCCGAGGGGCGAGCGAAGGCGCCCGATCAGGTACAGCAACCCGGCCATGAGCGCGAGGAGCGCGCCCAGCCCGATGACACCGGTTTCGGCCAACGCCGAGACCTCGGCGTTGTGGGGCTCGCCGAAGGCCGTGTGGCCGCTGTAGCTCGGGTCCCGCCAGAACTTGATGCCCGCACCGAACACCGGGTGGTCCTTCCAGATGGTGATGGCGGCGTCGTAGGTCAGGACGCGACTGTCGACGCTGTTGAAGGTGCGGTCGCCGTTCGCATGGATGTTGCTGAAGGACAGCGCCGCCGCCGCCACCATGGCCGCTCCGCCCAGCAGGAGCACCGGGTTGTGACGGACGCCGTCGCCCCGGAGCATGGCCACGACGAGTGCCACGACCAGTGCGACGGCTGCGCCGCGAGCCTGCGTGGCGAACAGGCCGGCCATCCAGACGGCCTGCAGCAGGGTGATCACGCGCGCCGGGAACGGCAGGACGCTCCTGCCCGCCAGGGAGAGCAGCAACGTGGAGACGAGCAGTGAACCGCTGGCGTTCTTGTGGATGCCGAGCACGTAGGCCGGTTGGAACCCGTTGCCCAGCGTCGTGACCACGGCAGCCACCGCCACGGCCGCCGAGGTCAGTGCCAACACCCCGACCACGAGGCGGGTGCGCCCGGCCGCCGCGATCGCTGTGCCGATGAGGATCGCGCCGGCGAGCATGACCGACCGGTGGGGCAGGTCGAGCAACGCCGTGCGGGTCGGAACGGTGGCGACGCACACCGCGAGCACGACGATGTAGGCGAGGAACCAGCGCAAGGCGCGCTGGAGGAGGGGGTTGCGCCACGGGACATGGGGGAGGGCGACGACGACCGCGCCGACGAGGAGCACGTCGGCGACGCTCACGTCGAGGGAGCTCGGACCGACCCGCCAGTAGGCGTAGTTCCCCGCCAGGGCGAGCGCCCACAGCAGGCTGGGCCACACGAGGGAAACCACCGTGGCGGCCACCAGGACCGCACCGAGCACGGCCAGGCTCGGTCGGTGCCCGACCATGCCGGCCAAGGCGAGCTCACCACCGAGGACGACCGCGGCACCGAGCGCCCACCGGCCGGTGCCGGCCCACTGATCCCGCCCGGTCGGCAGCAACCGGCGAGGCGTTGACGCCTCGGCAAGGGTGTGCATAGGTCCGGTACCGTACCGAGTCGCTGGCGCGCTGTCGCCACGACTCCTCTGATGCGCAACCTCTCCGTGGTCCACGCCGTGCGGTCCGACGCCTTCGCCGGGGTCGAGCGCTACGTCGTCACGGCGGCCCGTGCCCTCGAAGAGCGCGGCCACCGGATGACGGTGATCGGCGGCGATCCGGCCACGATGCCCTCGCAGCTCGGTGATCGGATCGCCTACCACCCGGCCGCGACGACCCTTGGCGTCGCCAGAACGCTCCAAAGGGTCGGCCCTGTCGACGTGGTGCACGCGCACATGACCGCGGCGGAGCTTGCCGCGGTGATGGTGGCCCCCCGGCTCGGCGCTCGGGCCGTGGCCACTCGCCACTTCGCCCGGCCGAGGGGGGCCTCGATCGCCGGTCGGGCCGTCGGCGTCGTCGTCGCCCGGCGCCTCGACGCGCAGGTCGCCATCAGCCAGTACGTCGCCGGCAGCTGTGGTGGGTGCACCTCGGTGATCCCGAATGCCGTTCCCGATGCAGAGCCCGTCGATCCGGTCGCGCCGGTGGTGGTGGTCGTCCAGCGGCTCGAGGCGGAGAAGAACACGCCGGTCGTCGTCGAAGCGTGGGCCGCGTCAGGACTCGGTGACGAGGGATGGGAGCTGCGTCTCGTAGGTGACGGCGCACAGCGCCCCGTGCTGGAAGCGCTGGCGTCCTTCCTCGGGGTGACGCCATCGGTGCGCTTCCTGGGTCGCCGCGACGACATCGCCGAGTTGCGTCGCGCTGCCGCGTTCCAAGTCGCGCCCCAACCTGATGACGGATTCGGCCTCAGCGTCCTCGAGGCCATGGCGGCCGGCCTCCCGGTGGTGGCCGCCGACGGGGGTGGCCATCGCGAGATCCTCGACGGGTTCGACGAGCTCCTCGTCGGTGTCGCTTCTCCGTCACCACTCGCCGCGAAGATGCGATGGTTGGCACGCGACGTCGACAGGCGGCGCGCCCTCGGCGCCCGGCTCCGTCAACGCCAGCAGCAGCACTACGGGGTCGAGCAGCACGTCGTCGCTCTCGAGGACCTCTACGAGCAGGTGCTGCGATGAGGATCGCCGTCGTGTTCAGCGCTGCGCACCGTCGGGGCGGCGTGGAGCGCGTTGCCTGGGAGTCCTTGCGGTTCTTCGGCCAACGTCACGACATGGTTTTCGTCGGTGGCGAGATGGAGCGTCCCGGGCTGACCGTCGAGGTTGAACATGTGGTCGTTGACGCGACCGCTGCGACGTCACCGCGAGCCTTTCGGAAGGCCGCGACTGCGGCCCTCGGTGGCGTTCGAGCGGACCGCGTGGTTTCGTTCGGTGTGAACTGCCCGCCCGGCGACGTCCTCAGTGTCGGGAGCGTCCACCGGGCATGGCTGGGCCAGGGCCGACCGGTCCCCTATCGGGGCCGCCTCATCCCTGCGTGGGCGCGCTACGCGATGCCGCGGCACGTCTCGCTCCTCGCGCTCGAGCGCAGCTACTTCCGAGCCGGACGCACCCGTGAGGTCGTCGCGGTCTCGGGTTCGGTCGCTGATGACCTCTCCGCTCTGTACGGCCTCGACCGCGAGCGGATCCACGTGGTCCCGAACGGCTTCGCGCCCGAGGACTTCTCGCCGGCGCGCGCCGCCGCTCTCCGCCACGAGGTCCGAGCCCAGCTGGGGGTTGCAAAGGATCACTGCGTGGTGCTCTTCGTCGGCAACGAGCTCCACCGGAAGGGCTTCGGCACCCTGGTGGGAGCCCTCGCCGAGGTGGACGACCAACGACTTCACCTCCACGTGGTGGGGAAGGCGCCACTCGATTCGTACCAGCCGCTGATCAGCCGCCTCGGGCTCAGTCAGCGGGTCTCCTGGCATGGTCCCACCAATGATGTCGGACGCTTCTTCGCGGCGGCGGACCTGTTCGTCCTGCCGACGCAGTACGAACCCTTCGGGATCGTCGTCATCGAGGCACTGGCGATGGGGGTGCCGGTGATCACCACGCGCCTCGCCGGCGCCTCGGCCGCGGTCAGCCCCGCGGTCGGTCTCCTGCAGGAGGACCCCGACGACGTCGGCGAGCTCGCCCGGTTGCTGGAGCAGGCGCTCCAACCGGGCGTGCTCGAGCGGTGGCGGGTGCACGCCCCCGTCGCGGCGGCTCCCTACGCGTGGAGTCGCGTGCTCGCCGAGCTCGAGGGCATCGTGACCGCGTGAGTCCGAGGCTGCGCGTCCTGCGCATCTACCACTCCGGCGTCGTGGCCGACTGGCGCCAGCGAGACCGGGAGCTGCGAGCGCTCGGCTACGACGTCCGCCTCGTCGCCCCGACCCGGTGGAACGAGGGAGGCAAGGACGTCGCTCTGGACCTCGGCGAGGACACGTTCGTCACCGCGGCCCGGACCGTTGGCCACCACCCCTACCGGTTCGTCTACGACCCTCGGCCCATCTGGCGCGAGCTGAGGCGCCGCCATCTCGATGTCGTCGACATCCACGAGGAGCCGGCCAGCCTCGCCGCGCTCGAGGTTCGGCTGCTGACCCGTCTTGCTCGGTGCCCGGCGGTCCTCATGTTCTACGGCGCCCAGAACATCGAGAAGCGCTTCCCGATCCCGTTCCGCTGGATCGAGCGCGCCTCGCTTCGGCGAGCGAAGGGGACCTACGTGTGCTCCACCGAGGCGGGTGAGATCTTCCGCCGGAAGGGCTTTCGCGGCCGGGTCACCGTGATCGGCTTGGGGGTCGACGTCGAGCGTTTCACCCCGGCACCGGTCGCACCCCCGACCCCGCCGTTGGAGGTCGGCTACGTGGGCCGGCTGGAGGAGCACAAGGGCGTCCATGTCGTCCTGGACGCCATCGCGCCGCTGCGCGACGTCCATCTGACCGTCGTCGGTGACGGTCCGTTCGGGCCCGAGCTACGGGAGCGGGCTCACCGGCTGGGCCTCGGCCCGGCCGTGTCGTTCGAGGGGTTCTCCGATCACGACACGCTGCCGGACATCTATCGACGCTTCCACGTCGTGGTGGTGCCCTCGCTGACCACCCCGACGTGGGTCGAGCAGTTCGGCCGTGTGGCGGTCGAGGCGATGGCGAGCGGAGCGGCGGTGATCGTCTCGGCCGGCGGGGCACTGCCCGAGATCGTGGGCGCCGCCGGCGTCCTGGTTCCCGACGGTGACGTCGCGGCCTGGCGGTCGGCCATCGCCCGCCTTGCCGCCGACCCCGGCGAACGTGCCCGCCTGGTCGCGGCGGGCACCGAGCGGGCCCGGCGGTACAGCTGGCCGGCGGTCGCCGCCGCCCAGGCGCAGTTCTACGAAGCGGTGATCCGGTGACGGCGTCACCCAGGCTCGACGTGGTGGTCGTGACGTTCCAAAGCGCCCTCCATCTCGAAGCCTGCCTGAACAGCCTTCCCGCCTGGGCCAACGTCATCGTCGTCGACAACGCCTCCACCGACTCCTCGGCCGACATCGCCGAGCGCCTGGGCGCCGTCGTTCTTCGCAATGCGGCGAACCGCGGTTTCGCCGCCGCCGCCAACCAGGGAAGCCGGCTCGGCCGGGCCGAGCTGATTTTGCTGCTCAACCCGGACGCTTCGATCGACGAGGCGAACCTGACGGTGCTGCTGTCGGCGTTCGACGACCCGAGGGTGGCGGTGGCGGGTCCACGACTCGTGACGCCCGACGGCGAGACGCAGCGGGCCTTCTGGCCGTTCCCGTCGCCGGGGCGAGAATGGACCGCTGCGCTCGGCGGTGAGGGTCTGCTCGAGCGCGTCGGCCCAGCGGCGCGTGGGTTCGTGGTCGGCGCCTGCTTCGCGGTGCGGCGCTCGGTCTGGGAGCGCCTCGGACGCTTCGACGAGGCCTTCTGGCTCTACGGCGAGGAGGCCGACTTCTGCAAGCGCGTCACCGAGGACGGCCTGACCGTGCGTCTCGTGACGGCCGCCTCCGCCTCACACATCGGTGGGGCGAGCAGCGTCGGTCGGGAGTCGCTCTCCTTCGAGCACTTCGTGCGGGGCACCGAGCGCTACGTGCTCAAGCACCACGGCTCTGCCGGGCTCGTGAGCTTTCGGTCAGCGGGGGTCGTCAAGCACCGGCTCCGATCGCTCGTCCGGCGCCGCCGCGCGGAGGGGACGCTGCATCGCGCCTTCGCCCGTCGATCGGCCACGGCACTGCGTCACCATCCCTTCATGGTCCACCGGCCCGAACGCCGCGCCAGGCGCCAGCTCGTCCTTGCCAGCCTCGAGGCGTGGGACGAGGTCTGGCGGCGCAACGCGTTCCTGGTCAGGGAACTGGTGGCAGCCGACCCCGAGCTCCGCGTGTTGTGGGTGGAGCCGGCCCACGACGTGCTCCACGTGCTGCGGACCCGCCGCCGCATCGACCTCGGCACCCATGGCCGGATCCGGCCCGTTCCCGAGCTCCCGGCCGTCCTTCGGTTCCAGCCGACCAAGTGGTTGCCGCGGGTGGTCGGACCCTTCGCCGACCGGTCCCTGGCCCGTCAGGTGCAGCGGGCGGCCGCGCAGGTCGGCTTCACGAACCCGGTCCTCTGGTTGAACGATGCCGGGCTGACCGAGCTCAGCGGTCGGACGGCGTGGCCGCTGCTCTACGACATCACCGACGACTGGCAGTCGGCCGAGACCACCCGGCGCGAAAGAAGGAGGCTGGTCGAACGCGAGGAGCTGCTCCTGGCCAGGGCGGCCGAGGTCGTGGTCTGCTCGCCCGAGCTCGTCCGGCGGCGTGGCGAGGTCCGGCCGGTCACGCTCATCCCGAACGCCGTCGACACGGCCCACTTCACCGTCCCCCGCGCACGCCCTGAAGATCTCCCCCCGGGCCCCGTTGCCGTCTACGTCGGCACGCTCCACGAGCACCGCCTCGACGTCGACCTCGTCGTGCGACTCGCCCGCGAGCTGCCCGACCTCCCGCTGGTGCTCGTCGGCCCGAACGCTCTCACCCCCGCGAACACCGCCCGGCTCGCTTCCCATGCCAACGTGCACCTGCTCGGCTCGCGTCCCTACGGCGAGGTGCCCGGCTACCTCCAGTACGCCGACGTCGTGATCATCCCCCACGTGGTGACTGAGTTCACCGAGAGCCTGGATCCGATCAAGGCCTACGAGGTCGCGGTCACGGGACGGCCGACCGTCGCCACCGCGGTGGCCGGGTTCCGTGACCTGGGCGGGTCGGTCGTCGTCGCCGACCGAGAACGCTTCCCGGCCGAGGTTCGACGTCTGCTCCGGGAGCCTCCCGCGACCGAACCCGTGGACGTCGCCTCGTGGGGGGACCGCGCCCGGGAGTTCACTGCCGCGCTCGAGCGGGCCGCCCAGCCCGTCAGTCGCCTTGACCATCAGCAGCGGATCAAGGTCGTGTACCTCGGGCACTGCGCCCGGCTCTCGGGCGCCGAGCTCGCCCTGGCCAGACTGCTGCCCGCGCTCCACGGCGTCGACGCCCACGTGATCCTGGCCGAGGACGGCCCCCTCGTCGCCAAGCTGCAGGACCTGGACGTTTCCGTCGAGGTCCTCCCCATGGACGAGCGCGCCCGCCTGCTCAAGAAGGATCGCGTCCGACCAGGAGGGTTCCCCCTCGACGCCGCGGTGGCGGCGATCCGCTACAGCATCGTCCTCGCCCGGAGGCTACGAGAGCTGGAACCCGATCTCGTCCACGCCAACACCCTGAAGGCGATCGTGTACGGCAGCCTCGCCGCACCGCTGGCTCGCACGAAGCTCGTCTGGCACGTCCGCGACCGGATCGCGCCGGACTACCTCCCGGCGCCAGCAGTGAGGGCGGTCCGCCTGCTCGCCCGGTTGGTGCCGAGCGCCGTCATCGCCAACTCCGAGGCGACCCTCGGGCTGCTCGGTGCCCTGCGCAACCCGTCGTTGGCCGTCCCGAGCCCGGTGGTGTTCGACGCCGTGGAGATGCCCGAGGTCACCGCAACCAGCCCGGCCGGTCCGCTGCGGGTCGGCATGCTCGGGCGGATCGCCCCCTGGAAGGGCCAGGACGTCTTCCTGCGGGCCTTCGCCCGTGCCTTCCCGCACGGCGAAACGCAGGCGGTGATTATCGGCTCGGCCCTGTTCGGCGAGGACGAGTACGCGGCCAGCCTCCACACGCTCTCGGAGCGTCTGGGGATCACCGAGCGGGTCGAGTTCGTCGGGTTCACCTCCGACATCTGGAGCGAACTCGCCCACCTGAGCGTCTTGGTGCACGCCAGCGTGATCCCCGAGCCCTTCGGTCAGGTGGTGATCGAGGGCATGGCTGCCGGCCTGCCGGTGATCGCGTGTGACGCGGGCGGTCCGGCCGAAGTCATCACGCACGGTGTCGACGGCCTGCTGGTGCCCCCGAACGACCCCGAGGCGCTGGCCGCAGCGATGCTGCTGCTGTCACGCGACGACGCCTTACGCATCCGGTTGGGCAACGCCGGTCGACAGCGAGCGAGGTCCTTCTCGCCGGAGCGGGTCGCGCCGGTGGTCGAGGACCTCTACCGTCGGCTCGTGCCGGTCCCGTCGCGGACATCCGACCCACCGAGGAGCGGCGGTTGAAGGCCGGCGTGACCCAGCGCCTCACCACGGCCGCGGGGGTGAGGGCCGTCGAGCTGGCGGAAGTAGAGCGCCTCGTACTGCTCGACCACCGAGGTGAGGGCGTAGCGGGACGTGCGAGCCAGCCCGGCCGCACGCAGCGAGGCGCGCGCCGCGTCGTCGAGCAGGAGACCGACAAGAGCCCGACCCAGGCGACGATCCGGGGCGATCACCCCCGCCGCACCACCTTCCAGGACCTCCCGCGCCCCTCGATTGGGCGACGCGACGACCGGCGTCCCCGACAACATCGCCTCCACGTACGGCACGCCGAAGCCCTCGTAGGTGCTCGGGAGGCAGAAGACCCAGGCGCGGCGGTAGCGGTCGGCCAGCTCCTCGTCGGTCAGCCGCCCGAGCACCTCGACACCCGGTGCCGGGGGTGCGTCATCGCACACCATCCACAGCCGGGCGTCTGGCACGCGTGGCCGGATGTGCTCGAGGAAGACGCGCTGGAGAAACGCGCCGCGCTTGCGGCGACGGTAGGTGCCGACGAACAGGATCGTCGGCTCGGCCTCCTTGGCTGTGTCCCCTGGAGAGAAGAGGTCGGTGTCGACGCCGTTCGGGATCACGGTGTGCAGCCAAGGGTAGAAGCGGATGGAGTTGTGCGAGACCCCGACGACTTCTGGGACCCTGATCGCGGCGATTGCCTCGGTCACTCCGAGAACGGCCATGCGGAGCCTGTCCTTGAGGTTGCCGGCGTGCGCCGCCTCGTCGAAGCAGGAGCCGTGCAGCGTCCGGACGTGAGCTCGCACGGCAGCGCGTGGAACGAGGTGATCGTCACCGTGGGCGTGCAGAACGTCGAATCCGTCCAGGGGTAATCGGCGCACCGCGATCGGCCAGCGCATAGTCCGCAGGGACCCGCTCAGAGGGACGTGGGTGTGGTGGTACAGGGCGTCCGTCGGGCGGACGCAGGGACTGAAGACCGTGACGTCGTGGCCACGGGCCACCAGAGCGTTGGCCAGGCGGTGAGCCATCCAACCCGCCCCGATCTTGCTCTCACTGGGCAGGTAGTAGCTGCTGACGGCGATCCGGAGCGGAGGCCAGGCGGGCTCACCCACGACGAGGCCCGTCGAACAGGACCTTTGGGTGATCGAGGCGAGAGCGCGCCTCAGAACCAAGGTGCTCGACCTCCACCGGGCCCGACCCTCCGAAGGCCACACCGCGCCAGTCAACCGCAGGGCCTCTCCGACGGTGGACCACCTCGCCGACCGGCGCGCAGCGGTCCACGTCGGCTGCCCGATTCCTCCGGAGGAGGCTCACCGCCTCTCCATCGCGGCTCGGTAGACCTCGAGGTACTGGTCGGCGATCACGGACCAATCGAGTGCCTTCGCCCGAGCGCGGCCCGCTGCACCGAGACGCGACCGGAGTTCTGCATCCGCCAGGAGTCGCACGAGGGTCTGTCCTAGTGCGAGAACGTCCTCTTTCGGGACGAGGAGCCCTTCGACGCCGTCGGTGACGACTTCACCGATCCCACCCGACACCGTGGCGACGAAGGGGGTTCCCGAGGCCATGCTCTCGATCGACACCAGCGGAAGCCCTTCGTCCACCCGTGACGGGATCACGACGACGCTGGCACCGGCGAAGAGCCTGGGCACCGTGGACCGATCGGCTGGCCCAAGGAGATCAACAGACTGGTCCACCCCTAGCTCCGAGATGAGCGCGCGCAGGCGCTGCTCCTCGGGCCCGCCGCCGGCGATCAGGAGTCGGTGATCGTGGTGATCGATGCCGCTCCAGGCGCGAACGAGCAGGTCGAATCCCTTCTGCGGCACCAAGCGTCCAACGGCCAGGGCGTAGGGCGCGAGCTCGAGAGGCTCGGCCGTCGAGAAGGCGCTGAGGTTGGCGCCGTTGAAGACGACGCGAGCCCCGGGTACTGCGGCACCGAGGAAGGTCTCGACATCGCTCAGGGTCTTGCCCGAGCACGCCGTGAACGCGGCGGCCTGGCGTGCCGCCTCTCGGAGCAACGATGGCAGCTGATCCGACACCTCGAAGCTGCGCGCGGCGTCCATGGTCAGCTCGCCCTGGGCCGTGACGACAAGAGGCAGACCGAGGATCCGTGAGGCGCGTAGTGCGTACAGGGTGTTGCTGCTCACGCACTGGACGTGGAGCACGTCGGCGCCCTGCTTGCGGAGCAGTGAGTGGAATTCGCGGGACACGAGGCGATTGGTGAGCGGATACGAGAGGCGGCCACGCAGGGATGGATGCGGGAGCCTGAACGCAAGACGGTGGATCGGGATGCCGTCGGTCATCTCGGACGACGGAAGTGAGCGGGGCCAGCGGTTGGTGTAGACGGATACCTGGTGCCCCGCCTTCCGATAGGCGAGCGCAAGCTGTCGGCTCAACTCCTCGACGCCCCCGATCGAGGGTCGGTAAGCACTTGGGATCAACGCGATCCTCACGCTACGCCCCACTCGTCTCGCCGGCGGTTGTGTCGTTCAAGCCCCGGCCGATCGACTCTCCGCCCACGCTGCACGCTCTCGCTCGCCGACATCACGTGCTCTCGTTCGATGAGATCCCTGCCCCTTCGACGCGGCGCCTCGGGGTATCGGCAGGCGGATGAGTTCAGCGTTCTTGGACCAGGTCGTAGCACCCTCTTCGGGACTCTACCCAGTCGCCCGAAGGTGTCGTGCGGGCCGGGGCGCCAACAAGGCCGCTGGGTGTCGTGAGCTCGCCAGCTTCGGCTCCACTCGGCGCCTCGCGTCTCGAGAGGTCTCGAACCTCGACACAGCCGGTTGGATCGAACACGTGGTACCTGCCCGTACCATGCCTGGCGGGCCGATGTGGTCGGCCGAGGAGGCAGCGTGACGCTCGAGGGCCTGACGGTCGTGGTGCCGCTCTTCAACGGAGCACGCTTCATCGGTGAAACGCTGGACTCCCTGGCGGCGCAGACCCTCCCCGTGGCCGAGGTCATCGTCGTCGATGACGGCTCGACGGATCACGGGGATGCCGTCGTACGAAGCCACGACATCGCGGCGCGACTTCTTCGCCAGGACCACGCCGGTGTCGCCGTTGCGCGCAATCGCGGCGCGTTGGCCGCGAGAACGAAGTGGATCGCGGTGCTCGACCAGGACGACCTCTGGCTACCGTCCCGGCACGCTCGCCTACGGCGCTTCCTCGATCTGCATCCGTCGTGTCAGGCCCTCGTGACGACGGAGCGGTCGTTCTACCTTGCCGAGGACGAGGCTGACCTGGTCAGGTTGCGCGAGCCGCTGCACCCTGGGAGTGACTACCCCTCGGTCCCGTCGGTCAAGGCGCTTCTGAGCGTGACCGCCGGCGACGACGGAGAAACGCCGGCCGAGTTGCGGGTGATCACCACTCGCGAGCTCCTCGGCGGGCCGACCTGTGTCACGACGTCCTTCGTCTTCGCGCGTGAGCTGCTCTTCGCGGCGGGGGGGTTCCCTCCCGCCGCACGTTCGCATGACGACTACTTGATCCTGCTGAATGTTTCGCGCCTTACCTCGCTTGTAGCAATCGATGAGCCGTCCGTCCTCTACCGAATCCACCCGGGGGCGACCTCGACGACCACGTTCTGGTCGCTGCCACTGCTGACGTCACTGGCCGCCGCACGTTTCGGAGGCAATCTCGTGCCGTTCGGGATGGCCCGGGATGCGGACTTCGTCGCGCCGCTGTCCGACGACCGAGGCTTCTGGCGTCATCAGCTCCTCGGGCTGGTGGACAACGGCCCCGCCGGCCTCGGTGACGCCCTCGCGCTCGTGCGCCTGCTGGGCTGTGGGCCAGCTGAACGACGATCGCTCTCCTACACGCTGACCCGAAGAGCCGTCGCTCAAGGTGTCCGGCGGCTGGTCGCAATACGGCAAGGGCCGCGGCAGCTCTCGTGATGAACCAACCAGTTGCTCATCAAGAGCGCGGTCAAAGAGTCTCCCGTAGCGGGGTGGTATCAACAGACCAACCCGGTCGCGGGCGCGCGGAAGCAGCGGGGCGGCAAGGCGATAGCAGGTCTGCGCCTCCGAGAACTCGCGCTGCTTCACGAGATTCCACAAGAATTGTCGTACCTCGATTCGGTAGGTGAGGCCGTACTCGGAGAGTTCCTTCCTGACTTGTGCCCTCGCCATCCGTTCAGGGAACGGCCTTCCACCGAACCACGCGTTGATGCGGGTCGCCAGGATCATCGCCTCCACTCTGTGTTCGCCTCGGCCGGGATGATGACCGACGAATCCGAGCCGTTCGTCGAGCGTCCACCATTCAGTCAGGCGCGCGACGTTCAGGAACATCGACCAGTCGTCGCCGCAAGCGTGCGCGGGCGCGAGTGCTCCCATTTCGACGAGAAGATCACGTTCCACCACCGAGGCGGAGAAGGCACCACAGTTCGCCGCAAGCAACCGTCTGAAGCTGTTCCCCCGAATGTAGAGGTGCGACCAATCGCTGGATGGACGTGCTACCTCTGCGGTCGTGAGTGCGTCGCTTGGATCGGTAGCGGCGAAGTCGGCCGGCCCGTACATGTCCCAGGGCCCTCCGGGAAACTGGACCTTCCACATCGAATGGTTCAATGCCCGGCGGTGGGGTTGGCGACGAGGAACTGACCGACGCGAGCAAGCCTGGTGGGATGAAGGAGATCGTCGTCGTCACTGAGGGCAACGAAGCCCGAGGAAGCGAGCACCAGACCGCGATTGAAGGCGATGGAGCAGCCGCGATTCGGCCCCTCGGATACGATGACACCCGGGAACTGGTCTCAGACAGCGGCCGCAGATCCGTCGGTGCTGCCGTCGATCGAGACGATGATCTCGTCCGCGGGATCTGTCTGACCTGCGACGCTCTCCACCGTCTGGAGCAGAAGGGACCCACGGTTGTAGGATCTGATGCGGACCGAGATCGTTGACCTCATGCCGCCCACTCCGGCGAGTCGCGGCGCGGCGAGGACGGGATGTAGCTGGGTCGCATCGGTCCCATCCCGCCGGGCGAGATGAGGTTTCTCAAGGTGAAGCGCAGTGGGTCCCGCTGCGCCTCGGTCCAGTCGCGCAGCCGCGAACTCCAGTCCAGATCCTGGCTATGTCCGCTCGTGACGCTCTTCCACTGCATCAACTCGGGTGAACGGACCCAGGCGAAATGCACCACGGCATCACGAGTCCGGACGGTGTCGGCGCGATGAGCTACGAGCCGGGTCACCACAAGATGGCGGTCGTGAGTGTCCTGGCGGGCATGCTTCAGAGATGTCCCTGCTCGGACAGCGTACGGACCCGGAGCGGTCGTATTGCGGAGCCATCGCTTCCTTTGGCGGACCAATTCGAGATACCATTGATCTGCAATCGGAGCGAAGAGGAATCGTTGTGGGTACCAGAAGCTCTGCCAGTTACAAATCTCGGCATGGTGAAGGCATCGCGCAAACGGTGCCCAACGCGGCAGGACCTCGTCCGTGTCGAACTGAAGTACCCAATCGGCGCCCTCGCCAGCCGCGTCGAGGGCCTTCTGGCGCTGTCGAGTATCGAGCTCCATCGGATGGATGCCTGGTTCGTGGAAGTCGCCACCGAGGAAGAGCACCTTCCGGTCGACGTCGAGGGCGTCCAGCTTCGCCCGGCACTCGGCGATGGGGATGGGGCGCCCGGTCCACCCCACACCTGATCGGTCGTAGCAGGCGATGATCCGGTCGACATGGGGATAGTAGGAGCGAATGCTGTGCTGCAGCCATGACGGGTCGGCCAGGAGCACGTAGGCATTGAGCTTCACCGCCGCGCCCCCAAGGCCGTCTCGAGGCCCCTCCACACCAGCTCGTCAGGACGCAGCGCGGACCGCCAGTACACCCGATTCGATTCACGCATGGCCGCGCCGATGCCCGGATCCGTCAGGAGCAGTTCGATGCTCATGAGAAAGTCGTCGATGGTGCGCGCCGCGAGGTAGTGCTGCTCCGGCTGCACCGGAACCGCAGGCTTGTAGCGGTTCGGCTCGCTCACGATCGCCGCACCGAGCGCGAGCGCCTCGGCGAATCTCCAACCCGTGCTCGAGAAGAGGCCCTCGGTGGTGACGACCGCTTCAGCGTCCAGGACCCTGCGCAGGTACGCGGGCTGATCCATCTCCGAGTGGCATTTCGGGACGCAGTCACCGAAGTGCTCGCGTGCGTAGTCAGTCGGCGACATTGCTGCCCAGGCCCTGTCACCGAAATGGGCGCGAATCGCCCGAACGAGGTCCGCCCGGAATGCGTTACGCCGATGCCAGTCGTTGGCGATCGCCGGAGTGAGCGAATCGGGCGGCTCCCACGTGCGGGTCGCGAAGACGACCGTGCCACTTCGCGGCCGTGCGCGGTGGCCATCGAAGTAGCCGACTGTCGGCCGCCATCGTCGACGCTGCCAGACGCCGAGGCCGGTGGCGAGGTAGCGGATCTGGCGACGAGTTGCGAAGGTCACCGGCATGCGAGCGAGGACGAAGCGATCTGGGCCATCTCGGTAGATCTCCATGTTGAGGCCGAGGGGGTGCTGATGCGGGAGGGCGACAGACGGGTCGTGGGAGCGCTTCAGGACGACGTCGGCCCAGCTAGCGGCGGCTCGCTCGACGCTGCCGTCGTCGTGCACATCGAACATCACCTTGACGCCGTCCACGACTGCCGGGACATGCCACTGCCAGAGCCGTTCCGGTTCACCGCTGGTGATGAACTCATCTGGCGACAGCGCCCGGACGCGGAGGTTGATGCGCCCATCGGTCGCGAGCATGGAGAGACCGGTGTACACCTGCTCGCAGTGGCCCTCGAACGACTGCGCCAGAACCGCGACGGAGGGCACCGGGCCCGCTCGGAGGCGTTCGCGCCCGAGCACAGCGGCGACGGCGCGGCTGGGGCGGGTTCCGAAAGGCCCTGGGTCGATCATGCGGCGGATGCGGGGAGCACCGTGAAGGACGCTGATCCGAGCCATCACTGCTGGGGGGTGTGACAGATGGCGTCTGACCTTCGCAGCCGAAAGCCTGCCATGAGTCCGGTGGTGGTTCCGGCGAGGTGCGCCAGCAGACGGAGGACGCCCGAAGCAACTCGGCGCGCGCTGGCGGCGAACTCGAGGCGAGTGCCGGTGATGATGAAGCGACGGACGATGGGTGCTGCACCTCCGAAGTTCGCGATGAGCATGGCGACGTGGTTGCGTTGGCCGTAGTAGGCGTACCTGAGATCGAAGCGCTGGCCCTTCGGGTGCGGAGCACCGACGTGGCGTACGACCGCGCGGGGTTCGAACACGAGCCGGTAACCGGCCCGCCCGACGCGCAGGCTCATGTCGGTATCCTCACGAAGGGCGGTGCCGGGGAAGTCCTCGCGAAACCCGTCGAGTAGATCGAGGACGGATCGTCGGTAGGCCATGTTGCAGCCGATCACGTGGTCGACGTCGATCCGTCCGCCGGGATCTGCCGCGAAGTTACCTGTGAGGAGCCCGTTCGGGAGCAGTCGTCCGATCGCATCCACACCAACGCGTCCTTCGTCGGGTTGATCGTTGAGGGCCCGACCACCCGCTGCTCCAACGGTGGGCGCATCGAAGGCCTCCATGAGGGTCTCGAACCAGTTGTCACGTGCGAACGCGTCGTCATCGACGTAAGCGACGATGTCGCTGCTCGTGACGCGATACCCGAGATTCCGGGACTGGGTCATGTGGCCGTAGCCGTTGGGGTTGCGCAGATACCGCACGGTCGGGAAGGTGCTCACGAGCTCGGAGGTCCGATCGTCGCGGGACGAATCGACGACGACGACCTCGTCGGGCTGCCGCGACTGTCGCTCGAGGTGCTCGAGGCAGACAAGGAGGTGATCGGGTCGCTCGTACGTGACGACCACGACGGCACCCGACACAGGTCGGTCCTGCTGCTCCGATGGGGGGTGATGGTGTTGAGTCACGGTCGCGAGTCGGTCAAGGGGCATGTCAGCGCGTGGACCAGCAGGTCTTGTCATCGAACCTGGCGGTCTCGAGGAGTGTGAACGCGTAGTCAGGTAGCACGGTGTCACGTGTGATGGCTGCGGCATCCGGAGGATGGGGGTAGGGCAGGTCGTCGTGTACGTCGAAGGTGCAGGCCATCGGCAGGGCGTCGATGACACCGGCGTTGCACACGAAGGCGTCGATCTCGTACCGGCCGGGAAGGAGCCACGGCGTCGTGAAGCTCATGCCGATGACGTTGGTCTGGTGTGACGCGTCGAACCAATCGGTGACCGTCGAGGAATCCACGTGCGCGATGTTCGAGCCCTCAGCGGTCCGAAGGTGAAACGAAACGAAGTAGCGCTGGATGTCCGGGTCGACGGTGTCAACCTGGACGATGAACTGCTTGGGCTCGGAGGGTCCGAAGACGGGCTGCACCGGAGCGCAACGTGTGATGCGGGCCTCTCCGGTGCCGCCGCGACGCGGATCGGCGGCAGCCGGTGGCGTCGGTGGCCGAGTCAGGTACTCCTCGACGACGGCGTCGGCCGCTCCGAGGCGAACGATCCGTCCATCGCCGAGCAGGAGCGCGCTGTCGCAGGTGGAGGTGATCGAGCGCAGCTGATGGCTGACGAAGACTACGGCACGCCCGCTGCGGGCCAGTTCCATCATCTTGTTGAGGCAACGTTCCTGGAACTCGGCGTCGCCGACCGCAAGGACCTCGTCGAGCAGCAGGATCTCGGTCTCCAGGTGAGCGGCTACTGCGAAGGCCAGGCGCACGTACATCCCACTCGAGTACCGCTTCACGGGGGTGTCGAGGAACCTCTCCACCCCGGCGAAGTCCACGATGGAGTCGAACTGGCCGTCGATCTCACGGCGCTTCATCCCGAGGATCGCGCCGTTCAGGTAGACGTTCTCCCTCCCGGTCAGCTCGGGATGGAAGCCGGTACCGACCTCGAGGAGCGAGCCTGCTCGAGGCCATGGGGCGCGACAAGAAGCGCTCGGGGGAGCGGGTCCGGTGGGTATTGACGCCCCGGATGGGCCATGCTAGCGTCCCGCGCCTGATTTCCGGGCGGCTGGTACGCACCGCCCTGCTGGAGGCCGGAGCCGTGGGATGAGCGCCAAGGTGAAGCGGATCCTCGTCCTGCACGGGCCGAATCTCAACGCGCTGGGGACCCGGGAGCCCGCCATTTACGGCCGGGCGTCCCTGGCCGACATCCACCGCCTCCTCGAGGCCCTTGCCCCGGAGCTCGGGTGCGAGGTCGAGTGCCGGCAGACCAACCACGAGGGTGTGCTGATCGACGCTCTTCACTCGGCGAATGGCAGCGCGGACGGGGTCCTTCTCAACCCGGGCGGGCTGACCCACTCGAGCGTGTCCCTGAGGGACGCGGTGCTGGCCGCCGGTGTCCCTGTGGTCGAGGTGCATCTGAGTAACCCATACGCGCGCGAGACTTTCCGGCGCACTTCTTTGATCTCCGGGGCCGCCGTCGGGGTGGTCCAGGGTTTCGGCCCGGCGGGCTATGAACTGGCGCTGCGCGGGCTGATGGGAGTCCTCTCCCGTGACCAAGCCTAACCACAAGCGTGGCAAGCCCAGGAAGGCCGTCGCCCGGCCCCCGGACAAAGCCCTGAAGCCGGCCCCTGCCAGGACCGATAACGCCGGTGGTGCCATGCTGGGAGCAGGAGGGCTGGCCGAGATCCGCCAGCTCATCCGGCTCGTGCAGCGCACCGGCATCGGCGAACTCGAGGTCAACTCCGGGGACCGGACGGTGCGCATCGCCGCCCAGCCTCACCTCCCGGTGAACGTGGGTCTCTCCCCGGCCGCGGCGGCTTCCGCTCCGGCGGCGGAGAAGCTCGCGGCAGCCGCGGCGGGG
>Ga0209048_10001632_pt1 | contig 22795 bp, 17 predicted proteins | sample FrelakmetCRP12CR_FD_187146 | JGI IMG/M metagenome (GOLD analysis project Ga0209048, IMG submission 187146) | Freshwater lake sediment microbial communities from the University of Notre Dame, USA, for methane emissions studies - CRP12 CR (SPAdes)... | ecosystem: Environmental > Aquatic >... | reverse complement strand
GCCATGAACCAGACTCAGGCCCCGCGCACGCTCTGCATCGACATCGGCGGCACGGGCATCAAGACGCTCGTCGTCGGCAGCAACGGAAAGGCCCTCACGGAACGCCTGCGCGCGGACACTCCGCGCCCCGCGACTCCGAAGGCCGTGATCAAGGGGATCCTCGAGCTCGCCACACAGCAGGGGGAGTTCGACCGGGTTTCGGTCGGCTTTCCCGGCGTCGTACGCAAGGGCGTCGTCGAGACGGCCTTCAACCTGCACGAGGCCTGGATCGGCGTGGACGTCGACCGGATGCTGACGAAAGAGCTCGGCAAGCCCGTTCGCGCGTGCAACGACGCCGACGTCCAGGGCCTCGGCGCGGTCAAGGGCGAGGGCGTCGAGCTCGTCATCACGCTCGGCACGGGCTTCGGCTCGGCGCTCTTCGTGGACGGGCGCCTGGTTCCGAACCTCGAGCTCGGCCACCACACCGGCTGGAACGACAAGACCTACGAGGAAGAGCTCGGCAACAAGGCCCTCAAGAAAGCCGGCAAGAAAAAGTGGAGCAAGCGGGTGCTCAAGGCGATCGCGTCGCTCGAAGCGCTCTTCAACTACGACCGTCTCTACATCGGGGGCGGCAACGCGGCACACATCAGGGCCGAGCTGCCCGCGCGCGCCAAGATCGTGTCCAACACCGAAGGCCTCTTCGGTGGCCTCGCGCTCTGGAACGGCAAGGAGAATTCCTATGGCGTCCGCTGACGGGGGAAAGCCCGTCCCGGCCGACGCCCTCGTCTTCTTCGGCGCCACGGGCGACCTCGCGTACAAGAAGATCTTCCCGTCGCTGCAGGGCATGATCCGACGCGGGGCGCTGAACGTTCCCGTGATCGGGGTCGCGAAATCGGGCTGGGCCACCCCGCAGCTGCTCGACCGGGCCCGCGCGAGTCTCAAGGAATACGGCGGCGGCGTGGACGAAGCGGCTTTCGCGAAGCTCGCGTCGCTGCTCCAGTACATCGACGGCGACTACGGCGACCCGGCGACCTTCGCGAAGCTCCGCAAGGCCCTCGGCGCGGCGAAGCACCCGACCCACTACCTCGCGATCCCGCCGAGCCTCTTCGGCGCGGTCATCGAGCAGCTCGGCAAGTCCGGTTGCGCCGAGGGCGCGCGGGTCGTCATCGAGAAGCCGTTCGGCCACAACCTCTCGACGGCGACGGCGCTCAACAGGACGCTCCACACCGTGTTTCCGGAGGACTCGGTCTTTCGCATCGACCACTACCTCGGCAAGGAGGCGGTCGAGAACCTGCTGTACTTCCGATTCGCGAACACGTTCCTCGAGCCGATCTGGAACCGCAACTACGTGGACTGCGTGCAGATCACGATGGCCGAAGAGTTCGGCATCCAGGGCCGCGGCAAGTTCTACGACGAGACCGGAGCGATCCGCGACGTCATCCAGAACCATCTCCTGCAGGTCGTCGGCTACCTCGCCATGGAACCGCCCATCTCGATCGACGCCGATCGGATCCGCGACGAGCAGGTCAAGGTGTTCCGCGCGATCCGGCCGCTGGGGCCCGAAAACGTCGTCCGGGGCCAGTTCGACGGCTACCTCGAGGAACCGGGGGTTGCCGCGAGCTCGACGGTCGAGACCTTCGCCGCCGTGCGCCTCGAGATCGACTCGTGGCGCTGGGCCGGCGTGCCCTTCTTCATCCGCGCCGGCAAGAGCCTGCCGCTGACGGCGACGGAAGTCCTCGTGGACCTGAAGCAGCCCCCGCTCTCGCGCCTCTCCCCCGAGGAGAGCAATTACTTCCGCTTCCGCCTCGGGCCGAAGATCTCGATCTCGATCGGCGCCCGCGTGAAGCGCCCGGGGACGGAGCCGGGCTCGGTCCCGACCGAGCTGATGGCCGTGCGCGACGCCGGCAGGGACGAGGTCGACGCTTACGAGCGCCTCCTGACCGACGCGATGAAGGGCGACCCGACCCTCTTCGTGCGCGAGGACGCGGTCGAGACGGCGTGGGCGGTCGTGGACGGCATTCTCGACAACGTCACGCCGGTCCACCCCTACAAACCCGGCACGTGGGGACCGTCCGAGGCGAACCGGCTGACGACCGGGGTCGAGGGCTGGCGCGACCCGGGGAAGGAACCGTGAGGCCGAAACCCGCCGAGACGGCCGAGGGCCGGCGGCTCGACGAGAACAACCGCCGCGTCACGCACTGGAGCCGGTGGGGGCCGTACCTCGCCGAGCGGGCCTGGGGGACCGTCCGGGAGGATTACAGCGCGAACGGCGCCGCATGGGACTCCTTCCCGCACGACCACGCGCGCTCCCGCGCCTACCGCTGGAACGAGGACGGCCTCGGCGGCATCTCCGATCGCCACCAGCTCCTCTGCTTCGCCCTCGCGCTCTGGAACGGCAAGGACCCGATCCTGAAAGAGCGCCCGTTCGGCCTGACGAACTCGGAAGGCAATCACGGCGAGGACGTCAAGGAGTACTGGTTCTACCTCGACTCGACGCCGACGCACTCGTACATGAAGTACCTGTACAAGTACCCGCACGCGGAGTACCCGTACCGGCAGCTCCTCGAGGAAAACCGGCGCCGGACGATCGAGGATCCGGAGTACGAGCTTCTCGACACGGGCGTTTTTGCGGAAAGCCGGTACTTCGACGTCTTCGTCGAGTACGCGAAGGCAGGCCCGGAAGACGTGCTCATCGAAATCACGGTCGCAAACCGCGGTCCGGAAGCGGCTACGCTCGATCTGCTTCCGACGGCGTGGTTCCGCAATACGTGGTCCTGGAGACCCGACCGCAAGCGCCCGCTCGCGGCTGCCGCCGCCCGCAAGGATGGAAGGCCTTTGATTGCGCTCGACGAGGGGTACCTCGGCCGCCGGTATCTCCACGTCGAGCCGGGAGCGGAGCTGCTCTTCACGGAGAACGAGACCAACGCCGAGCGCCTCTTCGGCACGCCCAACCCGTCGCCGCACGTCAAAGACGGTTTTCACGAGTACGTGGTTCGCGGGAACGCGGCCGCCGTCAACCCGGCTCGCCGGGGTACGAAGGCCGCGGCGCGCCACCGCGTGACGGTCCCCGGGAGCGGCAGCGCGCGCGTGAGGCTGCGCCTCACGGATGGCGCATGGGCCGAAGGCGATCCGCTCGGCGAGAACTTCGACCGCACGCTCGCGCTTCGCAAGACCGAGGCCGACGAGTTCTACACGGCCACGATCCCCGGAAAGCTCTCCCCCGACGAGAAGAACGTCATGCGGCAAGCCTTCGCTGGCATGCTCTGGTCCAAGCAGTTCTACAAGTACGATGTCCGGCGCTGGCTCGACGGCGACCCGCTCCAGCCTCCCCCGCCCGCACAGCGCCGCACGGGTCGCAACAGCGACTGGCGCCACGTCTTCAACGCCGACGTCCTCTCGATGCCCGACACCTGGGAATTCCCGTGGTTCGCCGCGTGGGATCTGGCGTTCCACTGCGTGGTGCTCTCGCTCGTGGACGCGCAGTTCGCCAAGGACCAGCTCGTGCTGATGCTGCGCGAGTGGTACATGCACCCGAACGGGCAGATCCCCGCCTACGAGTGGAACTTCGGGGACGTGAACCCGCCCGTGCATGCGTGGGCGGCCCTGCGCGTCTTCCAGATCGAGCGGGCGAAAACGGGCAAGGGCGACCGCGCCTTCCTCGAGCGCGTCTTCCACAAGTTGCTCTTGAACTTCGACTGGTGGGTCAACCGCAAGGACGAGCTCGGCAACAACATCTTCCAGGGGGGGTTCCTCGGGCTCGACAACATCGGGATCTTCGACCGCAACATGAAGCTCCCCGACGGTTGGGTCCTCTCCCAGGCCGACGGCACGAGCTGGATGGCCATGTACTGCCTGAACCTGCTCGGCATGGCCCTCGAGCTCGCCAGCGAAGACCCCGTTTACGAGGACGTCGCGAGCAAGTTCTGGGAGCACTTCGTCTACATCGCTCACGCGATCCAGCGCCCGGACCAGCCGGAGCTCGGCCTCTGGGACGAGCAGGACGGGTTCTTCTACGACGAGATCCACCATCCCGACGGCAGCCAGATCCCCATCCGGGTCCGCTCGGCCGTGGGCCTCCTGCCGCTGACCGCCGTCGTCACCGGCGACTCGGAGCTCATCAACCGCTTCCCGAGCTTCAAACGGCGGATGCAATGGTTCTTCGCGCACCGGCCGGACCTGACCGACGCCTGCGCCTCGATGACGCAGCACGGGCAGCAGGAGAGGCTCCTCATGTCGGTCGTCAAGCCGGAGCAGCTCACCCGCGTCCTGAAGTACATGCTCGACGAGTCGGAGTTCCTCTCGCCCTACGGCATTCGCTCGGTCTCCCGGTACCACCGCGAGCACCCATACAGCGCGACGGCGCGCGGCCAGACTTTCGGGCTCGACTACGAGCCCGGGGAAGCGCGCACCGGCCTCTTCGGGGGCAACTCCAACTGGCGCGGGCCGATCTGGTTCCCGATCAACTACCTGATCCTCGAGTCCTTGAAGCGCTTCCACATGTACTTCGGCAACACGTTCAAGGTCGAGTGCCCCACGGGCTCGGGGCAAATGATGACGCTGCAGGAGGTCTCGAGGGAGCTCGCCCGGCGCCTCTCGCGGATCTTCCTGCCCGACGCCGGCGGCCGCCTCCCGGTGTTCGGAGGCTACGAAGCGTTCCAGTCCGACCCGCACTGGAAGGGACTCCTTCTCTTTCACGAGTACTTCCACGGCGACACCGGCGCCGGCCTCGGCGCGAGCCACCAGACCGGCTGGACGGGGCTCGTCGCGAAGCTGCTGGACGAGTTAGGCTAGCCGAACGCGGGATCCCTCGCTGCGCTCGGGATGACGGCGGAAGAGACGCGCGACTCCCGACCCTCCGCCGTCATCCAGAGCAGCTCAGCGACGAAGGATCCCGGACTCGACCCGACGCGCTCGCAACCGAACCCGGGATCACGCCTCGTGGTGCAGCATCTGCGACGCGTGGCGCACGACGCCGCTGAAGAGCTGCATCGGAAGGTGCAGCCGCAGGCCCCACGCTTTCTCGTCGTGCTCGGCCAGCGGAAAGGCGAAGTGCAGCAGGTCTCGCCCGAAGACCCAGCCCCGCGAGACGAGGGCCATGGCCATCGAGACCGTGACCTCGTAGTTGTCCTCGGGCCAGCCGCTGTCGAGATAGAACCCGGCGTCGCGCTTCTCCTCGGAGAGAACGCGGTCGAGAAGGTCGTCCTTGTAGCCGAAGGTGCTCGACAGGCAGGCCGCGCGCCCGAAGACGTCCGGCCACTCCCAGGCGAGGTAGAACGAGACGACCCCTCCGAGCGAGGAGCCGAGCAGGGCCGTATTGAGCGGCCCCGGCAGCGTCCGGAAATCCTGGTCGATCCGGGGCTTGACCTCGCCGTTCAAGGAGCTGCCGTACGTCGCGTAGCCCGGCTTCGTGTACTCGGCGAACCGGTCCTGCGAGTAGACGCCCACGACGATGAAGTCGTCCACGACGCTCATCGTGTCGAGCACGCCGACGGTCTCGTCCACATGCCAATCCTGCCCGAGAAACGCCTCGTCGGGGAAGAACAGATTCTGGCCGTCCTGCATGTAGAGCACGGGGTAACGCTTGAGCGTGTTCTCCCCGTATCCCGGCGGGAGATACACGCGGATCCGGTGGCGGCGGCCGAGGCGCGTCGAGTCGAACTCGATCGGCGGCGCGAAACGCCCGCCGCCGGCCGACCGGAAGTGCGGGTAGACGGGCCGCGTGTCCGGCTCCGTCATCAGCACGAGGCGGTTGGCGCCGGGAGACCAGAGCAGCGCCTTGCCTTCGCGCAGCACCGGCTTGAAATAGAGAAAGGGCTTTTCCGACTCGACCGTGAAGGTCAGCGTGTGGCCGCCATCGGGCGGAGTGTCGGGCTCGATGTCGTGGTTCCAGTCCTGCTCGGTCCGCAGAGCGATGCGGCCTTCGCCCGGTGGATACACGACGCGCAGCGTGCGGCGCAGCGGCGCCCGCGCGGAGCTCATGGCCCGGCCTCCCGCAGCATCAATGGGGAAAATGGTCCCACTGGTCGCCGATCCCCGGGCCCCGCCAGTGGCCGCTGTTCAGGTCGTAGTACATGCCGATCTGCGTGTAGGGAAAACGCAGGATGTCGAAGGCGAGGTAGAGGATCTTGCTCCACCACGTGTCGGGACGAACACCGACCGCCCGGAGGATCTCGACGAAATTGATCCCGAGCTCGAACCCCACCTGGCGCTCGCGGATGAGCGGATCTGCGTACGGATAGCCCTTCGCGGAGTAGCTGACCGAGACCAGGAAGTATCGCGCCGGGCCCGGGTTGAACCTCATCCGGTCGGCGAGGCCCGCGACCTTGAGGTCGGCCGTGTAGATCTCCTGCGTGTAGTCCTTCCCGGTGCCGCCGTACGGGCAGCAGACCGCCGTGGGCGCAGGCACGAGGCCCGCGCGGTAGCCGAGGAGATCCTCGAGGCCGAAGTAGGAGATGCCGAGCGACGAGGCGGCGCCCACCGTGTCCATCACGAGGTCCTCGTACGAAAATCCATACTTGCCCCGGCCGTCGCCGATCTCGGTCACGAGGCCGGCGAGGAACGAGACCGCGCTGCCGTACAGCGCCGCGTCGTCCTTCTTCATCCCGAGCTCGATGTTCAGGCCGGTCAGGATCTTGGCCACGATGTAGTACGAGACGACGTGGGAGGCCTTGTCGCCGCCGCCGGCGTAGGTGTGCTGGCCGAACCAGCCCTCGCGGGTGAAGTGAAACCTCTGGTTCGGGCCGTCGCCGAAAGAATTCCAAGCCGAGCCCGCGAGCGTCGCGACCGATATGGCGCGGATCCAGAAGGAATGGACCTTTCGGGGCGGCACGGCGAGCGTCTCCTCCGCGCCGTCCGGGAGCCAGGCGATCGCCGGCGCCACCGCGGCCGGTATCCCTCCCCAAGCGAGCGCCCGCTCGAACGACTCCGCGAAACCCGTGCCGGCGGCCGCGCGGGTGAAGCCGTAGATCGGCTCAGCGCGCACCGCACAGGCCAGGAGCGCGCCCGTGAGCGCTCCTGCGAGGCTCCGAGCTGCGGCCCTCAAGCGGGGGACCGATCCTTCGCAAGCGCCGCCGGCATCGGCTCGCCCGCTTTGATGTGCAGGGTCTGGGTCGGGAACGCCACCGAGGCGCCCGCCCGTTCCACGATCTCGAGAATACGCAGCAAGAGCTCCTCCTGGACGCCGAGGAACTCGGCGTAGGTGCCCACCTGGACGTAGGCGAAAACGTCGATGTCGAGCGAGGAGGCCCCCAGCCGCGCAAAGCGTGCCCGCGACCCCTCCGTCTCGACGCGGGCCTCTGCTTCGAGAAGATAACGGATGGCCTCGAGGACCTGGCGCATCTGCGCCGCGGTGGTCTCGTAGGCAAGGCCGAGAGTCGGATGGAACCAGAACTTGTCGCGCCGCGTGAGGTTCTCGATCTGGCCGGCCATGACGGCGCCATTCGGGATGCTCACCACCGTCCGCTCGTTCGTGCGCACGCGGGTGGCCCACAGCGTCACGTCTTCGACCTCCCCGAGCTGGCCCGCGATCCGGCACGTGTCGCCCACCGCGAGCGGCTTGTCGGCGAGCATCGCGAGGCCGGCGAAGACGTTTTCCAGGCTCTTCTGGGCGGCGAACGCGAGCACGAGGCCGCCGATGCCGAGACCGGCGAGCGTGGCCGTCACGTTGACGCCGAAGGCGGGCAACGCGAGCAGGATCACGACGAGCCACGCTCCTGCCTGCAGGGCGCGGCGGCCGAACGAGAGCGAGGGTTGCCTCGCGGCGCCTCCGGCCGGCAGCACGCGTCTGAGGAGGTGGCGGTCGAGGACGTCCACGATCCGCAGGAGCAGCCACAGCAGCGCGACGAGCAGGAGGACGTAGAGGAGCCGGTTGTAGTAGATCCGGTACAGGATCGGGATCCCCAGCCAGAAGGTAGCGATCCGGTGCAGCAGAAGCGTCAGCAGCAGCGTGCCGGGGCTGCGCGCGGCAGAGGCCCACTCCCCCTTCACGGTCTTGCGGCGCGCGAGGCCGATCAGCGCAAGAACGCCGCCGAGCAGGAGCCACGACACCGCGTACAGAACGGGCAGCAGCAGGATGAAGGCGAAGATCTGCCAGAGCGCCAGGGACCCGACGCGCGACCGCACGAGAAACTGGGGAAGGTGTTTCTCGATCTCGGGCAGCTCGAGATCTTCGTAGAGCCGCCGCGCCTCGCGAATCGTCTCCCACGAGAAGAGCCAGATCGGAGGCGACCCGGCCGCCTCGCGGCGGACGAGCAGCACGTCGAAGTGCCCGTCGCTGCCGAGCACTTCGCCGACCCGCTCGACATCGGGAGGCAGCCCGCCGTCGGTCGTCCCGCGCGCCGCGTGACTGATCCGCTCGAGGCTCGCCGAGACGAAGCGGCGGTCGAGCACGGCCTGGAACTCGCGGGCGATGTCCTCGCGCTTGGACCTCAGGGACGCCGGGATCTGCAGGTACTCCGCCGCGTTGGCGTAGCTGCCCTTCTCGACCGCACGCAGGAACCCGAAGAAGGTTCCGTACGGCGTCTCCCGCCCGTAGGGATCGGACGCCGCCTCCTCCGTCGGGGTGGGCGTCGCCGCGGGGGCAGGCACAGGCAGCTGCGCCCTTGCCGGCGCGCCGGCGGCCAGCGCGAGCACGAAAGCGGCGAGGGCGCTGCGGAGCGCGCTCCGGTGGGCCGGGAATCTAGAGGCCTGGGCCATGGGCGGACGGAGTTTAGCCGACGCGCGACAGAATGCTAGGGCGGGCCGTTTCTAAAGACGTGCTGGAGGACGAGGCAGGGGAAAATGATGAGCGTCGCGATCGAAAGCCCACTATCCAACCGGCCGCTGATTCCCTCCGCCGCTCCGTATCGGGCCCACCGCGCGGCGAGAGCCGCGATACCGCGAACGGCCACGGCGATCGCCAACCGGCGATGGCGCGAGAAGGCGACGACACCCGACACGAGAAAGAGCGAGAAGAAGACATCGAAGATCGGCTGCCCGCCACCCCGTATCGCCCCGATGGGCCCTCCCACGAACAGAGCCAGGACGAGCGAAGCCAGCATTGCCGTCAGGCCGCTCTGTTCCCACCAGACCGGCGACCAGGGCTCCGGACGCCTCACGGCCTCACCGAGTCCCTCGTCCCGTTTCCCGTCGTCGCGAGGGCGCAGTTCAATATCCCTCACCATCCGCGGCCGCCACGGCCTTTCCCCGATGCAACCAGTGGACGACGACGAAGTAGAAGAGCGCCAGGGGCATTCCGACGGCGAACCAGGTGAGGGCCGTCTTCAGCCCCGCCAGGTCTCCGCCCGCATTCCCCGCGGTCAGCGACAGGGTTGGATCACCCGTCGCGCGGAGCATCACCGGGAAGAGGCACACCGCCGTCGCCGTCGACAAGCCCGCCAGGAAAGTGCACGAGCCCAGAAAAGCCGCAAAGTCCCTCTCCGCCCGAAGCGCGTGCAGCACGACGGCGAGCCCCACGAGGGCGCCGGCGGACAGGATCCACGCCAGCGGGCGCGAGGCGAACGCCGGCAGCAGGATCGCGTTCACGCGCGTCGTCGCGATCATGAGGACCGGCCACAGCGCGGCCACCACGCTGTAGAGACCGAGTCCGGCCGCCCGGCTGCGCCTCTGGACGGCCCCGTCCGTCTTCCAGGCGAGGAATGCCCCGCCGTGCGCCGCCAGCGCCGCCAGAGCGAAGACGCCGACGAGCACCGTGTACCAGTCGAGGATCCCGACCGGCGCACGAGCCGTGAAATCCGTGAACAGATCGAGCTCGAACCAGCCGTCCGCGTTGAGCGGCACGCCGCGCACGAGGTTTCCGAGCGCGGCTCCCAGGAAAACCGGCAGCAAAGCGCTCGCGCAGGAAAAGAAGAAGTCCCACGACTGCCGCCAGACGGCGTCGTGGACGCGGCTTCGAAACTCGAGCGAGATGCCGCGCAGGATGAGGCTCCACAGCACGAGGAAGATCGCGAAGTAGAAGCCCGAGATGCCCGAAGAGAGCACGCGCGGGAAACCCACGAAGAGCGCGCCGCCGGCCGCCACCAGCCAGACCTCGTTGCCGTCCCAGAAGGGCCCGATCGCGGCGAGGACCTGGCGCCGCTCCGGATCGCTCCGGGCCACGAAGAGATGCAGCGCTCCGGCTCCGAAGTCGAAGCCGTCGAGCACGACGTATCCCGTCAGCAGGAAGACCGCGATGCCGAACCACACCTCATGCATGGGACACCTGTCCCGCCGCCCCCGGCAAGGGCCCGGGGCCCCGGTCGATCTCCCGGGCGATCAGAAAAAGGAAAAGGATACCGATCGCGAGGTACAGGCCGCAGAACCCTATGAGTGTGAAGAGCGCCGTGCCGCCGTGCACCGTGGGGCTCGTCCCGTCGGCCGTCCGGAGCAGCCCGTGGACGACCCAGGGCTGACGCCCGAGCTCCGCGGTCATCCAGCCCGCCGTCACGGCGATGTACGGGAACGGGAAGGAGAGCATCAGGATCCAGAGCATCGGGCGGCTTCTTTCCAGGCGCCCCGCCCCTGCGAGCAGACTCGCGAGCAGCATGATCCCGACGAGAATCGTTCCGAGGCCGGCCATGATGTGGAAGGCGTAGTAGAGCAGGGCGATCTGATCCGGCCAGTCCTTCTCGGGAAACTCGTCGAGGCCGCGCACGTCGCTGGAGAAGTGCCCGTAGGCGAGGAAGGACAGCGCCCCGGGGATCGCGATCGCGTTGTCGAGCCGGCGATCGCGGACGTCGGGCTGTCCGATGATGTTGAGCCCCGCGTCCGCCCCGCTCCGGAAGCGCCCCTCCATCGCGGCCAGCGTGGCCGGCTGGTGGCGCGCCACGAGCTTGGCCTGCCTGTCGCCGGTCGGGAAGGCGACGAGAACGCTCGAGACGAGCCCGCAGGCGACCCCGAGGCGCAGGAACAGGGACGCCTGCTCCCGGTGGCGGCCCTGCAGGAGATAGAACGCGCCGAGCGCCGCGACGACGAAGGACGCGGTCACGACGGCCGCGACCATGTTGTGCGCATACTGCGCGATGGCCCACGGGTTCAGGAGAAACGCCCCGAAGTCGGCGAGCCGGAGCGCCCCGTCCGGGCCGACCGCGTGCCCGACCGGGTGCTGCATGAAGGCGTTGGTCGCCGTGATGAAGTAACCCGAGAGCCAGCTTCCGAGAAAGAGGGCGACCGCCGCGAGAAAGTGGCCCCGGCGCGACAGCCGCTTCTCGCCCCAAACGAGCAGGGACAGAAAGCTCGACTCGAGAAAGAAGGCGAAAAGGCCCTCCATGCCGAGCGTCTGCCCGATGACGTTGCCCGCGTAGCGGGAGAAGCGCGCCCAGTTCGTGCCGAACTGGAATTCCATCGGGATCCCCGTCACGACACCCACCGCGAAGTTGATGCCGAAGATCCGGATCCAGAAGCGCGCGGCATCGTTCCAGCGCTCCCCCCCCGGCCGCAACCCGAACGCCTTCATCAGGACGATCAGGAGCGCCAGCCCCATCGTCAGGACCGGGAAGAGGTAGTGGTAGATCACCGTGAACGCGAACTGCAACCGGTGCAGGGTCACGGGATCGCCCACTCGATCCTCCTGTCAGGAGCCGTCCGCCTCGGGCCGGCTGGCAGAGCCTAATACAGGTGACCGCGGGGGCGGGACGCCGATCTGTACGGGTGATTGACCGTCCGGGTGCGGATCCATATACTCGCGCGCTCTCTCGACCACCCCACCATGGAAGGCTCTTCAGAAGGAGTTTCGCAATGCACCGCCTCACCCTGCGGTCTCTGATCACGCTCGTCTCCCTTTGCTTCGCCGCCGCCCTGCCGCTCGCGGCGGCGGAGGTCCAGCTCGCCGTCGTCCAGTTCCCGGAACGCTCCGGCATCGATCTGGCGATGGGGGCGTCGAGCCGCGTCGTCCCGGCCGAGGCGCAAGCCGAGGTCAAGTTCAAGGACGGCCAGGCCTCGGTCGAGGTCGACGCGAAGAAGCTGCCGCCCGCGATTCTCTTCGGCGGCGACGTCACCTCGTATGTCGTCTGGGCGATTTCGCGCGACGGCAACGCCGAGAACCTCGGCGAGCTCATCGTCAAGGGCACGTCGGCGCAAGGCAGCTACCGGACCGGCCAGAAGGAGTTCGCCCTGCTCGTGACGGCGGAGCCCTACGCCCTGGTCCTGAAGCCCTCGGAGCTCGTGTGCTTCACCTCGGCCGCCCCCTCCCCGAAAAAGGCGAAGAGCACCCCCATCGCATTCTCGGGTTTCGTGGCGGCGCCCAGGGTCGGCAACCCCCAGATCGGCGCGATGCGCTACTCGGGCAGCGAGCCCCTGGAGATCGTCCAGGCCCAGCACGTGCTCGACCAGGCAAAGGCCATGGGCGCCGAGAAGTACGCGCCGGACTCGATCCGCGACGCCGGCATCACGCTCTCCCAGGCCGCGAACTCCTTCAAGGCCGGCAACGGCAAGGTCGGCGTGGACTACGCGCGGCGCAGCCTCTCGCTGTCCTCGACGGCCATCCGCGACACGCAGAAGAATCTCGCCGCCGAGGCGGCAGCGGCCGCCGCCGCGAAGCAGGCCGCGGAGCGCCAGGCCCTCGAGCAGCAGACGGCCGCGGCGCAGGCCCAGGCGGCCGAGTCGCGCCAGCAGGCCCTGGCCGCCCGCGAGCAGGCCGTCCTGGCCCGCGAGCAGGCCGCCGCGGCCCAGCAGCAGCTAGAGCAGGCGCGCCAGCAGGCCGCCGCCGCACAGCAGCAGATGACGACCCTCCAGCAGCAGGCCGCCACGGCCCAGCAGGATGCCACGGCTGCCGAACAGCGCGCGGCGGCCGCGGGCCTGTCCGCCGAAGCCGCGGACGCGGCGCGCCGCGAGGCCGACGAGTCCCGGCGCAACGCCGAGGCGCTCGCCGCGAAGGCGACGGCCGCGAAGACCGAGGCCGAGCGGACGACCGCCGAGGTCGCGACCGTCGCGGCCGGGCTCGAGAAGCAGAACGCCCAGCTCCAGAAGGAGAACGAGCGGCTCGTGAAGGAGCGCGATGACCTCGCGGGCCAGCTCGACGGCGCCCTGTCCTCCGTCGCCCAGATCACCAAGACGGCGCGCGGCGTCGTCGTCAATCTTCCGGATATCCTCTTCGACATCGCCAAGGCCACGCTCAAACCGAACACCGAGATCGCCCTCGCCAAGCTCGCCGGGATCGTCCAGGTCTTCCCGAAGATCAACCTGCGTATCGAGGGGTACACGGACTCGACGGGCTCGGACGAGCTCAACATGCGGCTCTCGAAGGAGCGCGCCGAGGCCGTGCTCGGGTTCCTCCAGAAACAGGGCGTGGCCGCCGGCCGCATGACGGCCGTGGGCTACGGTCCGAAATTCCCGGTGGCGGACAACGCGACCGTCGAGGGACGGGCGAAGAACCGACGCGTCGAGATCATCCTCGCCGAGGGCATGATCCAGGGGGCCGGGAACTGACGGACCAGGCAAAGCCTTCGTCCGTCATCCCGAGCGCAGCGAGGGATCCCGGCTTCGATTGCGGGGTCCCTCGCCGGCCCGGAGTCCTCGCGGCGGCCCTGCTCGCGCTCGCCGTAGTACCCGCGACGCCACCCCCGACCCCGGCGCCGCTCGAGAACACGCACTGGGTCCTCGTCGCCCTCGGCGGCACCGCGGTGAGGTCCGCGCCGCCGCACGAGGCCTACATCCTGTTCCGCCCGGGCGAAGGCGGCCGGCTCCTCGGGGGCACGAGCGGCTGCAACGGTCTCAAGGGAACCTACGACACGTTCGCGGGCCGATTGCGCATCAACGCCACCGTGCTGACGGGCAGGCCGTGCCCCGCGGTCGTGGCCGCGCGGGAGCCGAAGCTCGTCGAGGCGCTCAAGGCGACGGCCAACTATCGGATCGCCGGCAGCTCGCTCGCGCTGCAGAGCGCGGACGGCCGCCTCCTGGCTCGCTTTGCCGCGCGCGAGAAGCCCTGACGCCTCCCGCCCGCCGCCTACTGATCCCCGGGCGTCTTCTCCTTCTCGATCTCCCCCGTCATCGGGACGAACCGGACCGGGATGATGTTCTTCTCGGAAATCCGCCCGTCCTTCTCCTTGGTGAAGACCTTGAGCTCCTGGAAGAACCCGCCGACCGGGATGACCATGCGCCCGCCCACGGCGAGCTGCTCGACGAGCGGTTCGGGGATCTTCTCGGGGGCCGCCGTCACGATGATGCCGTCGAAGGGGGCGTGCTCGGGCCATCCCCGGTATCCGTCGCCCTCGCGGACTTCGACGTTCGCGTAGCCGAGCTCCTTCAGCTTCCTGCCGGCCATCTGCGCGAGCTCAGGCAGGATCTCGATCGAATACACCTCGGCCGCGATTTCGCCGAGGATGGCGCTCTGGTACCCCGATCCCGTGCCGATCTCGAGGGCTCGCCCCTTCGGCGGCAGCTCCAGGAGCTCCGTCATCAGGGCGACGATGTAGGGCTGCGAGATCGTCTGATTGTTTCCTATGGGCACCGGGTGGTCCTCGTAGGCCTGGGCGGCCGCGGCCGGGTCGACGAAGAGATGGCGTGGCACCTTGCGCATCGCCGCGAGAACGCGCGGATCGCGCACTCCGCGGGCGGCAATCTGGGTTTCGACCATCCTCGCGCGCAGGCCGGCTTCGGTGTCCGCGCCGCCGGCGCTCGCCTTCGGCGCCTCTTCCCGCTTCGACCCGCATCCGAGGGCCGAGAGCGCCAGGGCGAAGCAGGCCGTCATCGCCGCCGAACGTGTCAGGAACGCGAGCACCGGACGATCTTACCCGCGATCAGCTCCGCCGCAGGAGCAGCAGGGTCTGGTCGTCGTACTGCGGTGTGTCGCCGGCGAAGGCCGAGACCGCGTCGAAGACCGTGGCGCACACCTTTGCCGGCGGCTCGGCCGACATGCGCCGGGTCAGGCGGTCGAGGCCGAACTCCTCGTCCGCCGCGTCGAGCGCCTCGGTGATGCCGTCGCTGTAGACGCAGAGCAGGTCGCCCCGCTCCATCACCACGGACTCTTCGCGCCAGGACGCGTTGGGAAACATGCCCATCGGGACGCCGGTCGCCTTGATCTGCTCCACGCGGCCTCCGGCGCGGCGCAGGAGCGCCGGGTTGTGGCCCGCCGAGACGTAGCGCAGCGTCCCGGAGTCGGGCTCGAGGAGCCCGAAGAAGCAGGTCAGGAACTTGCGGGTCGCGGCGTACTTCTGCAGGTGCCGGTCGATGCGGCCGATCAGCTCCGCGACCGTCTTCGCCTCGTCGATCTGGAGGTGGACGGCCGCGTGGACCGTCGACACGAGCAGCGCCGCGGGAACGCCCTTGCCGGACACGTCGGCGACGAGAAAGGCGAGGCGCCCTCCGGAGAGCGGGAAGAAATCGAAGTAGTCGCCCCCGACCTGCCGGGTGGGCCGGTTCTTCGCGGCGATCTCGACGCCGGCGACGGCCGGCAGGTCGCGCGGCAGGATCTGGCGCTGGATCGCCGCCGCGAGCTCGAGCTCGCTCTCGATGCGCTCCTTCTCGATGGCGTCCTTGTGAAGGCGCGCGGTCTCGATCGCCCCGGCCGCCTGGTTGGCGAAAAGCGAGAGCAGGCGCGCATCGGTGGCGGTGAAGTCGAGCACGCGCCCGTCGCGCGATTCCTTGTCGGCCACGACCAGGACGCCCAGGCGCCGGCCCGGGACCGAGATCGCCACGGCCAGGCACTTCTCGCAGGCCGCGAGCTTCATGCCGGCCGTGGGAACCGACGCGGCCGCGTTGTTGATCGTCCCGCCTTCCGGCAGCGTCCACCCCGCCGCGTCGCGGGCCGAGAGGACGTCGCCCCCGACGCTTCTCTCGAGCAGCACCGCGCCATGGTCGTCGAAGAGGACCAGCGTCCCCTTGCCGGCGTCGGTCAGCGAGATCGAGCGGAACAGGACCTCGTCGGCCAGCGTCGACAGGTCCAGCTGGCCGCCGAGCGAGAGGCCGAGGTCGTAGAGCGACTCGAGCTCGAGAAGGCGCGCCTTGAGCTCGAACTCGGCATCGCGGACCTGACGCGAAAGCCGGTGCGCGCCGACGGCCGAGCCGAGGACGAAAGAGAGCAGCGCGGCGCTGTCGGGCGCCTCCGCCGTCGGCATGCCGCACAGGCGCAGGACCCCGTGGAGCTCGCCTTCGGCCGAGAGAGGAAGCCACAGGTCGCCCTCGCGGTGAAAGATGCCCTCGGGCAGGGGGTCCGGGATTTCGTCCGGCGCGATGCCGGCCGGCAGGCTCTCGCCGGCGCGGACCCAGGCCTGGCGATCGCGCAGGTACAGCGTCGCGTCGCGGGCGCCGGTGGCGACGAGCGCCGCCTCGGCGATGCGGGAGGAGAGCGGCCCTTCGCCATCGAGGGCGGCTCCGATGCGCTTCCAGAGCTCGTCGAGGCGGGAGGCGGGCGAGGTCGGGACCGGGGCCGTCATTGCCCTGAATCGATCAGGCGGTCGGCGCGTTGACGCCCCGGAGCGCTTCCTCCTGGGTCGGGTAGATCTCGGCGTACTGGGCCAGGCCCATGATCCGGAAGGTCTTGTCGATCGTCGGCGTCAGGCCGCAGAAGGCCAGCGCGCCCTTCTTGTCCATGACCTTCTCGAGCACCTCGATCAGGATCGAGATTCCGATCGAGTTCACGATCCGGGTCTTCTCGAGGTTCAGGACGAGGGCGCGCGCGCCCCCGTCGAGCTGCGTGTAGGCCTCGCGGGCGATCTCCTCGCCCCCCTGGTTATTGATGTAGCCGTCCGTCCACAGGATTGCCACGTCGCCGCGCCGCTCCGAAGAGACCTTGCAGGACTCGCTCACTTGTATTTCCTCATGAGGATTCGCGTTCCTCCACTGTCCGACGTGATTGCGACTTCGTCCATCAGGCTCTTGATGATCTGAAGGCCCCACCCCCGCTTGCGGTGGCTGTGGAAGCTCTTCTCGATCGTCGGTTCCTCCACCTGCGCGCTGTCGAAGCCCTTCCCGTTGTCCAGCACTTCCACCTCGAGCCACTCCGCGCCCTTCGGCTCCCGGCCCAGCCGGAACTTCAAGTGCAGCTGTTCGTCGCGGCAGTGGGCGTGCTCGAACGCATTGATGCACGCCTCCACGAGAGCCAGTTTGACCTCGTCGATCTTATCCCGCGCCATGCCGATGTACTCGCCGAGAGCGGCGGCCTGGGTGGTGGCGACGATCTCCATCTCCGGCGCGACCGGAATGGTCATCGAGACTTCGCGCGCAGCAGAGGCGGCGAGCCCGGGCGGAGCGGATCCTCCCTGCGACATGGGGCGCGCTCGGGCTTCCTTAGAAGCGGAGAAAGAGTTGCAGCGATTGAATCAAGACGGAGGGCAGTCTATCGGAGGCAAGAAGCAGGACCGCAAGACACAACTCACCCGCGAGCATGCCCCAGGCGAGGTTGGGAGCCTCGATCGCTTCGAGTCCGACGGCGAGCGCTTTTCTCATCACGGCACCACTCTGTGAGCGCAAGAGCCCTGCCAGATCCGGAAGAGGGCCCGCGATGGCCACAAGTCATTCCATTCAGAGGCTTTGCGCTCATTCCTGAGGCAGCTACCCATAGCGAGAGATCGTAGCACAATGACACACACCGTGTCACGGCGCGTTCATAGCTATACCTTAACTGACTTAAAAGATTACTTTTAGACTAAGTTAGTGACTAAATGTCACAGCGACTTAATGGCCCACACTGCGTTTCCGGTAGAGGGTCCGGCGGCTGATCCCGAGCAGGCGCGCGGCCCGGCTCTTGTTGCCGCCCGCCAGACGCAGGACCCGCTGGATGTGCCGCTCCTCGAGCGCCCGCAGGTCGGGTATCTCCTCATCGGCCCCCGCAGGCACGGCCCCCGCCTCGCTCCGGGACGCCTGGCCCGGAAGCCACTGGAGGTCCTCGCGCCGGATCGTGCCGCCCTGGGACAGCGCCGCGGCTCCCTCGAGCAGGTTCTCGAGCTCGCGGATGTTGCCCGGAAAATCGTGGGACAGCAGGGCCGCGTAGGCGTCCCGTTCGAGAGTTGGAACCTCGCGCCCTTCGCGCGCGGCGAAGCGCTCCAGGAAGTAACGTACGAGCCTGGGGATGTCCTCGCGGCGCTCGCGCAGGGGGGGCAGCCCGATCTCCACGACCCGAAGGCGATAGTAGAGGTCCTCGCGGAACTGGCCGGAGGCGATGCGCTCGGCCAGCCGCGCGTGGGTCGCGGCGAGCACGCGCACGTCGATCGGCACGCGGCGGCGGCCGCCCACGCGCTCGATCTCGCGCTCCTGGAGGACCCGGAGGAGTTTGGACTGGAGGGAGAGCGGCATGTCGCCGATCTCGTCGAGAAAGAGGGTCCCCCCCTGCGCCGCTTCGAAGCGGCCGGAGCGGGCCTCGACGCCCGTCGCCACGCCGCGCTCGATGCCGAAGAGCTCGGACTCGAGCAGGGTCTCCGGCAGCGCCGCGCAGTTGATCGCGACGAACGGCTTCTCGGCCCGGTCGCTGCGGGCGTGGATCATGCGGGCTACCAGCTCCTTGCCCGTGCCGCTCTCGCCGGTGACCAGGACGGAGATCTTCGAGGGCGCGACCCGCGAGACCAGGTCGAGGACCCGCCGAGCCGCCGGCGAGTCGCCGACGAAGAGACGTCCGGCCGCCGCGCGGCCCGTCTCATCGAGCAGGCGCCGGTTCTCCTCCTCGAGGCGCTCGCGCTCGCGCGTCAAGCGCTCGAGGTGCCGGCGGTTCTCGATCGCCATGCCGCACAACCCGGCGAGCGAGACGAGAAAACGCCGGTCCTCCTCGTCGAAGACGGCGGCCGCCGGGCCGCCCCGGCGCACTTCCTTGTCCGCGAGGACGAGCACGCCGATCGGCCGCCCGCCGCCCGAGATGCGGACGCCGACGGCCGCCTGCACGGGCTTGCCGAGGACCTTCAACTTCTCGCGCGCGACGGCCCCGTCGGACGCCAGGACCTCCTGCAGGAACTCGTCGGACGCGACGACGGCCTCTGCGGGCCGCTTCGCGAACCCGACCCGCGCCTCGGACCGGCGCGCCCCGCCCTCCCCGAAGGTCGCGAGGTACCCCCGGGAGGCGTCGAGCACGCCGACGACGCGGCCGAGCACGTCCTCGACGAGCGCATCCTCGTCCGGCATCGCGCCGAGCGAGAGCCCGGCGTCGTAGAGCGTCTCGAGGAGGAGAAGCCGGTGCTGGGTCTCGAAGTGACGGGCGGACCGTTCCATTACTTGGAGGCGGCGAGCACCTTCGCGCGGCGCATCTCGGCCACGGCCGCCTCGGACCGCCGGCAGGGCGCCCAGCTCGGGTTCCACTTCCGGTTCTCGGCGATGAGCTTCTCGGCCCGGTCGAGGTCGCCCTTGCGGGCGGCGTACTCGGCCACCTTCGCCCGCGCCTCCATGATGTAGCGGCGGTCGTTGAAGTCGTAGAAGGGATTGGGCGGATTGGCGTTGCTCTCGTACAGCTTCTCCGCCTCGTCCGCCTTCCCCTGCAACTCGAGCGCCCGGCCCATCAGGACGTTCCACTCCGGAAAATGGGGTTTTCGGCCGGGCTGCATCTTGCCAGCCTTGCTGTTTTTCTCGAAGTAGCTCTCGAGCAGGGGCCTGAGCTCTCGGAGGCGGCGCTCGGCCTCGGGCGCCCGCCCCTCCGTCAGGTCTTCGAGGACGGCGAAGAAAATCGGGTCGATGCCGGCCCGTTCGCTCTTCGGATCCACCGGAATCTTCCTGATTTGCTCGATCCCCGTGCGCGCCGCCGACCGGTCTGCCCCGATGAGGGCGGCCCGGACGGCAAAGATCAGGTAGTCCCGCCGCATCCCATCGGAACCGTCGAGCTCCGCGGCCCTCGCGTAACTCTGAAACGCCTTGTCGTACTCGCCCATCCCCTCGTAGGTCACGCCGAGGTGCCAGTAGGCCGGGGCAAAATCGGCTTTGATCGCGAGCGCCCGGTTCAGGTTCTCGATCGCCTCGTTGTAGTGGCCCGAATTTGCCTGGTTCTCCGCGAGCGAGTCGAACGGGTTGGCGTTGTCGGGCGAGATGAACTGGTACCGTTTGAGATTGTCGATCGCCTTCTCGTAGTCGCCCCGGTAGCCGTAGTAGTAGCCGATCTGGTTGTAGGCTTCGGCGTTGTTGGGATCGACCGCGAGCAGTTCTTCGTAAATCTTGATGGCCGCGTCGGGATCGCCCTTCAGAAGGGCGTTGCGCGCCAGCAGTCCAGCCCCCAGGCCATCGTCCGGGTGCCTTGCGTGCAGGTCCTGCGCGAGCTTCAGGGCGACGTCCTGCTTCCCCTCGACGTTGGCCAGGATGATGTCGACGTGGTACCGCTCCCGCTCGGAGAGCCTGTCGCGCTGGCGCGCCGCCCGCTTGACGAGGGTGGTCGCCTGGTCCGAGTCGGACGACACTTCTGCAAGACTCAGCATCGCCATGGCGAAGCTCGGATCGAGCTGCAAGGCCCTGGCGAACCCCTCCCGGGCCTCCTTGAAGTAGAAGCGCTTCTGGTTGAGCGAGGCCTCCTGAAAGGCTTCGTACGCGGCCTGGGAGGTGGTGGTCACGTCCCGCCGGTTCGCCAGAAACAGAGCTGCGGCTCCCCCCGCTCCGGCCAGGAGGAGGAACCCGAGGGCCCAGAAAACGCGCCGCTTTTTCATACCCTAACCCCTCCATACGGATGAGGAAGCGCGGAGTTTCCCCCCGAAATGCCCCAAGGATTGCCCTATTCGACCCTCAGGAACAGAAATGTCATGTCGTCGTACTGCTCGGCCCCGGCCACATGGTCCCGGATGTCGGTCAGGACACCCTGGGCGACCTCCTCGAGCGGACCGTCTCTGCGGGCCGCGACGGAGGCCATCAGACGCTCCTCGCCGTACGCATTCATCGCCGCGTCCATGGCCTCGGTGAAGCCGTCGGTGTAGAAGAGGATCAGGTCGCCCTTTCGCAGGTAGAGCTCACGCGTGTCGTACACCACGTCCCGGAAGGCCCCGAGGGGCAGGCGGTGCTCGGGCGTCTCGAGCAGCGTCGGCCCGCCGTCCCCCGAGCGCAGCAGGATGGGCAGGGGCTGGCCCCCGATGGCGTACCGCAGGGTCATCGCTTCTGGATCGAGCAGGAAGAAGCCGAGCGATACGAACATGCGCCGCTTGATCGCATAGATGCGCTTGTTGGACTCGCGGAAGAGCACGCCCGGGTCGCTCGTCGTCAACGCGCGCGAGTACACGATCTCCTTGGCGGCGACCATGAGCAGCGAGGCCGGCACGGACTTTCCGGACACGTCGCCGATGACGACGCCCAGGCGCCCATCTTCGAAGGGAATGAAGTCGTAGAAGTCGCCGCCCACGACGCGCGCCGGGATGCTCCCGCCGAAAAAGGAGAAGCCCGGGACCTCGGGCACCTCGCGCGGCAGCAGGCTCGTCTGGATGTCGCGCGCGATCTCGAGATCGCGCTTCAACTCCGCCTGGCGGGTCATCTCGTCGTGCAGGAGCGCCGTCTCGATCGCCAGCGCCGACTGGTTGGCGAGGGTCGAGAGCAGAGACTGGTCCTCGCGGTCGAAGCGTTCGCCCGAAAGCTTCTCTTTCAGGGCCAAAATCCCCATGAGCCTTTCGCGGTAGACGAGCGGCACGAGCAGGCGAAACCCCTCCTCCTGCAGCCGCTCCCGGAACTCCTCGCTGTCGGCGTCGGCGAAGTGCAGAGAAATCTCCCCGAGGTCCGAGGGCTTGCCCTCCTGCCGGAGCACGCGGCGCAGAGCCGCCGTCGGGGAGAGGCGGTCGTCCTTGCGGCCGCGGCGCTCCAGCCAGCCCTCCCGGTCGCGCAGCCAGATCGAGGCCTTTTCGAGTCGCATCGTCGCCGCCACGCTGGCCGTGAGGTAGTCGGCGATGCGCCCGAGGTCGAGCTCTCCCGTGATCGCCTCGCTCATTTCGAGCAGAGCCGCCTGGTAGTCGAATTTTTCGCGGAAGAAGAGTTTGTCGAGCGGCGCCTGGAGCCTGCGGCGCAGCACCTCGAAGAGCGAGATGCCGACGAGGAAGAACCCGAAGTTGAAGAGCGGCGAGGCAGAGAGCTTCGAGCTCGTGAAGACGAGGTTGGCGAGGGCAACCAGCAGGGCGTACAGGCCGAGCAGGACGGCTGTCGTGGCGGCGTACAGGAACGTCCGGCGCACGATGACCCGGACGTTCAGCATCTGGAAGCGGACGATCGCGTACGCAAAAGTCAGCGGGATCAGGATCATCGGAATGATCCCGTAGAAGGCGTACTCGTCGTTCTGGAAGAGCGAGGGCAGGACGATGAAGAACAGGACGAAGGGCGCCGTGCCGACGATCGTGCCGACGAAGACGTGGAAGGCCTGGCGGCGCTCGCGCGGTTCCTCGAGCGTGAAGGCCGAGTGCGCGAGCGCGAAAAGACCGAGCACGAGGTAGTCTCCGAGCAGGATCCACGAGGACAGCGGCGCCCCGGAGAGGATCGTCACCTTCTCTCCCTGCACCTGGCGGAAGACGTCGTACAGGAAGACGAGGGGCGGGATCGCGTAGAGCACGTACAAGAGCTCCGGACTGGTCGAGAGAAAGCCCTGCAGCCAGACCTTCCAGCCCGCCGGCGGGGCCCCCGTCCACTCGTCCGGCTTTGCGAAATGGAGGCGCTTCGCCCTCGGAAACACCAGGAAGAAGTGCAGAAAAACGGCCGGCAGCAGGAAAAGGCTGACGGTTCCCGTGTTCTGCACGAAGACGTCGATCCACCAGTAGGAGGCCGGCCGCAGGCGGCAGACGAAGAAGATGAGAAAGAGAACGCACAGCAGGAAGAAGATCTGCGCCGAGCGCTCCTGCGGCACGCGCACGTAGACGAACAGGCCGATCAGGTAGAAGAGGAACCCGACCACGGCCGCGTAGAGGTACGTCCTGCCTCCGAGCCGCTCCGAGGAGAGCTGGAGCCGCGCCTCGCGCAGCTCGCCCGACGGCTGGGCGCG
>Ga0209048_10001631_pt1 | contig 22799 bp, 23 predicted proteins | sample FrelakmetCRP12CR_FD_187146 | JGI IMG/M metagenome (GOLD analysis project Ga0209048, IMG submission 187146) | Freshwater lake sediment microbial communities from the University of Notre Dame, USA, for methane emissions studies - CRP12 CR (SPAdes)... | ecosystem: Environmental > Aquatic >... | reverse complement strand
CCGAAGGCTTCGAGCTGGCGATCGGCCCAGGCCTCTCCGGGCGGCGGAGGCGCAGGAACGCCGGACACGGCCCCCTCGTAGCCGGCGACGGCAGCGTTTGCGATCTCGGACTCACCGGGAACGCGCGCCCCAACCAGAGCGAAGCCCAGCCCGAAGGTCTTCCGGACTCCCGGGACCGAATCGATCTCGGCACGGAGCTGCGCGTCGATGCGCGACCGAATGACGGAGTCACGGCTCGCGTCGGAGTAGACGACGAGGTCGGCATCCTGCGCGCGGAGAGCTCCGGTCGATCCGAGGTAGAGACCGTCGAGGAGGCCGCCGAGGAAGAGCAACAGCATCACGAGCAGCGCGAGCGCAGCGGTGGTCGGCACGAACCGGCGGGTGCTGCGGCGCAGCTCGCGGAGCGCGAGCCTCATCGGGTCGCTCCGAGCGGGACGGTCGCGTCCACCGGGTCGAGACGCAGCACACGGCGGATCGCAGCCAACGACGCGACGACAGCGAGCAACGCGACGAGGGCACCGCGGGTGAGCACGGTCCCGATCTCGAACGAGATGGGAAACGTCGGACTCGACGCGAGTGCGGCGATCGCCAAGAGGGCGGAGCCGACCGCGATGCCCCCGATGACGACCGCGAAGACCTGCACCAGCAGAGCACGCGTGAGGTAGCCGGAGCCAGCGCCGATCGCACGGAGCAGCGTGAGCGCGTTCGCCTTCTGCACGGTGAGAATCACGAAGAAGATCCCCACGACGAGGGTCACCACGATGAACGCGAGCGTGAGGATGATGGTGAACGACGTCGTGACGCCGGAGACCCCGGGGAGCGAATCGACCGCGGTCGCGCGGTCGAGTGCCTCGACCCCGGGGACCTGTCGGGTGATCCGGCTCGCCAGTGTCCCGGCGTCCACACCGCGTTCTGGGGTCACCGCGACGACGGAGGGTGTGACCACGGCAGCATCCGGGTTCCTGGTGCGCGAGGCCTGCTCGAAGGTCCGGTACGACACGAAGATCGTGGGACTCACGCTGAAGCGACTCTTCGAGGCCAGTCCGACGATGCGGATCGGTGTACTTCCCTCGGGTCCGAGCACCAGTACCCGGTCTCCGATGGCAAGACCGCGGTCGGCATCGATGTCGCTGGCGACACCTTCGCCGGCGCGGCGGGGCAGGCGCCCCTCCCCAAGACGAGTCGGCGCTCCCGGGCCGCCGAGCACGTATCCGAAGATCGAAGCGTCGAGCGTCTCCTGCGATGTGCGCACCGTGAAGGTTCCCTGCCCGAGCGGCTCGGCCCGGGCGACGCCCCGAACGCCGGCCGTCTGCGCGACCTGTGCAGGTGTCACGACGCTGCCCTCGAGGTTCTTGCGGGCTTCCGAGCTGTAGACGACGACCTGGGCCGACTGGTTCTCGAGCGCACCCGAGAAGAAGTTCAGCAGCGTCGTCAGCAGGGTCTGCTGGAAGAGGATCAGGAAGACGAGGAGCCCGACCGCGCCCATGAGCATCCCGAAGCGCACCTTGGCGCGGCGCATCTCTCGGAAGGCGAGTCGCACGCTTGCACACTGCCACAGGAGTCGCAGACTCCTCGAAGCGCTGAGAGCACGAACTGAAGGATTCGACTCACATCGAGGACTTCGACGCTTCACTCCATGACCTGCAGCGTGGACGAGATGTCCATCCACCGCAGCTTGCGGTCCGTGAACACGGGCGCCTCGATGTCCAGGTCGCGCCGCGCCGCCACCACACCACCGCCCACCTCGTAGCGGCGCGCGAGACCCCGGAGCTCGATCAGTGCCAGCGGTTCGAGGCCAGGTTCGGCGTGGTTACGGTGCGCTCACGCCGAAGCATCGCTGCGCGAGGGACGCGAATCCGTCGACGTCGACGGTGATGCGGAGGTGCCCGTCGACCCGCCCGATCTCGAGACCCGGACAGAACAGCCCCACACCGTCCACGAAGAAGTGCGGTGAGCCGACCACCCCGAGGGAGCGGCCGCGCTCGAGGTCGGCGAGGACTGCTGCATGGTCCTCACCGCGGGCACCGTCGATACCGCACTCAGAGGCGATCCGCGCGAGCTCCTCGGAATCGCTGATATCGCGCCCCTCTTCGAACAGCGCGTGGCGCAGCGCGAGGCTACAGCGCTCACCGACGCTCGGCCCGTGCCGTCGGGCGTGCGCGGCCAACGCGAGCGCCGGAAGCGAGGTCGCAGGAAAGTGGGCGGGCTCGAAGCCGACGAAGAGGTCGGGCGCGACGCTCGATTGCAGCTCGGCGACCTCCTCCGCGACCACATCGGGAGGGAGCGGCCGACCGTTGACGAGCTCGAGCGGCCACGCCCGCACCAGCAGCATCGGCTTGTCGCGGGCGAGTTCAGCGCGTCGCGCGACGAGACGCTGGAGCCCGACATGGGTGAACGGGCACACGACATCCGCGAACACCTCGACGGTTTCGGGCACGCCCTCACGCGCCTCGCCGTCGGTCGGCTCGATGATCACTCGCTCGGGTCGGCGCCGCCGATGCCCTCGACGAGCACCGTGTCGGAGACCTCCACGGTCCCGGGCACCCCGTCGATCCCGATCTCGGAGTCGATCTCGTCGACCACCTCCACCGCCACGAAGTGGTGACCGCCGCTCTTGAGCACCTCCACCGTGACTTCGGTCGTCTCGACCGCGTCGGGGACACCGTCACCGTCGAGATCCAGGAGCTTGGCCTCGTCGTTGCTCTCATCCATCATGCACCTCTGGTCGGTTCGTTCGCGCTCACACGGGGCGGGTCGGGGCGCCGAGATGCTTCGCGAACCACTGGCTCGCGAGCCCAGCCACGGCATCGAGAGCACCCGGCTCCTCGAAGAGGTGCGAGGCACCCGGGACGACGATGACCTCGTTCGGGCAGCGCAACCGCCGTGCCGCGGCCCGGTTCAAGTGCAGCACCTCGGCGTCGGCACCGCCGACGATCATCAAGGTCGGCGCTCTGACAGCATCGAGGTACTCGACCGCGAGGTCGACACGACCGCCCCTCGACACGACCGCGCCGATCCGCAAGGTCGGATCAGCCGCGGCCTGGAGCGCCGCGGCGGCGCCGGTGCTCGCTCCGAAGTACCCGAGCGCGTCGATCCCACACGGTCGCAGTTCGCGTATCCACTTCGTGGCTCCGCGAAGACGGTGGGCAAGCAGCTCGATGTCGAAGACATTGGCGCGATCGTCTGCTTCGCGGGGTGTCAACAGGTCGAAGAGCAACGTGCCGATACCGACATCGTGCAGCCGGTCCGCCACGAAGCGGTTCCGTGGGCTTCGCGCGCTGCTGCCGCTGCCGTGTGCGAAGAGCACGACGCCCGATGCGTGGGCCGGGATGGTGAGACGGCCTTCGAGTGCGACGGCATCGGAGAGCACCTCCACGTCGTGATCCACGGCGTGATCGACGGCATGATTCGCGGCGTCGCGGGTGACCGGCACGCGGGTGTGCTCGCTCGCAGTTCGCGCGGTCGCGAGCAGCGACGCGACCTCATCGTCGGAGGTCTGGGAGAAGTTCTGATAGAAGCGACCCACCGCGCCGAAGTCCTCGGGGGTCGCGACGCAGACCAACTCGTCGACCACCGACCTGAGCTCGCGAGCGGTCTCGGCCGCGGCGACCGGAGCGGCCAGCACCACCCGCGCCGCGCCACGATGACGTGCGACCTGGATCGCGGCAAGGGCCGTGCTGCCGGTGGCGATCCCGTCGTCGACGATCACGACCACTCGGCCCGAGATCGGGACAGGAGTACGGCCGTCGCGATAGCGAGCCGCCCGGCGCTCGATTTCGACGCGCTCTTTCGCTTCGACGGCGGCGATCTGCTCGGTGGTGATGCCCGCCTGGCGAATCACGGTGGGTTCGAGGACCCGCGCGCCCTCCTCGCCGATGGCACCCATCGCGAGTTCGGGCTGGAACGGGACGCCCAGCTTGCGGACCACGAGGATGTCGAGTGGAGCGTGGAGACGGGCCGCGACGAGCGCGGCAACCGGCACCCCACCACGCGGCAGCCCGAGAACGAGGGGATGCTCGGACTCGAGGTGGGTGAGGCGGGCGGCGAGTTGCTCCCCCGCGTCGCGTCGGTCGCGGAACGGGAGCGATCCGTTCATCGCATCCCTCCGGAAGCCGGAGCCCGGGGATTCGCGACGGACTCGACACGCGAGCGTGGCGACCGGAGGGCTGCGAGGTCGATGGCGCGTTGCACGTCCGTCGGCGTGATGATCCCGACGAGCGAACCCCCGTCGAAGACGAGCGCCCGGCCTCCCCCACCCTTGGCGACGGACATGCGTTCGAGCATCTCCGGCAACGGCTCGTTCGAAGCACCGGTCGCGAGAGACTCGAGGGGCTCGGCAACCTCTCCGGCAGTCATCCGGGCCCAGTCATCACGAGGGATCGACTTGACCCGCGCGAGGGTGATCAGTCCCGTCACCGTTCCGTCGGTCGCCACGAGCGGGAACGCCGAGCAGTCGTGCCCGAGAAACCAGTCGTCCACGAGCGTCGACAGCGGGACGTCCTGTGGAGCGACGATCGGGTGGGGCGTCATGACGTCCCGCGCCCGCACGCCGGCGAGCGCCCCGTGCAACAGCTCATGGGTCGCCTCGGCGCGCGACGCGGCCAGCAGGAACCACCCGAGGAGCACGAACCACGCGGCGGAGAGATCGCCGAGCAACAGCAGCAGGATGCCCAGACCGATGAGCGTGTACCCGACCCGGCCCCCCGCGCGAGTCGCGACCATCGTGGCGCGCGACCGATCCCCCGATCGGTGCCACACCGCAGCGTGCAGAAGCCGACCGCCGTCGAGTGGCGCGCCGGGGATCAGGTTGAACACGGCGAGGATGCCATTGATCGCCGCCAACCAGCCGACAACCGCCACCAAGACGGTGGCGCCGCCGGCGACGGCCACCAACGCTGCGAGTGCGCCGAAGCCGAGCGCGAGCGCGATGCTCATCAGCGGGCCTGCAGCCGTGATGTCGAACTCGTCGCGTGGCGTCTTCGCCTCGCCGTGAAGCTGCGAAACGCCGCCGAGCAGCCACAGAGTGATGCCCTCGACCGACACGCCCCGACGCTCGGCGACGACCGAGTGCGCGAGCTCATGAGCGAGCAGACTCGCGAACAGCAACACCACGCCGCCCGCTGCTGCGGCCCAGTACACGGGGTCCGACCATCCGGGCGCGAGTTCCGGCAGGGCCATCTCGGCGAGGCTCCAGACGAGCAGCACCATGATGACCAGGACACTCCAGTGGACCCCCACCTCGATGTGGGCGATCCGGCCAAGACGCACCGACGGTCGCATGCGCCTATCGTCCACCGCCCGGTCGCATCTGACGAGGGGCCAAGGTCCCGACACAGTGGGCGAACGGCCCATTGCGGGCATTGGCCCTTGCTGGGCACAGTGTGGGCATGGCGCGAACGGCGATCAACTCTGCGGCGTCGGCAATCGAGGCTTCGGCGCACCCCGTCTCGGGTTCCGCCCAGGACTACGACAGCCTGCTCGACCTGATCGGGTCGAGGCGGCTGGTGCTCATCGGTGAGGCGTCGCACGGCACGCACGACTTCTACTGCGAGCGGGCGCGCATCACCCGCAGGCTCATCGACGAGCAAGGATTCAATGCCGTCGCCGTCGAAGGTGATTGGCCGGACGCGTACCGTGTCAACCGGTACGTGATGGGGCTCGGTACGGATCCCGACGCCGAGCACGCGCTCCGGGACTTCCAACGGTTTCCCGCGTGGATGTGGCGGAACCGAGACGTGGTCGAGTTCGTCGAGTGGGCACGGGCGCGCAACGACGCGCATCGTCACCCGGCGAGCCGCGTGCGCTTCCTCGGGCTCGACCTCTACAGCCTCAGAGCGTCGATGGAGGCCGTGGTCGCCTACCTGGACCGGGTCGACCCGGGGGAAGCACGACGTGCCCGTGAGCGCTATTCGTGTTTCGACCATTTCGGTGTCGAGGGCCAGGCGTACGGCTACGCACTCGCGTTCGAAGGTGCCATCCCGTGTGAGAACGAGGTTGTCGCCCAGTTGATCGAGCTCCGGCGTCGCAGCGACGCGTACCTCCGACGCGACGGCTGGGTCGCCGAGGACGAGTTGTTCTTCGCGGAGCAGAACGCACTCCTCGTGCGAGACGCCGAGGAGTACTACCAGCAGATGTACCGAGCCGAGGTCTCGTCGTGGAACCTCCGCGACCGACACATGGCGAATACTCTCGACGCGCTCGTCGACCATCTTGATCGGCAGTTCGGGCACGCGAAGGTCGTGGTCTGGGAACACAACTCCCACGTCGGTGATGCGCGGGCCACTGCCATGGGGGCCCGCGGGGAGCTCACCGTCGGCCAGCTCGCGCGACAGCGCCACCGACACGACACGGCGCTCGTCGGTTTCACCACCTTCGACGGGCGCGTCACCGCCGCATCGGCGTGGGGCGGCGATGCCGAGCGCAAGCATGTCCGGCCGGCGCGTCCGGAGAGCCACGAAGCGCTCCTGCACGAGGTCGGCTGCCCGAGCTTCTGGGTCGACACGTCCGATCCCCGTGTTGGCGATGCGCTCCGGCCGACCCGACTCGAGCGAGCCATCGGCGTGATCTACCGGCCGGACACCGAGCTCCAGAGCCACTACTTCGAAGCGTGCCTCGCCGACCAGTTCGACGCGGTCATTCACGTCGACCGCACGCGAGCGTTGGTCCCGCTCGAGCCCAGCGCGGTCTGGGACCGGGGCGAGCCCCCCGAGACGTTCCCGTCCGGGCTCTGAGAGCCTTCGATCCGCGAGTCCGTTCACTCTGGCGCCGCGGTCGCGAACCGATCGGGGATACGAGCCACCACAGCATCGACACCCGGCACTCACGTGCGGGTCGGCGCATGCCCGACGACAGACCCCGGAACCACGGTCCGGGCTCGTCGCGCGTTGAGCTGCTGGAGCAAACGGCGTCATAGTCCGAGACCTCGCATGGCCGCTCGGTCCGGCCGCTACTGTCCCTGACGCGGCGTCAGGGACAGGAGGCTGTGTGGCGGTCACCGGGATGGCGAACCTGGCGGTAAAGGTGGCTGACCTCGATGCCGCGTGCGCGTTCTACACCGCCGCCGGCGCGGAAGTGCGCGACCGCATGCACTGGAACAACGGCGAGCGAGCCGACGTGTTCCTCGGCCCGGTGATGATCACCCTGTTCACACACGCAATCTACGAAGACTCCGTTGCCCTGCCGGACGAAGGGTTCCTCCACCCGGCACTGTTCACCGACGACCTCGGCGCCGAGCTTGAGGGCCACACCGTGGTGTGGGGACCGGCCATCGTCGAGGGCACCTTTGGCACGCGGCGCATCGCGTTCGTCGAGGCGCCCGGCGGCATCCGGCTCGAGTTCATGGAGCAGCTCGAGCCGCCCCCCGCTGGACGTCCCGCAACGTCAGGAGAGCCCAGATGAACGTGACGCGGTTCCATCATGTTTCGGTCAACAGCAACGACACCCCCGTGGACGAGATGGTCGCGTTCTACCGCGACGTCCTCGGGCTCGGAGATGTGCCCCGACCCGAGATCCCCGGAGTGCCCGGCCACTGGCACGCCGTCGGCGATCAGGAGCTGCACCTCGTGGGGGCTCCGCCCATCGGCACCGCGATCGATCCGACCGGGCAGCACTACTGCGTCGCCGTGGACGATCTCGACGCGGCGGTGACGGAGTTCGAGGAACAAGGGATCGAGTACCTCCGCGCGGTCCAGGGCGAGAGCACAGTGCAGATCTGGATCACCGACCCGGCCGGCAACACCATCGAACTCCAGCAGGAGACGCGAACCAGGTGAGCTTCACCCCCTTCGACCGTCCCGTACGCGCCGCCTTCATCGGTCTCGGGCGCATCTACGACCTGAACATGCGCGCCTACGTCGCCAACCCCGACGTCGAGGTCGTCGCGCTCGTCGACCCGAACGAGGAACGCCGAGCACAGCGCCAGGCCGACTGGCCCGAGGCCCGGACCTTCGGCACTGCAGCAGAGCTCGCGGCAAGCGACCTCGAGGTCGATGCCGTCGAAGCGCTGCTCCCCGCGCCGTTGCACGTCGACGGGGTGGTCGAGTTGCTCGGGTACGGCTGGCACGTCAACCTGCAAAAGCCCATGTGCAACGACCTGGCCGACGCGCAGCGGATGCTCGATGCGGCAGCCGCGAACGACCGGCTCCTCCGGGTGATGGAGAACTACCTCTTCTACGAACCACTCCGGAAGCTCAAGGCGACCGTCGAGTCCGGTGACATCGGCGACGTGAGCGGCTACCACCTCAAGATGGTCGCGAGCGGGCGCGGCGGCTGGGACGTCCCGATGAGCAGCTACGAGTGGCAGTTCCAGCAGATGCAGCGCGGGCGCGGGATCCTCGTGTTCGACGACGGCTGGCACAAGCTCGCCACCGCGATCTGGCTCTTCGGTCCGATCCAGGAGGTGCGCGGGTGGGTCGGTGCCACCGAGGTCGTCCCCGGCGTGACCATCGATGCCCCCACCACCATCTCCTGGGAGCACGACAACGGCATCCGCGGCGTCTGGGACATCACCCTCGCGCCGGACCTCTACCTCCGCTCCGACTATTACACGAACGACGAACGCTGGGAGGTGACCGGTCGGAAGGGCTACGCCCGCGTCAACCGCTGCACTGGACGCGGCATCCAACAGCCCAGCCTCGAGGTCTATGTCGACGGCGAGATGCACGGATACCACGGGCTCGACGACGATTGGGCGAGCAGCTTCCGCGACTCCGGCCGCCACTGGCTCCGTTTGCTACACACGGCCGAAGGTCCGATGCTGTGGAGCGGCGAGGAAGCAGTCGACGTGCTGCGCTTCGCCCTCGCGGTCTACGCGAGCAGCGAAGCCGGCGGTGCGGGTGTGGACCCCTCACAGCTCGGACAGGCCTGACCTTCAGCGATACTTTGCCCGCTTCTCGTACCGCCAGCTCGGGAAGATCCGCGTTCGGAGCCAGTAGCGGCCACCGCTGAACGGGAGTTGCGTCACGACCTTGCCGTCATCGGTTCGGAAATAGTTCCGGCATCCCGCGACCCAGACGGTTCCCGGCATCGCCGCCTGGATCTCTCGGTTGTATCGCTCCATCACCTCCTCACGCACCTCGACTGACGCCAGTCGACGCCGAGACATCATCTTGAGAGCGCGCACGATGTAGTGCGCCTGAGCCTCGTGGATGAAGAGGATGGAGTTCACACCATTGGTGTTCGGTCCGTAGAGCAGGAACAGGTTCGGGTACCCGGCGACGGTAGTCCCGAGGTACGCCTCGGCGCCGTCGGACCAGTCGTCGTGGAGCCGGCGACCGCCACGTCCGAAGATCTCGATCGACGAGAGGTACTCGTTCGCGTGGAAGCCGGTCCCGAAGATGATCGTGTCGGCCGGATGATCCTCGCCATCAGCCGTGCGCAGCCCCGTCTCGGTGATCTGTGTGATCGGCGCGCTGACAACCCGCACGTTGTCGCGCACGAGCGCGGGATACCACTCGCGCGAGATCAGCGGTCGCTTGCACCCGACCGGAAAGTCGGGGGTCAACACGGCTCGCAGCTCGGGATCATCCACCTTACGCGCGACGTAGCTCTCGGCCATCGCCGTCTGGTGCTTGGTCTGGTCGGCATCGACATGGAAGTCGGCCCGCTCGTACGTCCACCAGGTCCGCCAGCGCCGCACGCGCGTCCGGAATCGTTGGCGGGCGAACTGGGCCTGCTCATCGGCCGTGTACTCGTGATCGATCTTGGGGAGGACCCAACACGGTGAACGCTGGAAGACCGTCAGCCGGCTGACCCTCGGCGCGATCGCAGGGACGAACTGCACCGCGCTCGCCCCGGTGCCGACTACCGCGACCTGCTTGCCGGCGAGGTCGTCGGAGTGGTCCCAGCGGGCCGAGTGGTAGCTGCGCCCCCGGAAGCGCTCACGCCCGGGGAGGTCGGGGATCGACGGGACATTGAGCATCCCGAGGCCGCTCACGAGAACATCGGCTGCGTGCTCGTCGCCGCCAGCCGAGCGCAGGCACCACCGCTGGCGGTCGTCGTCCCAACGAGCCTCGCGAATCTCGGTCCCGCACCGGAGGTGGGGCCGAAGCCCGTACTTGTCGGCGCACGCCTCGAGGTAGGCGAGGATCTCCGGCTGGGTCGCGTAGGTGCGACTCCAACGGGGATTGGGCTCAAAGGAGTACGAGTAGAGATGCGACGGCACATCGCAGGCGGCATTGGGGTACGTGTTGTCACGCCAGGTCCCCCCGACGCCGTCCGACTTCTCGAAGATCACGAAGTCGTCGAAGCCCGCCCGCCGCAACGCGATGCCCATCGCAAGCCCGCCCGCGCCCGCACCGAGGATGGCGATGCTGGGCCTCATGGCGGCACCGTACCTCCAGCGTGGGCGACTCAGCCTCTGCGTACCGGCTGTGTGCACCCGCCCCGGGTGGCGCGCTGGCCCCACCGCACTCGATCAGGGACGGTGCACGACCGACACATCGACGCCGGTCGCATGCGAGTCGAACGCGCGCACGGCACCGGCGACCCTGACGGCGATCATGTCGTCCAAGGCGGGAGCCGAGTCGTGCAGCTCGAGCAGCACGTGCAAGCCGCCGTTCCGCCGCCGCACGGTTGCACGCGTGTCATCGGGAGCGACACCGGCCTTCTCGAGTGCGGCGCACGCCGCGTCTGTCGCGACGGCGCTGTGCGACGCGGACGGCGACGACGCCGCCGCCTCGCATCCGGCGACGATGTCGTCGTCGGGGCCCAAGGCGGCGACCGCCCAGCGGGCGTACGGGTGAGCAGCTCCAGCGGTGACGAGCGGTACCCGGCGCTGGAGTGCGCAGGATGCACCGGCCTCGAAGGGCGACTGGGGAGCTTCGGCGAGCTCGCGTGCATCTAGCACCACGTCGACCGGCGCGACCTCGAGCGGGCACCCTCGCTCGGTGAGCGCCGCGCACGGGAAGGCCGGCTGACCGGACTCGGTGCACCGCGCCACCTCGTGGCCGGCATCACGTAGGCGCTGTTCGGCGTTGTCGATCGAACGAGGGAGCGTTCCGACGATGAGCACACGCATGATGCCTCCTGAGCTATTTCACGATGAACGTGGTGACCATCCCGAACATCCCGGTGTCCCGTTCGGCGTGGGTGAGGATGTGGCAGTGCCACGCCCACACACCGGGCTCGGTCGCATGGACGAGGACGGTGTAACGCTCACCAGGAGCGACCGCGATCGTGTCTGCGGTATACGGCTGCGGCACTGCGAAACCGTCCTTCGCGATGACGAGCTGCGGAAGCCCGTGCAGGTGCATCGGGTGGATCTGGAGCCCCTCGTTCATGTACTGGACCTCGACCCACTCACCCTGCTTGGCGATCACCGGCGCGGTCGCCGGGAACGACTTGCCGTTGAGCGTCAGCCCGATCACGCCGGCGTCGTTGAGCACCATCGGCACCTCTTGCGACACCGCGACGCCGGCCGGAAGCGGCTCATCCCCGACCAAGAACGCACCGAGCAAGCCGTCGGGCACCTGGTGCTCCGCGTAGTCGTGCGAGTGGTACATCCCGACCGCCGGGCCTTGGGCCACGAACTCGTAGGTGAACTTCTCGCCCGGCTTCACCGGTGGCTGCGTCACGTCGGGCACGCCGTCCATCGCGTTCGGCACGATCAGGCCATGGAAGTGGATCACGGTCGACTGTGGGAGCTGGTTGTCGAGCACGATGCGCACCTTGTCGCCCGGCTGCACCTTGATCGTCGGCCCGGGAACCGTGCCGTTGTAGGTCCACGCCTTCACAGTCTTGCCCGGCTCCACTTCCCAGTCGGTGATCTTGGCGGTGAGATCGAACTCCTTGGTCCCGTCACCGAGCACCGTCGGTGCGAGGAGCTGACCGCCGACCCCCTTGGTGTTGGCTCCGCCGGTGAGCTGTTTGACGTAGGCGTCGGTCGGGGCCTTCATCACCGCGTCGGCGGCATCGATCGCCTTCCTCGACGGCGTGGCCGACGACGAGGCCTGCCCGCCCGATCCCCCGCTCCCGACCATGAGCATCGCCTGCATGCCGGCGCCCTTGTGGCCCGGGATCGCGCAGGAGATCGTGTAACTCCCCGCCTTGAGGCTCGACACGTCGAGCACCGCGCTCCCACCCGGATCGATGTCGGCCGTCTTGAGATCCGTCCCCTCCACCGTGAGGTTGTGCACGACCGTCCCGGCGTTCTTCACCGTGAGGGAGCCACCGGTCGCGACGTCGACCATCGCCGGGTCGATCTTGAACTCGGTCAAGGTCACGACGGTTCCCGACCCCGCGGCAGCCTGGTTCTGGGCGTCCTTGCTGTTCGACAGCGCGGTCCCGGCAACCGCGAGCGCGGCGAACGCCAGGATCGCGGTCAGCAGGGTGAACATGGTCGTGGCGAACCCGAAACCCCGCGGGTCATCTCGTCGCGGCATCACTGCTTCCCGTCCCCATTCCTGTCGGCGGTCTGTCGAGCCACAATCCCCCGAGGGCGAGCCCGCACAACAGGGCCAGAGGTCCCACAGGCCGAGGGCCGTCCGGCCGGACCTCCCAGACACGACGGCCACACCGACCGACTGGAGGGGTGGATGCAGAGTCGCCGGTACACTCCGACGGTGGCGGTACCGGTGCGCGTGTTCCTGTTGGACGACCATGAAGTGGTCCGTCGGGGCCTTCGCGAGCTGCTGGAGTCCGAAGACGACCTCGAGGTCGTCGGTGAGGCGGGCACGGCCGCCGAAGCGCTGGCCCGCATCCCCGCGACCCGACCCGATGTGGCGGTGCTCGACATCCGGCTGCCCGATGGCGACGGGGTCGAGGTCTGCCGAGACGTACGTGCCCGCCACCCCGAGATCCACTGCTTGATCCTCACGTCCTACTCGGAGGACGAAGCACTGTTCCAGGCGATCATGGCGGGCGCATCGGGCTACCTGCTGAAGCAGGTGAAGGGCACGGACCTTGTCGACGGGGTGCGCCGGGTCGCCTCCGGGCAGTCGCTGCTCGACCCGTCCGTCACCGCAGCCGTCCTCGAGCGACTCCGTACCGGACCCGAGACCGACGAGCGCCTCGGGCGCCTGACCGATCAGGAGCGACGCATCCTCGACCTGGTCGCCGACGGGTTGACGAATCGCCAGATCGCCGAGCAGGTGCACCTCGCCGAGAAGACCGTGAAGAACTACGTGTCGAACATCCTCAGCAAGTTGGGGATGCAACGACGCACGCAGGCTGCCGTCTACGCGGCCGGCCTTCGCAGCCCCGGCACCACGACCACGTAGGCCGACGACATGGCTGACCGGCCCCTCCCCCCAGGAGGGGGGACACAGAGGTCGCTGCTCGACGCGATGCTCGCCGTGACCACGGGTCTGAGCCTGCCCGTTGTCCTCCAGCGCGTGATCGCCGCCGCCTGCACGCTCGTCGACGCGCGGTACGGAGCGCTTGGTGTCCTGGGCGAGGGGAACGCGCTGTCGGAGTTCATGACCCACGGGGCACCCGATGGCATGGCCCAAGCGATCGGGCACCACCCCGAGGGCCTCGGCATCCTCGGACTCCTGATCGCCAAGCCCGAGCCGATTCGACTCCGCGACCTGACGAAGCACCCTCAAGCGTTCGGCTTCCCAGCGCACCACGTGGACATGCGGTCGTTCCTCGGGGTGCCGATCCGACTCCGCGATTCCGTCTTCGGCAACCTGTATCTCTGCGAGAAGCGCAGCGCCGAGGAGTTCACCGAGGAAGACGAGGCACTCGCGGTGTCGCTCGCTGCCGTCGCCGCCGTCGCCATCGACAACGCGCGCCTGCACGCGCGGCTTCAGGACTTGGCCGTCATCGAGGACCGTGAGCGCATCGCCCGCGACCTCCACGACAAGGTCATCCAACGGCTCTTCGCCACCGGCATGGGGCTCCAAGGGCTCACGCGTACCCTCGATGAGATCGCAGCGACGAAGGTCGATCAGGCCGTCGACGAGCTCGACGCGGTGATCGCCGAGATCCGGACCTCGATCTTCGACCTCGAAGCCCGACCGGCGAGCCGCCCGAACCTCAGCGCGGCCGTCTTGGACCTGGTGGACCGGGTCGTGCGCGATTCGAACGTCGAGCCGACGGTCGTCATCGAAGGGCCTCTGCACGAGCGGGTCGCCCCCGAGCTCGGCGAAGATCTCCTGGCCACGACTCGCGAGCTCCTGACGAACGTCGTTCGCCATGCCAACGCGCGGCGGGTGGAGGTCCGCATCGACGTGACCGACGATCTGCTACTCGAGGTCCACGACGACGGTATCGGGATCAGCCTGGAGCGTGAGCCCCAGCGGGGCCACGGAATTGCCAACGCCTGCGCACGGGCGAGCGCTCGGGGAGGCCACGCAACCGTCACCGCACACCACGAAGGCGGCACGATCGCCACGTGGCGCGTCCCGCTCGCCTGAGAAGCCGGCTCCCAGAGGTGGGACATGGGCTTCGGTCTCGGGACGTTCGGCCCTGGGATCCGCGGGGCCGGGCCGTCAGGCTACAGAGGTGTTTGCCCGGGACTTCGTCCATGTGAATCGGCCGTTCGAGCAGGTCGCGCCGCGCTTCACCGGGAGCGTGGACTGGCTCGAGCCGATCGTTGACGCGGCATTGGGGGGCACCCAGCGCGCGCGTTGCTCACGCGGCTCACTCCGAGTGCTCGAGAGCGCGCTGCTCGTCCCGCTGACGTGGTCCTTCGACCCCGAGCCATCGGTGCTGACGCCGCTCACGGCCGACCTGACCGTCGCGCCGCTCGACGCCCTGCAGTGCGTGCTCACACTCGAGGCGCGCCTCCAACCGCCGGCGGGCGTCGAGGCGACCGCGGTCCAGCATGCGGTGGAGGCTGTGCTGCGCGACGTGCTGCACGGGCTCGTCGAGGTCGTCAGTAGCGACGGAGACAGGGGATGACGAGCGATACCGCGCTCGAGGAGATCCCGTTCGAGGACTGCCTCCAGCTCCTGCGGGTCGCAGCGGTCGGTCGGATCTCGGTCCTCGTCGACACGTATCCGGTCGTGCTCCCGATCAACTACCGCCTCGTCGAGACCAGCGCCCGAGAATGGATCGCGATCAGGACCCGAGCGGGCAACGTGATCGATCGGGCGCCCATGAACGCCGCGTTCGAGATCGACGGCATCGAATCGGCGCACCGACAGGGTTGGTCGGTCCTGGTCCGGGGCACGCTGCAGCACGTCGATCCAGACGCCGCCGACTTCCGAGAGCACTTCGACCCCCACCCATGGCTCGCCGACGAGCGCGATTCCTGGATGGTGATCGAACCGTTCTCCATCACCGGACGGCGGCTGCTCGAAGCCGAACCGGACTGGACCTTCGCCCTCTGAACGCCTATCGCTTCAGTTGCGCCGCGCCCGACATGACCGGGAGATCGAGCGGGCTGAGGGGGCCGGGCGGGGCCGCGCAGACGGCCGGGATCGCGTTCACGACGCGGTTCGCTGCGGTGGCGTTGCCGCCGCCCGCAGCCCCCGACTCGCCCGGCTCGGTGCCGTGCACCGACACGACCAGGTTGGGGTGGCCCGTGACGCACACCCGGTGCTCACCGCCGACGCTCGATTGCGGCCAACCGGGCGCGCAGTCGTCGTCGATGCGCGTGACATGCTCCACCACGAGCAGGGGACGACCGCCGACCAGGCCGGTCACCTCGAAGCGGAACGCACCCTGCGTCCCCTCCTCAAACGTGCCCATCCCGGGAACGTCGATGGTGCGGTCGAGCGGCCAACGCTCGACCTGGGTCGTGACGGCATCGAGCTCGACCTCGAGCAGATCGGCGAGGATGCGCAACATCGGTGCCCACACCATGTCGAGGGAGAAGTCGAGAAGCATCAGGGGGAGCTCGTCCATCGACCCGCCGAAGCCGATCACTTCGCGCACAACGTCAGGCTGGTCGTAGAGGGCGTAGTTGAAGAGCTCCTGAATGCGGATCTCCTCAATTCCAGCGCACACGCCACTCACCAGCGAGGGAAGGATGTCGAGCGCCCAACCCGGGTCGATGCCCGAGACGAACACCGACGACCGCCCTTCCGCACACGCGGGCTCGACCACCTCGAGCACCTCTCGCGGGGCGCTCGACGGGTGCAGCAGCGGATAGAAGGCCGTCGAGACGACGTTGGTGCCGGCGCGCAGACAGGCGACGAGATCGTCGAGTGCTTCGATCGGTCGCGTGTCGGCCGTCGCCGCGTACACCACCGCGTCGACGTCGTCGGAAAATGCCACCGCCGGGTCATCGGTCGCCACGACGCCCAAGGGCTCGAGGCCCGCGAGCTCGCCCGCGTCGCGACCCACCTTCGAAGGGTTGGACACCACCACGCCCGCGAGCTCGAGGTCGCGGTGCGCTGCGACCGCCCGGAGCGCCGGTCGCCCGACATTGCCCGTACCCCACACGACGACTCGAAAGCTCATCGCGCCGACGCTATCGACTCGCGCGCGACCTTGCTCAGTGAAGCGGCGCGACGGACGGGTTACGGTGCCCACGACGGGGGGCAGGCATGGGGACGCGGGGCCGATCGGGAACGTGTGCGATCGCCGCGGCGTGCACGCTCGGTGTGCTGTTCGTGGGAGTTGCGATCGCGGCGGCGACAGTGTCGGCCGGTCGCGCCGCGGCGGCGCCCGTCGGGGAACGCTACGCCGTCGGGGTTCGCACCGAAACGTTCGTCGACGCTCATCGCCCGACGAAGGCGAACGGCCCGATTCCGGAGCAGCCCAATCGTTGGCTCGCGACGACGATCTTCTACCCCGCCGTCGGCCCCTCGGGGGCAGCGCCGGCCACCGAGGCCCCCGTCGCGGACGCCCCGACCGCGCGTGGAGACGGCCCGTTCCCGCTGATCGTGTTCGCCCACGGGTTCGGCGCCTCGCCCGAGGTCTACGCCGGTCTGCTCCGCAACTGGGCCGCCGCCGGCTATGTCGTCGCTGCACCGCGCTTCCCGCTGACGAACACCGACACTGCCGGAGGCGTCGACGCAGGAGACTTCCGGAACCAACCGGGCGACATGAGCTTCGTCATCACCGCGATGCTCCGGGCGTCCGACGACAGCTCGGGGCCGTTCGCCGGACTCGTGGACCCTCACGGCATCGGGGTAGCCGGTCACTCACTCGGTGGCATCACCACGCTCGGGGTCGCTGCGCACACCTGCTGCCACGACGACCGGGTGAAGGCAGCGGTCGTGCTCTCCGGTGACCCGCTCTCCTTCCCGAACGGGAAGTTCGACTACGCCAAGGCACCCCCCATCCTGCTCGTGCACGGCACCGCCGACGCGCTCGTCGCCTACGACGCCAGCATCGACGTGTTCAACCGCGCCCGTGCGCCCAAGGGGCTGCTGACGATCACTGACGGCGACCACGAAGCTCCGGTCGCGGTCGGGGGGCCCGCCTTCGCCAGCGTCGTGCGCACGACGACCGACTTCTTCGACACGTACCTCAAGGGCAACAGCTCAGCGCTCAAGCGCACCGCCGGGGACGGAGAGCGAGGAGTGACGACCGTGCGGTTCGTCTCGAAGGCTGGTGCCCACGTGACGATCGCGACGAAGCCGAAGCGGACCCGCGACCTGAAGGCGACAGTGTCGCCCCGCACCGGTCTCACCAACGGCCAGGTCGTCACGGTGAAGTGGAGCGGCTACACCCCGCGGGCGACGATCAACGTTGTGCAGTGCTCCAACCAGGTGCCCGGTGACGCAGCAGCGTGCGACATCAAAGCGGGCAAGATCCTCCAGCCGGACCCAACCGGGTCGGGGTCGCTTCCGCTCACAATCGTCGTCGGGCCGGTCGGGACCGGTATCTGCGACGCGACCCATCCCGTCTGCGACGTCGTCGTCAACGATGGCGGCTCGCTCGATCCTGCGGCGAGCCTCAGGATCCGGATCAAGTTCGCGCCGACCCGGCCCTGATCCCCCGGGAGGCCTCGATGCTGCTCCCGCTCATCGCTCGCCCCGGGCGCGCTGCACCGCGCCGAACGAGTCGATCGCGCTATGGAGCCGCAGCCCGCCGTCGGCCGCGATCGACTCGCCGGTCACCCAGTCGAGTCGGTGTAGCGCGAGCGCGGCTTGTGCGACCTCTTCTGCCTCACCGGGTCGGCCGAGCGCCGTGCGCTCCGAGACGTCGTCGAGCCAGCCGGGGATCTGCTCGGCACCCCGCAGCATTGGGGTGCGCGTGACACCGGGTGCCACCGCGTTGACGCGAATCCCGTGCTCGCCGAGCTCGCAGGCGGCCACCTTGACCAGCATGTCGAGCCCGGCCTTGGACGTGCAGTACGGCCCCATCCCCCGGTCCGACAGTCGCGCACTGATGCTCGAGAACGCGACGATCGATCCGGCGACGCCCGCTTCGATCATCGCTCGCGCGCTGGCGCGGATCGTGAGCCACGGACCTCGCAGGTTCACCCCCATGACCCGGTCCCACATCTCGGGGGTGACGTCGACCAACACGCCCGAAGCGCCGATGCCGGCGCAGGCCGTGACCACGGTCGGCACCCCCGCGTCACGCACCGTCTCCTCGATCGCGGCATCGATCGCGTCGGGATCCGACACGTCGCACACGATGTCAGCGCCCGCAGCCAGGTCCCACACGACCGTGCGCGCGCCGGCGGAACGGAGCAGTCCGACGAGCGCCTCACCCATCCCCGATGCGCCGCCGGTAACAACGGCAACGCGACCCTCGAGATCCATGCTGCGCTCCTGGCTCGGTTCCGGCTGAACCTACCAACGCAGACCCAGGACGCTGTTGCGGCGAGCCTTGGCACCGGGTCCCAGCGATCGGCGGCCCGCAGTCGCCAACTCACCTCGCAGCCGTCGAGTCCGGGTCGATGATGTCAACCACGATGGGCGTCATCCCGGTCCGGACCTGTGAGTCGGACGAGAGGCTCTCCGCTACAGCCCTGCGGCCACCAACACCAGCTCGGTGCCCGCGCCCAGCATGAGACCGGCGAACAGACCCCACATGAGCATCTCGCGGTGCCCGAGCTTGAGCGCGACGTTGAGGAGCTGCACGATCACGTAGAGGATCGATCCGGCAGCGAGCCCGAGGAAGAGGATCTCGAGGTTCGCGTCGACGACGGACTGGCCGAGCATGGTCCCGAGGAACGTCGGCAGACCCGCGATCAGACCCATCACGCCGAGGAACGCCCAACTCGGCCGGTCGGCCTCACCCGCGAGGGGTCCGACGATCCCGAAGCCCTCGGTGGCGTTGTGCACGCCAAAGCCGATGACGAGCAGCCACGCGAAGCTGACGGCGCCGCTCGCCGCGGACTGGCCGATCGCAAGCCCCTCTGCGAGGTTGTGGACGCCGATGCCGATCGCGATGAACAGGGCCAGACGCTTCGGCTCCGAGAGCGCGTGAATCCCCCGCGGCGGGGCCTGCTCGTGCACCGAGGCGGCCCCCGGACCAACACTCGCCTTGGGGCCTGGCGCCCGTCGCTTGAGCCAGCGGTCGTAGTAGACGAGGCTCAGCATCCCCACCGCGATCGCAACGGCAAAGAGCGACGCTCGACCGACGAACGTTCCCCACGACCCGCCGCTCCCGACGGTGACCCGCTCCAGGGCGCGCTCGACCGGGGAGAACCCGTGCTCGAAGGTCTCGATGAGGAGAAACAGCAGCACGCCCGCGGATCCTGCGTTGAGCCACGCCCGTGCGCTCGAGCTGAGCCCGCGGATCCGGCCAACCGGCAGGCCCAGGAAGATCGTGAGCCCGGCGATCGCCCCCAGGAGCAGAACCTCGCCCTCGGACACGACCACCTCCTCCTCGTCCCGGCCCCCCCGGGAATCCGGAAGTTAGGGTAGCCTTCCCTACGTTCCGGGGTCCGTCAAGCCAGGCACGGCCCTACGGTGGGCGCATGGCCACCAAGTACGACATCGAGATCCCCGACCAGACCGGGCGATTCGCGGTCGTCACCGGCGCGAACAGCGGGATCGGCCTGGAGACGGCGCGTCGCCTCGCCGCGGCCGGCGCCCAGGTCGTGCTCGCCGTGCGCAACGCCGACAAGGGCCGCCGGGCGGTGCAGGACATCATCACCTCGCACCCCGACGCCCACGTCGAAGCCGTCGCGTTGGACCTGTCGAGCCTGGACTCGGTTGCCACGTTCGCGGACGAGATGACGGGGCGGGGCCGGGCCATCGACCTCCTGATCAACAACGCCGGGATCATGGCCGTGCCGACACGCCACACGACCGCCGACGGCTTCGAGCTCCAATTCGGGACGAACCACCTCGGTCACTTCGCGCTCACCGGTCGCCTGCTCCCCCTCCTGCGCGGCGCCGGCTCACCCCGCGTGGTGACGATCAGCAGCACGGCCCACCGCATCGGTCGGATCGACTTCGACGACCTCCAGAGCGAACACACATACCGGCGGTGGCGCGCGTATGGTCAGTCGAAGCTCGCGAACCTGCTGTTCGCCCTGGAGCTCCAGCGACTGAGCGCGCGCGACGGTTGGGGAATCCTCAGCAATGCCGCGCATCCGGGGTCCACGCGCACGAACCTCCAGAGCACCGGACCGAATCTGGGCACCGACGCTCACGGCACGGGCCTCATGGGCCGGGTCATGGAGCTCCCGGGAGTGTCTCAAGCGTCCGAGCAAGGCGCGCTGCCCACGCTCTTCGCCGCGACGAGCCCCGACGCGCACGGCGGTGCATACTACGGACCGAACGGCATCGGTGAGCTGACCGGTCTGCCCGCACCGGCGTATATCTCCCGCCGTGCGCGCAACGTGGAGACGGCAGAATCACTGTGGCGCGTCTGCGAGGAGCTCACCGACGTGCGGTTCGCCGGCGAACCGCACCCCTGATCAGACGCGGTACTCCGGGTTCGGGAAATCGAAACGGCAACCCGCGTCCCAGGCGCTCCGCTGGTTGCCGTGGGCAGGGATCCCGCCGGCGTCCTTGAGCATGCGCGCGATGTGCATGAGGTTCCAGGCCATGAACGTGGTGTTGCGGTTCGTGAAGTCGTTGGCCGGGCCACCAGAGCCGGGATCGAGGTAGGACGGGCCGGGTCCGGCCTCGCCGAGCCAGCCCGTGTCGGCCTGCGGCGGGATCACATAGCCGAGATGCTGCAAGGAGTAGAGGACGTTCATCGCACAGTGCTTGGCTCCGTCCTCGTTCCCGGTGACGATGCAGCCGCCCACGCGCCCGTAGTACGCGTACTGCCCGGCGTCGTTGAGCAGGTGCGAGTTGCCGTACAGGCGCTCGATGACCTTGGTGCACACCGAGGACTTCTCGCCGAGCCAGATCGGCATCGCGAGGATCAGAATGTCAGCCGCCATCACCTGTTCGAAGATCGCCGGCCAATCGTCGCGCTCCCAGCCGTGCTCGGTCATGTCGGGGTAGATGCCCGTCGCGATGTCGTGGTCGATCGCCCGCACGACGTCGACGCCTACGCCGCTCGCCTCGAAGATGGCCAGCGCGAGATCGGCGAGGCCCTGTGTATGGGACTGCTCCGGGGAACGCTTGAGGGTGCAGTTGATGAGGAGCGCATTGAGGTCGGAGAAGTCCCACTTGCTCTCCTCGGACCAGCGCTGCTGGATTTCGTTGAGGTTCATGTGATGCGGCCTCCTGGCGTGCGCTCCGGTCGATGGCCTCCAGTCCGGCGACGCTACCCCCCAGTACCGACGCGCACTCCCGTCTCAGAGACCGCGCGGTCTCGGACGACCGCGGGATCGGTTGTGGCACCGGAGTCGTCTATCGCTGCTGCAACGACACCAGTCGCGCGTCGGCCGGATCGTCGGGGAGTGTCAGCCACCGCTCCGCCGCCGTGTCGCCCGCGACCCAGCGGAGTAGGAACGCGACGGTATACCGATTCGTGACTCGGAGTGCCGTGCCGATGTCGAGCAGGCCGGGTCCGCAGCCGTCGGCGGCGTACTCTCGCACGGCGTCGCGCAGAGCCTGCGGAAGGTCGGGCACCGTGTCGAGCAGGTCACGATACGCGCAGACGTCGGTGAAAGATTGATGTCCCGCGCGCGCCAGATCGACTCGGAGAAGAGGACGCCCCGGGACCAACGCCCACGGTCGTTCGGTATCGAGCGCGATCGGCGTCGACGCGTCCGACGTGCCACTCACCAGCATTGTCGGGACGTCCACGGCACTGAGCGTCTCGTCGCTGAGGGGTCTCGTGTACGCGGCCATACCGACGACCGCGCGCACTCGCACGTCCGCCGAAGACGACGGCGTCCCACCGGCGAGCGCCAGCCCGGTCGCACCGCCGAACGAGTGCCCGGCGATCCCGATGCGCGCTGCATCGACGTGTCCATCGAGCCAACCGTGATCGCCATCGCCAGCGAGCACCGCGTCGAGCACCGCGCTGACGTCGCGGGGGCGAAGCTCGAGGTTCTCGCGTTCGTCGACTGCCGTGCCGAGGAACACGTCGAAGGCCGTGTCACCCGCGTGGTCGGCGGCGGCGACGACGACGCCGTGGCTGGCGAGCACCTCGGTGAAGCACGACGCGATGAAGCGCGTCCCACCACGGCCATGGCTGTACACGACCAGCGGAAAGGCGCCGGGCGCCGCCGGGAGCTCGCCGCCGACAGCGATTCGCGCCGGCGGTCGGACGGTCGGGAGGAAGTCATAGGACGCGATCGGCGCGTCGCCGGGCACGTCGCCTGGCGCGACGGGGTACCAGACCTCGGTCGCCAAGGTGCGTCCCGGTCGTTGCGGGTCGTCGACCGTCGTGGTTCGGACCCCGACGGCGAACGAGCCCGGACTCCCCGGTTCGGAAGCGAGCATCGATCACGATCCTCCCACGTCACCCGCGGTCGTAGGGCGCTGCTCCGTCGAGCGCAGCGAAGCGCGCGCGGCACGGGCGGCTGGTGTGCCAGGCTCGAGAATCCTCACGACCTGGAGCCTGTGATGTCGGATCCGAACCCGAGCACCCCG
>Ga0209048_10001630_pt1 | contig 22802 bp, 18 predicted proteins | sample FrelakmetCRP12CR_FD_187146 | JGI IMG/M metagenome (GOLD analysis project Ga0209048, IMG submission 187146) | Freshwater lake sediment microbial communities from the University of Notre Dame, USA, for methane emissions studies - CRP12 CR (SPAdes)... | ecosystem: Environmental > Aquatic >... | reverse complement strand
GTTCCTTTACCTCGGAGAGATTGACCTTGCGCATGACTGATTTTGGGCCGGTCTGGGATTGAACACAACCTGGTGCAAAGGCTAGGTCACGCATCAACGGATTTCGGGCGCCGAATTAGATTTGAAATCCAACCCATCTTCAAACTGAACTACTGCCCGCGAATCGACGCGAATGGGAATGCAAAGGCATCCTCGCACGGAGTCCACGGAGGACACAAAGGGGGGCCTGAACCCCGCTGCAACCGATGCGAAGTGAGCTTTCCATCCTCTTTTTCACATTCGCGTGATTCGTGTGATTCGCGGGCAAGTCCGAGCCGGAGCTGGGAGTAAGCCATCCAGGGTCGCACGATTGAAGAGGCTGAGGGGATGATCGAAGAGGGGGTCGATCTGTTGTTGGAAGAGGCAGACGATGAAGAGATCGAGCGCCGTCTGAATCGGGGCTTAACAGTTACTTCACTCGAACCAGCGCATGCCTAAACTTCGGGTCCTTCAGTTTAACTTGTTTACCGATTTAACTTAGTCTGACGGATTTGACCTTGTGTTACGGCGGCCCTTCGTCTACTCCGCGCAGGTGACGGTCGAAGAATCGTAGAATTCGATCTCTGTATTCGGCCCCTGCGAATCGGCAGAGATCGACGTGTCTTGCCTTTGGCACCATCCAGAGTTCCTTCGGATCCGCCGCGGCCGCGACCATTTCGCGCATTTCCTCGGGTGTCGTGTGCTGATCTTCGGCTCCACCGATGAAGAGCTTGGGTGCTGAGATCTGGCCTGCGTGGTCCACTGGCCGAAGCGCTTCACCGCTGATCCCCAGACGCGGAAAGAGTTGCCACGACAGGAGCGGGGTGAAGCTCCTCGACCACGGACCGAGTCTCATCGAAATACGATCACCGATGGCCTGATTCAGAGTTGGGTACACCTGTTCAAACACGATCGCGTCGATGGATAGCGACGGAGAAGCCAGCAAGGCCGCAGCGCCTCCCATGGACACGCCGATCACACCGATTTTTTTCTCAGGGATCGTTGCTCGCGCAAACCGCACCGCAGCCTGAGCATCTCTGCTTTCGAGGAACCCGAAGGTGATTTGTTTGCCCGCGCTTTCACCATGCGCCTGGAAATCGAAGAGGAGAACGGAATAGCCCGCGAGCGAGAGAAAACGAGCTCGATCCAGCATATCGAGGCGGGTCGCGCGTACGCCGTGCATCACGATAATTGTGCCACGGCCGGTTTGACCCGGCAGGAGCCAACCGTGAATCAGCGATCCTGATTCACTCGGAAAATCCACGGAGCGACCAACCAGATCGGCCGGAAGATTTCCAACCGCTCGCGGGACGGGCGAGATCAATGCTGTGCCGGCGCACCAGAGAACGAGAACGATGATCAAGCTAATCGCGAGAACACCTGCAAGAAGCGGCCTTCGTTTCATATCACCAATTGATCGCGTCCCCGTTTTCAGCGAAGGACGTGACTGGATAACATGAAACCCCGGAAGGCTGCCGTCATTTTCATTTTCATCACCGTGACGCTGGACATGCTGGCGCTCGGATTGATCGCGCCGGTCTTGCCGAAGCTGGTCCTCAATTTTCTCAGCGGCGATGCCTCCAATGCGGCAAAAATGTTTGGCATTTTTGGCACGGTCTTCGCGCTGATGCAGTTTATCTTTTCGCCGGTGCTTGGCGTGTTATCGGATCGATTCGGCCGGCGACCGGTGATCCTTCTTTCGAATCTTGGGCTTGGCCTCGATTACATCGTCATGGCGCTCGCGCCGACGCTCGGCTGGCTCTTTCTCGGACGCGTCATTTCAGGAATCACGGCGGCGAGTATCTCGACCGGCACCGCCTACGTCTCCGATGTGGTTCCTCCGGAAAAACGGGCTGGGGCCTTTGGGATGATCGGTGCGGCCTTCGGGGTGGGCTTTGTTCTTGGACCCGCGCTTGGTGGTTTGCTCGGAAATTCTGATCCGCGACTGCCGTTTTGGGTCGCGGGCGGATTGAGCCTGGCGAATGCGCTCTACGGATTTTTCGTCCTGCCGGAGTCGCTCCCGCCAAAGAAACGTCAGGCCTTTACCTTGCGACGGGCGAATCCGGTGGGCGCGCTCGTGCTCCTGCGTTCGCACCCGGAATTGTTCCGGCTCGCCACGATTCAATTCATCGGCTACGTCGCGCACGAAGTCTTCAATGTCTGGGCGCTCTACGCGATCTATCGTTACGGTTGGAAGGAAGGGACGATCGGACTTTCGCTCGCGCTGGTGGGAGCTTGTTCGATCGTGATTTCCGTCGGGATGGTCCCCTCCATGGTTTCGCGTTTGGGCGAACGGCGGACTCTATACATCGGACAGTTCTTCGGCGCGCTCGGAATGGTCCTGGCTGGCCTCGCGACCAACAGTTTGTTTTTCTTCCTCGCGATTCCCGTGATGATGCTCTGGACGATCTCAAGCCCGGCGGCGCAGGGGATGATGACGCGGCGGGTGAGCGAATCGGAACAGGGCGAACTGCAAGGCGCGATCAATAGTCTGGCCAGCCTTGCCTGGATTATCGGCCCCGGATTGTTCACGTTCACCTTCGCGTTTTTTATCGATCAGAAACGTGGATGGAATATTCCCGGCGCTCCCTGGTACCTCGGTGGATTTCTGCTTTTCGTCGCGATGGGAATGGCGACGCGCATCCCGCGCCTCGCCGCTGGAACCGGAGCGGTTTCGGTGGTGCCTCCGGCACCCTTGGACGCGCACTGAGCTAAGTCATCGTGAGAATTGAGCCGTGCTTTGAGCTATTCTTGGCGGTGAGGGCGCCACGCGCTGAAAATTGCGATTCATTTCGGCACCTTTTGCATCCGGTGGTTGAATCGCACTTTCAGCGCTTCTTGAAGATTAAAGAATCTCGCCGCGGCGAGCTGGCATGAGCGCGCGTCCTTGGCGCTATCGGATACCCGCGAGATGGAGTCTTCACGGCTGAGCGCTCAGCCTTATTGTACCCGCCATCGGAAAGGCGCGCTCGTTCTTGAGATCGATCGCCCAGGCTCGGATGGTTACTCCGCTTCGCGGGAGATTTCTTGCGTCGATCGTTCGAGAAAACCCCGCGTGGACGAGCGATGTGGGTCCTGATTGTCCGGCTAGATCGGGTCGTTTTTCGCCCGTTTCGAGCACGCAAAACGGTTGCCAGCGGCGTTCGTTAGTTTCGAAGCCGAGGACGACGCAATCCGCGGGGCGATCTGGATCGAGAAGCCGGGCCCAGCCTTTGCAAAAGAGATGGCTGCTGCCGTCGAGCGTTGCCTGTTCCAGGGTTCCCGCCGAGGCAACGGTCGCGCTCGGAGATTCATTCACTGCTCTCGCCAGGGCGTGGCTGACCAGGCGCGGTCGCAGCGCGTCCGTGGCTGCGAGCGCGCGAATCGTGTCGATGGTTTCTTGGGGCGAATAGGGAGAAGAAAACGCAAGGTCAGGATTTTGCGGAATGGCATCGATCCATCGCACGACCAGCAGGGAGTGTTTCCGCGCCTGGTGGTCGCTGCGCAGGAAGCGTCGCTCGGTTTTGAAGGTGACGACCCAGAGCGTGAGGAGGAGCAGGAGGGTGGTGACGGCGAGCGGAAAGGCAATTCGCGTCGTCAGCCAGCCCGCCGTGCTTTGGGTGTAGACGCTAAACCCAAGTCCCGCCAGCGCGATGTAGAAGAATGCTGAGAAGGCCGTATAACGCGAGTCGCCCGCCATTGAATAATCGAATCCCAGGCGAGCCATGGCGGCGATGCCTCCGGAAATGGTGATGAAACATCCCAGGACAAGCCACGGGTAGTAGGGCCGCCACCTTCCAGTGCGCCGCATCTGAAGCACCGACGCAACCGTCAAGCCCGCGAAGAAGAACAGAATGAGAGCGCCGCAAGTCGCGGGTGCGCTCACGCTGAAGAGCGATCCGATCCAGACGAAGACAAAACGCAGGAACGAGGGCAGATGCGCAAACGGCGACACGACCGGTGGTGTGATCGATGGGTGCCGGTACGAAATGAAATACGAAGCGATGGAGAGTCCCGCCGTCAGGAGGTACAGCGCTCTCCAGAGAATCCGCTTCCTCTGGTCGCTGGCCTGAAAATCCAAGGACCCTGTTTCCAGGGGGAAGGCCAGCAACCAGACCAGCATGCCATTTCCAAGTGAGTAGGTACTGACATGGGCAAGTGCAGCAATGGCGATTGTCTTCGTCCGCAGTGATTTTCCCGAAAGGTTTACGAGGAGAGCAAGGACGAGCATGAAGGTAGGCACAAACGTCACGCCCTGCGCACCGACGAGGAAGGTCTCATATTGGCGTGGCGAAAAGAGGAGGAGATTCATCAAGCCGAACGCGAAGGCGCGGCCTGGCACGGTTCCGTTCGAGGAGCCAAGCAATTGGTAGAGACCGACCGAGCCGAGACACACAAAAAAGAACGTCAACACCATCCCCTGCCGGACATCCCAACCGGCCACCAGCGCCATCGGCAACCAGATCAGGCGCGGAAAGAGGAGCCGATGCTCGTTATGCTGGCTGCAAAGTTCCGCGAACGTCAGCGTCCCGCGATAATAGGATGCGAGTTGCCCACCCGGCGTGTCCCACTCGTCCCAAAACGGCACCGGCACCCAGTGGGTCCACATCATGTAGAGCGCGCAGAGGGCGGGGAGAGACCAGAGCGCGAGCACAAGGGTCCGTTCAGGGATGACTGGCCAAGGGCGCGGCTGGCTCACGATGCAGGAAGCATTCGAACAACGTTTCAATTAAGGCAATGTCTATCTCGACCTTTTCGCGGCTGCCCTTCGGAGCGCGTTCTTCGCAGACAAGGCCATGGAGCGATGGCGCCGGGCGCCAAACCCGAGATTGCCTGCGTCCGTGCAATTTGATCAGTTGCTGAAACACCGCGATGAATTATTACGGCATATTGGAAACGTTGACCGTCTTCAGCAGCGAATTGTCAACTCGATGAATATTGATCCTTCGCTGCCGACTGAGCTCGAGCAGAAAGGCGAGCTGCAGCGACAATACTCGCTGCGTTTCGCAAACCAGGCCCAGTATCGCGACGCCGTATGGAAAGTGCTGACGACCGATTTCTTTCAGCGGTTCATACCACGCGACGCGACGTTACTCGACCTCGGCTGCGGCTGGGGCGAGTTCGTCAACAATATCGTAGCCGCGAAAAAGTACGGGATGGACCTGAATCCCGACTTCAGGGAACGGGTCGCGAGCGATGTCGAACCGCTCGAACAGGATTGTTCGCACGAGTGGCCGTTAGCCACGGGAAGTCTGGATTGTGTTTTCACCAGCAGTTTTCTTGAGCACCTCCGCACAAAAGACGATCTGCGGCGCACCGTGCAGCAAATTTACCGCTGCCTTCGTCCGGGCGGACGGTTGATTTGCCTGGGCCCAAACATTCGCTGTTTGCCTGGCACCTATTGGGATTTTTGGGACCACTACCTGCCGCTTTCTGAACGTTCGTTATGCGAGGTCCTGGAACTCCTTGGCTTTCGGATTGAGCGCTCGGTCGCGCGATTTCTGCCGTATAAAATGTCGGGTCGCAGGCCTGTTGCGCTTCCACTCGTGCGTCTCTATCTCAAGCTTCCGCTGGTGTGGCCGATCTTCGGCAAACAATTTCTCGTTATTGCCACGAAATAGTTACCGAGATCAGCGATAGCACCTGCAGTGCTCACTCCCGTCCCGCGCCAAAGTGAATGACACGCTCTAATGTTGTAGCCGGGGTCGTTGACCCCGGTCAACAGTTGTCGGTCGTCATTTTCGACTGAACCATGCTTGTGAGGCTCATTCCTACGGCGCAGATTGGCCGCGCATGAAACACCGAACGCTGCTGTGTTGTTTCCTTTTCCTGGTCTTCGGCATTGCGCCAGTCATTACCGCCAACGCGGCCGCCGAAAAACGCAATATCACCGAGAAGGATCTGTTTAATTTCGTCTGGATCGGTGATGTGCAGGTTTCGCCGGACGGTTCGCGGGTGGCGTTCGTGCGCGTGACCGTCAACGAAAAGAAGGAGGGCTATAACACTTCCATCTGGACCGTGCCAACCACCGGTAAAGAAGAGCCTCATCGCCTGACCAGTGGCGAGCGTGACTCTTCGCCGCGCTGGTCGCCCGATGGAAAATATCTGGTCTTCATCCGTATGACCGAGAAGGACGGAAAGCCGGAGTCGCCGCAGCTTTTCATGCTTTCCATGGCGGGCGGCGATGCGTTTCCTTTTACGACTTTGCCGAAAGGGGCGGGTGACCCCAAATGGTCGCCGGACGGAAAGATGATTGCTTTCAGCAACACGGCCAATCCGGAGGATTTGGCGAAGCAGGAAAAGAAGAAGCGAAAGGATGAAGAGTTAAAACAGGCAGCCTTGGCCGAAACGCCGCCATCAGCCGGCCAGAACAAAGAAAAACAGAAGGCCGGCGACGCTACCGCAAAACAAAGGGAGACGGAAACTGAGCACGAAAGCGACATCCATGTCGTGACCCGCGCGGTCTATCGCCAGGACAGCGAAGGCTACCTGGATAGCAAACGGCCCCAGCACATTTGGGTGGTGCAGGCGCCGCGAGCCGCCGACGAGAAAGTGCAGCCGAAGCAACTGACCAGCGGTCGATTCGATGAAGACAGCGCGACCTGGTCGAAGGATGGCACCCAAATTTACTTCGGTTCGTTGCATCTGGACGAACCGTATTACGAAAAACCGAGAACCGAGGTTTATTCCGTTGCCGTAAGCGGAGGCGAGCCCACGAGGATTACCACGATCGATATGGACACGGGCGGGCTTGCGCTGAGTCCGGACGGAAAGCAGGTCGCGTTCATTGGCTCGGCCGCGGATCCGGTGAATTCCTATGCGCAGCCGGATCTTTGGGTCATGGATCTCGCGAAAGAGGCCAAGCCGCGCAATCTCACCGCCGGCTTTGACTGGGATGTCGGCGCCAGTGTTTTCGGAGATAATGGTGCCCCGCGCGCGAGCGGTGGCAACATTCCGATCTGGTCCGCGGACGGCAGGAGCATCATCGAGAATTTTGCCAGGGAAGGGCAAACTAATCTCGGATCGTTCGATGTCGCGACCGGCTCGCTGACGGAAATCACCAAGGGGAATCAGGCCATCGTGCGGTTTCGGGGGGCGCCGGATACCTCGAGGCTGGTCTACCATCTCTCCACTCCGACGCGCATCGGCGACCTTTTCTGGCTCGATCGCGTCAGCGGTGAAGCGCGACAATTGACCCATGTAAACGACGAATTGTTTGGGCAACTCAACCTGACCGAACCGGAGGAAATCCACTACAAGAGCTTCGATGGGAAGATCATTCACGCGTGGTTGCAAAAGCCTCCGGGATTCGATCCGCACAAGAAGTATCCACTGATTCTGAACATCCACGGGGGTCCGCACGCCGCCTACGGATTTATCTTCGCCCATGAGTTTCAGTGGATGGCAGCGAAGGGTTACGTCGTGCTTTATCCGAATCCGCGAGGGAGCACGAGCTACGGCCAGGAATTCGGGAATATGATCCAGTTCCATTATCCAGGCGATGATTACAAAGATCTGATGGCGGGCGTGGATGAAACGATCCACCGCGGATACATCGACGCGAAAACACTCGGCGTGACGGGCGGCAGCGGGGGAGGGTTGCTCACGAACTGGGTAGTGGGACATACAGATCGCTTCGCGGCCGCCGTTTCCCAGCGCGATATCGCGAGTTGGACCGATTGGTGGTACACCGCCGATTTCACTCTCTTCCAGCCAACCTGGTTCAAAGCGCCGCCCTTTCAGGATCCGGAAGATTTTAAGGCCCGCTCACCCATCACTTACGTCAACCAGGTCACGACTCCGATGATGTTCATTCTGGGTGAGGCGGATGCGCGCACGCCCCCGAGCGCGGGTGGTGAGCAGATGTTTCGGGCGCTGAAATTCCGGAAGATTCCGGCGGTCATGGTGAAGTTTCCCAATGAGACGCATGAGCTGTCGCGGTCTGGCGGCCCCTGGCATCGGGTGGAGAGGCTGGAGCACATCGTGGGCTGGTTCGATCGGTGGCTGCGGGGAATGGCGAAGCCAGAGTACGACGTTGCGCCGGCGGCAGACGTGTCGCGCAAGGCAATCGGCGCCCCAAAACCGAAGCCCTAGCTCAGGCAGCGCGTCCGGGGAACAAGGGATGACACGAGTCCAGGTGTTTGCCTGGTTACCTCGAGAGTTGGCTTGTCGAAACCTCCCCGGGAAGGCAGAATAACCTTCGATGAGAATCCACCGGCAGAATTATCACGATATCGAGCGCATCATTGAGTTCGATTTCGTGCGTGCGACCGAGGCGGCAGCGCTCAACTCGTTGCCCTGGCTGGGGCGCGGCGAGAAAGAAAAGGCCGACTCGGCGGCGTGCGATGCGCTTCGAGGCATGTTCGATCTGATGAACATCTGCGGCGAGGTTGTCATTGGCGAAGGGATCAAGGACGACGCGCCGGGTATTTTCAAAGGCGAACAGCTCGGAACGTGGGTGCCAGGTTCGCCGCAGTTCGATATCGCGCTCGACCCGATCGACGGCACGACCAATATTTCGAAGGGCGCCCCGAATTCGATCAGCTGCATCGCGGCGGCGAGCCCGGAGGAGGGTGTGAAGGTGGCCCTGCGAGACATCCCCTCATTCTATATGATGAAGCTGGCCTACGGGCCGCGAGTGGTTCAACACATGCAGATCAGTGGGATCGACACCATCAAGATCGAGAGCCCGATCGAAGAGACGCTGCTGGTGGTCGCGCAGGCCTTGAACAAACGAGTTCAGGATGTGGCCGTCACCATGCTTGACCGGCCGCGGCACAAGGAAATCGTGGCCGAGATTCGGCGGGTGGGCGCCTCATTGCGACTGATCGGCGACGGTGATATCGCGGCAGCCATGGCACCGTCCATTACCGACAGCGGGATAGATCTTTATCTGGGCATAGGCGGATCGCCGGAGGCGGTGCTGGCCGCGGCGGGAATCAAGTGCCTGGGAGGCGACATGCAATGCATCATGTGGCCGCGTGATGAGAAGGAGAGCCAAAGTCTCATCGCCGAAGGGCATGAGGCTGATCTCGGGCGCGTTTTTTTTGCCGACGACCTTGCCAACGGCAAAAACATCATCTTTTGCGCAACGGGAATTAGCGACAGCGCGTTGCTCCGCGGAGTAAAAACGCAGGGTGCGACCGCAACTACATATTCCATCCTGATGCGGGCCAAGAGTCGTACAGTGCGATTCATTCGAGCCGCGCACGACCTGCAGACCAAGACGATTCGCTTGCGCTCGGACAATCGCGAACACAGGATCTGAGCGGCGCTTCGCGCCGGTATCTGTTGAGCGCCAAAGGAGCGCTCTCCTACCAGCTCGCCGCGGCGAGCTGTTTTTTCCGAAATCCGCGCCTTTGGCGCTAAACAGATCCTCGCGCCGAGGCCAACCCCCTAAAACCGTATCCAGGCAACGATGTAACGGTTCAACGATTTAACGCTGAAACATATCTTCCGCTCGACAGGTCACCGCAACCTTGTTCATATTGGAAGACAACTGCCCAATACGCTTATGAGACTAGTACCCAAGACCGAGCTGGCGCCAGAGAATGGCTGTATCATCGACACGAAATGGAAAGTGGGCCCGTTGAGTTACCATGCCTGCGCGAGCGAGATCGGGCAGGAACACAAGGTGCACAGCGCCCCCATGCCGGAAATCGTGATCTTCGACCATGTCGGGTTCAAAGGCGCCGCTTGCCGCACGAATCTCAGTTTTCATTTTCTGGGTGATTTTTGGAACGACCGCATTAGTTCGCTCATTATCGTGAGCGGTGTCTGGCGATTTTATCGCGATGAATATTATAAAGGCGATTCGTGGGATCTTGGGCCCGGATTCTACGAAAGCTTCTTCAAGGACAAGGGACCTGATGACGTCATCAGCTCCTTTCAGGCGATCGAACTCACCTAACAACGCCACGTCGCATCCGGTGGTGTTTTCTCGCGAGGCCAAACGCCTCGGCAGCCGGTCCCCGTCAAGCCTTCCGATTCCGCCATTGCCAGAGCCCGCTTCCAAGGGATCCAAACAGCAAGAGCGCGGACGCAACTGAAAGCTGAAACGCACGTTTCACCGTTTCCGACTCGTATCGGAATTCGACCGTGCTGGTCCCGGCCCGCAGGGCCACACCGCGAACCGCATAATTCGCCCTCAGAATCGGGACCGATTTGCCATCAACATAGGCGTGCCAGCCTTTTTCCCAATAATCGCTGAGCACCAGAAGGCCGGGTGTGTCCATGCGCGCCTCCACCAAAATCCGGCTCGGAGTTTCCTGTTTGATCGCCGCTTCGCCCCGGCATTCAGCGGGCAACTCAATCGGCGTTTCCAGGTAGGCGACTGCGCGCGGATCGTACTCCACCGCGCTCAATCTTCGGAGCGTTTCCGCATCATCTGTCACCACCTCAACAGAGCTGGGCACAAACACTCGCGGCAACGCCAACCTGTTCTCCATGATCCAGTAGTCCGGACTCTGGAACTGCGGCTGAACTCCCTGCGGCACGGGACCGCGAAAGATCACGTAGCGAACGTTCATCATGTCCAGGATAGGAGAAAGCCGCACGGCGTCCGGCGCGATGAACCCGACGCGCGGCACCAGAGATTGGGTGCTGGCATATTGAAGAAACGGTGAACGCTGGTCTGCCGCTGGTTTCAACAACTCCACCCATCTGGCCGGATCCACCCCATCGTAACCACGCGGATCCGTGAGGCCGATTGCCTGGGCGATCTTTGCCGGAAGGCAGTTGTGACCGATCACTCGTCCAGGCCCAGCCTTTGACATCTCGGCCAATGCCGGGATTTCCGGAAAATACAACTCGCGATCGCATTGGGACTGCCGACCCCAGGCAAACCAGAGCAAATCGCAAGTCAACAACACGCCAAGCACGGGGAAAAGGACTCGATGCTCCAGCCAGCGCAATTGGATCGCAAGCCATCCCGCGAGCCCGAGCCCACACCACACCGCCGACGCAAGGTAATGACGGGTAAACCAGGCTTGCAACTCCCGGACGTGATCGAGAGTTCGTATCCAGCCCACCGTTTGTCCCGCCCGGATCTTGTCCCCCACCTGGGTCGCAATCGGTTCCGGGAGTGACACCGCCAAAGACAAGGACCAGATAAGCAGTCCTCCAAGGAAAAGTGCCGGTATCCAAAGGATCGGCCGCCTGCGAACGAGTCCGCTGCGCAAAGCCTCAAGCCCCGTGGCGGTCAACGCAAGAATCGCAAACGAGGTGGCGAAAACCAGACGGTTGTGAGACATCATTTTCAATCCCGGCAGAGCCAGGATAGCGACAAACCCCGGCAGATTGAGACACCAGCTTAGTCCGAAGATCGCCAGGAAAACCCAGAACAAGTTCGTGGAAAAATGCCGGCGGCTGAACCAGGCCAAAGGTGCAGCGAGAAGCGTTGCCAGCAGACCGGCATAACCAGCCGCGGTGCTCTCCTGAAGGCTGCCCCCGCCTTCGCTTTGCAAAAAGAGACTGCCTCGCTCGGCTGAGCCGTAAACGTCCGGGAACAGCAGCCGTGGCAAAGCCGCCAGACCCACCGGCGGACGTTCCTCCAACCCCTCCGCACGTTGTGAAATTCGATATCCGGTCCGCGCATATTCAACGAGTGGCCATACGTGCGGAGCCGCCAATGCCATCCCGAAGCACCAGCCCAGGACCAGAAAGAGAACCGCTTTGATCGCCGCGACCTGCAACACCCGGCGACGATGAACATCCCACAAACACCAGAGCGCGTACAAGCCTGAGACCAGCAGTGCCTGCCCGGCAACGTCGATGTGTCCGCTTACCAGGACCAATGCGGTGACAAACGCCAGCGCCGCCGAACTCAGCACGCCCGGTGACCGGATCGCGCGATCCACCGTTAGCAGGAGCCAGGGCAACCAATACACCGCCGCGCAGGTCGGATAACCCTGCCACATCGTGAAGAAGCCGCTTATTGGATAACACCAGGCAACGAATGCGGCCGGCCAGAAACTCACCCTCAATACCGTCCGGCAAAAGAAATAGGCGCCGATCCCGGACACCAATGCCTTCAGCATTTGCGCCCACGCCAGCACCACCGGCGACTCGGTCAGGGCGGTCAGCAAGAAAAATGGGGAGTACTTTGGCCAGATAAAAGGGACTCCGCCGTATTGACCTGGCGTCCAGAAAGGAAATCGTCCGGACTTGAGTTCCCGGGCTGCGAAACGCCGGTCGGGCTCGACTTGCGTCAAAAGATCCAACAGCACTGGATCTCGTGGCTGCACGGTCTCCGGGTTCGTCGATTGAGCAAGGTAACAACCGGGTAGCGCGAGGAGGTCCAGGGGCAGCAGGACCTTTTGCCCCATGAGCGACGGTCCGAAGAGGATCAATTGTCCGAGGACAATCCCGGCGACAACGATGAGCAGGCGCGAAAGCTTTTGCGAAAACGGTTCCGCAGGTTTGGCCTGGATCTCATTCATGATTGAATACTTTACCGCATTGGTACTAAGGATGCGGGTTTTCGCCGGACAGACGAATGGCTTCCCCGGCGCAACCCCAAGAGAAGGTAAAACCGGAGCCGCCGTGGCCGTAATTGTGAATCAGGACCCGGCCGTCGAGAAGTTGCCCGCGTTCGACGCGAACACCGGAGCGGCGAAACGGACGAAGACCGACCCGTTCACCGAGCACATCCGGTTGGTCGATCTCGAGCACGCGGCTGCATTCGGCGACGATGCGAGCAGTTGTCGACGGATCGACGGTGCAATCATCGCTCAATTCGTTGGTGCCGCCGAGGACGCAGTCGATCGTCCGCGGAATGGCGTACATGAGCGGAGGGTCGTTGCAGACGACCGCGTAAGGGGGATTGAGTTTCGACACGATAGCGACCTGGCCGCGGTGGGGTTCAAGGTCGGAGTCTTGGACCAGGGTGCGGGCCCCGATTCCGGCGCAATTGATGACGATATCAAATGCGGGGTCAACCTCTTCCAGTCTGGCCAGGCGCCTGTTGGAGTGGATCTCGCCGCCCGCGTTAACGAAGCGTTGCGCGAGGTAATCGAGGTAAATGGTCGTGTCCATGACCGGGACGTTCAGCGAGAAGCCGGATTGAAAGGCCGCGGGGATTTCGGAGCGGAGCCGGCGGGCTCCAAGCGGCGGAGCCCACTCCGGAATGTCAATATCGCCGGTACGGGAAAATTCCCGAAGCTCGATGATCAACGCGCCGGTGTGCGGGTTACGCGCGAGGTCAATCAGAGTGCGATAGGTTTCCAGCGCCCAGGCAATCGTTCGGGGAGAAGGTCCAGCGTCGTACGGATACCAGATGGCGGCCGCGGCGGCGGAAGTTGTGCCGGGCCCAATTTGCTCCGCGAAGATCGCCGTGCGGCAGGCGCGTTCAGCCAAAGCAACCGCGCAGGTTAATCCTGAAACGCCCGCGCCCACGATGGCAACTGTCTGCGCCATGACCGCAGTCTTGGCGCTGGTTGACCCGCTGCCAACCCTAAAACCCTGGATCTTGACGATCCAGGTGCGATGTGGGCTGATTTCGGCTAGGGTTCTGCATGGTTGCTCTTCGAAGGGACGAGCTGGGGGAGAAAGTGTTCGCGGGCGAACGCATTTCGCCGGCCCAGGCGCTCGAATTGTATCGGTGGCCTCTCGAGGAGTTGGGCGCGCTGGCCAACGCCCGGCGCGATCTGGCCAAGGGCGCGAGTTACGATGAGCGCGGTCGTGAGATCGTCACTTACATCATCGATCGCAACATCAATTACACGAATGTCTGCAACGTTTACTGCAAGTTCTGCGCGTTTTACCGGACCGAGAAAGACGAGGATCATTATGTGCTCAGTCGCGAGCAGCTCGACCAGAAGCTCGACGAACTTTCTGCCGCGGGCGGTGTGCAGGTCCTCATGCAGGGTGGGCATCATCCCAGGTTATCCCTCGATTGGTATCTCGAGTTGCTCCGGCACATTCGAGAAAAATATCCGCACATTAACATTCATGGATTTAGCCCACCGGAGATTCACCATTTCGCGCATCTCTTCGGCCTGCCGTTGCGCGAACTGATTTCGCAATTGAAGGAGGCTGGATTGGGATCAATCCCGGGTGGCGGTGGCGAGATCCTGGTCGATCGCGTGCGGGACAGGATCTCGCCTCTCAAATGCAATTCCGATGCATGGCTTGAAGTGATGCAAACGGCGCACGAACTTGGCTTGAACTCGAGCGCGACCATGATGTTTGGCCACGTCGAGACAATCGAGGATCGGATTGAACACCTGCGGCGGTTGCGCGATCAACAGGACCAGAGCGGCGGTTTCACGGCGTTCATCTGCTGGACCTTCCAGCCAGAGAACACCGTTCTGAAGATAGACCGGCGGGCCGGCGTTGCTGAATATTTGCGGACCCAGGCGCTCGCCCGCATTTTTCTCGATAACTTTCCGAACGTCCAAAGCTCATGGGTAACGCAGGGGCCCGCCATCGGCCAGGTGGCGTTGAAGTTCGGCGCCAACGATTTCGGATCCGTGATGATGGAGGAAAACGTCGTCAGCAGTGCCGGGACGGTATTTCACCTGAATGCGGCGCAGATTGAGGGTTTGATTCGCGAGGCCGGATATGAACCACGCCGCAGGAATAATTGGTACGAGCTCTTGAATTAACGGTGACCGGTGCGTTCTTCTTGATCCGGCGCCTTGCGCCGCCTGCGAAATCCCGCCTTGACGATGCCTACGTTCTTACCCATCAATACCGCCTGCGCCGTATCGGGTAGGAATGACGCCCGGGGATTTTACCTTATGAAACAACTTGTCGGTTCGATTCGTCGTCCAGCCCGCTCCATCTTGCTCGCGCTCGTTTTGGCGTGCCTGGGCGCCGGATCGGCTTATGGGCAGGCTGCACCCGCACCGCAGGGCCCACCGATCATCCGGTCCATTGAGATTCAATATGTTGGCCCGCTCACCATTTCCAAGGACCGAGTGAAAGCTCAGATTCGAATGAAGACGGGCCAGCCGTATTCCGAGCCGCTCGCCGAACTGGACATTCGTGCTCTCTACGCGACGGGGGCGGTGCAAAACGTCCGGATTTTCGCCGAACCACAGGGCGACGGGGTCAAGGTCGTGGTGGTGCTTCAGACGCGTTCGCTCGTCAACGAAATCGAGATTGTCGGTGCCCAGCAGCTTAGTGCGAAGAAACTGCGCAAGGACATCGCCTTGAAGATCAACGGAACGCTCAGTGAAGAGGAGCTCGAGAAAGGCCGGGAAAAAATCATCGACGCCTACCAGGCGAAGGGTTTCACCAACATCGACGTTAAGTTCCGCGTCGATACCGACGAAGCGCACGGAACCTCCCGCGTGGTCTACACGATCAACGAAGGACAGAAAGGGACGATCAGCGCCGTTCGTTTTGAAGGAAATACCAAGTTCAGCGACCGCATCCTGCGCAAGCAGATGAAGACCAAAGGCAAGACGCTCTATTCGTTCATCGATAAATCCGGCCGTCTCGATCAAAACCAGCTCGATCAGGACATCAATTCCATCAAGGAATGGTACCAGGACCACGGCTACATCGATGTCGAAATCAAAGAGGTCCGCAAAGAGCAAGGCAAGGGGAAGGTGACGATTGTGGTCGCCCTGGCGGAAGGATCTCAATATCACGTCGGCAAACTGACCGTCGCCGGACAAAAGGTGGCGAGTGAGCAGAAGATTCGGGCCCTCCTCAAGATGAAGGAAGGCAGCGTTTACTCACCAAAACAGATTCGGGAAGATTCGAAGAGAGTCGCCGATGCCTACGGAACCGGTGGCTATGTCGATTTACAATTGTTGCCGCAGGGCGTGCCCTCGGGTCAAAGCAGGATCGACGTCAAATATACCATCGAAGAAGGTAACCCTTCGTTCGTCCAACGAATCACCATCGTCGGAAACACGCGGACCAAAGACAAAGTCATCCGCCGGGAAGTGTTGATCGCGCCGGGCGACATTTTTAACAGCGTGCGGGTCGAGACGACCAAGAAGCGGCTCGACAATCTGGGCTACTTTTCAAAAGTCGAAACCTACCCCGAAGACACCGGGGTCTCGGGGCGGAAAGATCTCATTATCCAGGTGGAGGAAAAACGGACCGGCTCCCTCAACTTCGGCGCCGGCTTTAGCACGGTCGACAATCTGGTCGGGTTCGTCGAGATGACCCAGGGCAATTTTGATTTGCTGAACTGGCCAAGCTTCACCGGGGCCGGACAGAAGTTTCGTTTCCGCATCCAATACGGCACGAGCCGGAAGGATATTATTCTTGCGCTGACCGAACCGTATTTTCTCGATCGCCGTCTTTCCCTCGGAGGCCAACTCTATTACAACGAGGCAGACTATCTTAGTTCCGATTATTCCCAGCGAACCTATGGATTTTCCATCGATGCGCGAAAGGCGATTGGCCCTTTCACGTCCGTGAGTCTGCAATATCGCCTCCAGGCGAATGAAATCTTCAATGTGTCCAGCGGTGCTTCGGCGGCGATTGTTTCCCAGGAGGGAGTGTTCGTCGAAAGCCGGATCACCCCGAGCATTGTCTACGACACCCGCGACAATCCGTTTTTGAGCAGACGCGGACAGCGGGCAGTCTTCACTCCATTCATCTCCGGCGGATTCCTGGGTGGAGACACCCAGATCTACGGATTCGCCCTCGAATACGCGCAATTTTTTCACCTTTGGAAGGACTCGATTCTCCAACTGAACGGTGCGCTCGCGACGGTGGAGACGTGGGGCAGTGGCGATCAGGTGCCGATTTTCAATCGACTCTTTCTTGGGGGTTCCAATGATTTGCGCGGCTTCTCCTTTCGCGATGTTAGTCCAAGAGACATCAACGGCGAACCGCTGGGCGGGCAGTCGATGGCTCGCTTTACCATCGAATACACCGTTCCGATCATCGAGAAGGCGCGCGCGGCCATCTTTTACGATACTGGTTTCGTCAATGCGCCGTCGTGGGATTTCAATACCAATCACCTTGTGTCGGACATCGGCATTGGTCTTCGACTCGATTTGCCGATTGGACCGATCCGAATCGACTATGGTATTCCCATTCAAAAAGACGTGTACGGCGGCGGCGGGAAATTCAACTTTAACGTCGGTTATCAATTTTGAACGAATGATTGCACTCGGAGTCTAATCCCTCTCTAACAACCTCTTTTACTTTTGTTTATGAAAAAAATCCTCCTTCTCGCTCTTGCGGCTGGTCTCGCTTCTGGAGAGGCGAGCTTTGCTCAAAGCACGCTTAAAATCGGCACCGTTGATATGCAGCGTGCGTTCAAGGAATACAACAAGACGAAGGACGCAGAGGGAAAAGTCAATGATGCGAAGAATGCCGCCAAGAAGGAGTTCGACGATCGGGCGGATGGATACAAAAAAGCCCTCGAGGATATCAACAAGCTCAATCAGCAACTCGATTCGCCGGCCTTGAGTACGGACAAAAAAACGTCCATGGCCAAAGAACGGGATGAGAAGATCGCGAGCATCAAGAATCTGGAGCGTGAGATCAGTGATTTCCGGCAAACTCGCGAGCAACAGTTGCAACAGCAGGCGATGCGCATGCGGGAGGGAATCGTCAAAGAAATCACCGACATCGTGTTGGAACGCGTGAAAACAAATGGCATGGATATCGTCTTTGATAAATCCGGCCTGAGCACCAACTACGTCCCAATCGTTTTGTACTCCCGAGACGCTGCGGATTTCACCAGCGAGATAATCACCGCGCTGAACAAGAAACCAGCGGCTGCGGAAAAGCCGGCTGCCGCCGAAAAGCCGGCTAGCACTTCGGCTTCTCCCGCCAAACCGGCGGCCAAGCCTTAAGAGGTCGCCTCGCCCTCCCCGTGAGTGAAAGACGCGCGGCTTCTCCGCGTGTTTTTTTGGTGCCGGATAATTCGCGGGCGCGCCGCATCCGCTTTCGAAATGCGCTCCCGTGCGCCAGGGAGGACCGCCCCGTGAGATCCAGACGTTGGGGTTTCATGACGATACTTTTGTTTGTCCTGGTTTCTTGCTCCCAGGTTTTCGCCGGGAAGTGGGAGACCACCGTTACCAGTTCGTCGCCTCCCAGTTTTCCAGCGCCTCGAGCGATGCGGACAAAATACAGCTTTGCCTGGAGCGGTTTCCCGGGAGCGTCCGCGGAGGCGCGGTTGACCAAGATCCCGGGCGATCGCTTGCAACTCGACGGTGCCATTCACACGATCGGATTGGTTCGCGCGCTTTGGAAATTCGACGCCACTCACACCTCGACTGTGGAAACTGCCACTTTGCGTCCTCGCGCCATGAAGCAGGTGGAAAATATTCGGAGCAAGAAGACGATCACGAGTTTGTCCTTTGACTCGAGCGGTGTGACCTCAAGCGAGACCGAGACACCGGGTCAGGACACGGGCCCGAAAGTTCGCCGTTTCGATTGTCCCGATCTCTTCGATTTGTACTCCGCTTTGCTTTACCTGAGAAGCCAGTCGCTCCAGGATCGCAGCGTCCAACGCATTGTCGTCTATCCGGCCACCTCCGCCTATTTGGCTACCGTGACGGTGGTGGGTCGCGAGCGGCTTACTGGCCCGACCGGAGCCTACAATGCCATCAAGCTCGACCTGCAGTTGAACAAGATTGGAAAAAACCGGGAGCTCGAGCCGCACCGGAAGTTTCGCCGCGGAACCGTCTGGCTCTCCGATGATCCCGATCGTCTCCTGCTCAAGATCCAGGCGCAGATCTTCGTCGGCACCGTCTCCGCTGAATTACAGTCAGTGGAATTCGAGGACTCCAAAGCCGGGCCGCAGGCGGACTAGCGTCCGTTGAGCTCGTCCAGCCCGGGCGAAACCGCGTTGCGGTTGCGATGAATGAATAACGTGACCCAAGGTAGCCGCTACGCGGCAACCGTGGGCTGAAGGACGCAGCGCCGTTGGCGCTCAGAGAGTTCGTCCTGATTCGCGTCTGAATCAGTTTGGAACATAAACGCGCTCGCCGGCCGGCCCAATGCGCGATCGGGGTGGGAGAATTTGGTGAAGAGGCGACCGGAAATCTGGTTTCCGTTGGCCCGGCAACAGGCCCAGCGATGCCAGCGTCTCCAGGTCGAGGAGGCCGGTGGGCAGCAGGCCCGTTCGTGCTTGATAAGCTCGCAGGGCGAAATCCATTTCGGGGCCGTAGATGCCGTCGATTTCACCGCGGTAAAACCCATGTCGCGCGAGAAACGTCTGCCCGTCGATAATCACTCGGCGTTGCCGTTCCGGAGGAGCGACTGCAAATGGTGTCCCGTCAAAGATGCCGCTGGTTCCTAACCGCGATCCGGCGGGCCCGGGCACGTAAACATGCTCGTTCACGCGATCATTCGGATCGATCGATTGCGGCGGCGCGGGAACCGGCTCTCGCACGGCGGGTTCCCGCCGGAAGGCTGGCTTGTCGGAAAAAGGCGTGAAGGTTGGCCGGGGCCGGGGGAGGGAGGGGGCTGCGTCAACGATCCCGAGGGAACGCTGCGTCTCGGAGTTGATCTCCCCGGTAATCCGCAGTCCGTTACGGATTTGGTAACGACGGATGGCCGCGATCGTATCCGCGTCTTTGTTTCCGTTGATTTCGCCGTAGTAAAACCCCTCCTCCTTCAGTTTTTGCTGGATTGACTCCGTCGCATGATCAGCCTTCGCCAGCGAGAAGGCTGCCAGGCAGGATACGGTCGTTAGCAAGAACCTTCGATTCATCTGCGTTCTTTTGGACGCTCCGAGTTCTGCGCTATTCACCGCCCGGCGAGCCGGCGGCAAGCGGCACCCGTTGCTGCTGCCGCATGACCTCTCGATAATTCATGACCCCGTCGCGAATCGCGGCGGCGATCTTTTCACGGTAGTCGTCCGTCGCGAGTTTGCTGATCTCGTCCGCGTTCGTGAGAAACCCGCCTTCCACCAACGCGGCTGGGTGGCGCACGTTGGCGAGGACAAAGAATTGCTGCGGGGCCGTTCCACGATTCACCGCCTGCGTATGGGAGGCGAGAGCCTCCTGAATAAAGGAAGCCAGGCTTTGACTTTCCAGATTCGCCGAATCCGGCGGCGTCCGCCGAAATGGCAGCCAGAACGCCGCGCGCACCGGGTTTGAAACCTGATGAGCGGCATAGTAGGTCTCGACTCCCGTCGCGGCCGGTCTCGCCGCATCATCGAAATGAATGCTGACGAACACGCCATTGCGTTGCTCGTTGGCCATGCGAACACGGTCTGCCAGTGAGACATGGATATCGCCGCGGCGCGTGAGCAAGGTGGCCACACCTTGCCGTTGCAGGAGCCGTTCCACTCGAAGGGCAACATCCAGAGTAAGGTCCTTCTCAAAAATACCCGCCTTCGCCGTTCCGGAATCCTGTCCCCCGTGGCCCGGATCAATAACCACGACTGTGAATGGCTCTTCGCTAACCACGGCCTCCGAATCGTTCCGTGTAATGGATGGTTGCGACAACGATTGCAGCCACACGAAGGAAACGATCATCAACAACAACCCGATCGAGGCGAGAAACGGACGCCCGCGCTCCCGAACATAGCCGAACGGACTAGTCAAGCGCGGATCGGATTTCAGCCTCGGTCAATTCGCGATATCGAATCGCAACCTTGTCCTTGCGCTCCAGGACCGCCGCTTCGACGCCCACCGCGCGCAATCGTTCCCTGCGCTCAGCCAGAATTTTCTCGCGTGGGGGAAGCTCCTTCACCGCGCCGTCACCCAGCGCGAGGTGGCCTACGGTCCAGGCATCCAGTCCAACTTTCAACGCCCGTTCAAACGTGGCGCCGGCTGAATGTTCGGCCCGGAGGAACGCCTCCATCAGTTCCGTCGATTGTCGTGTGCCGCTGATCGCGCCAAAATCCTGCCGCGCATGGGCGAAAGCTGCACTGTTGGTGGCGATGGCGCCGTCGTATTCCAGACGCAAAAACAAATCTGCATCTTGTTTCGCGCCGATTTCCGCAAAAAGCATCCGCGCGAGATATGGTGCGCCATACACTTGCTCGAAAGCGGTCTTTAAAACCGGACTCAGGGAATAATGCGCGAGCCGTCGCAACGACACATCGGCCGCTGACCTCGTGAAACCTTCCGCGCTGGCCAGCTCGATCGCCGCCATGCGCAACCGCTCGATATCGCCCGGGTGCCCGATCGCGCCCATGGCAATCCGGTCATAGATCTCGAAAACCTTTGGCCGGCTGCGGCCGAGCGTCAGAAACAGAATCCCGTCGCGATAGCCCACTGCCGCGATTGGACTTCCCGCGGCCAGCTGCGTCTCAATGTATTCGCCGCGATTCGCGATCGCTTCGACCCAACGGTATGGCTCTTCGATCATGCGACGCCTCGTTTGAAGAGCGCGGCGATCCGCTTTTCGGGCAAGGTGGTGATGCCACGGCGAGAGACAATCTTGATTACGGGAAAGATTTTCGCGTTTCGATCCACCCCGCCGGTGGCCGTATCGGATTCGGCGGCGGTGTCGAGCGCGCGCAACGCCACGGTGACGGCCTCATCCTCACTCAGTTTTACCAGCGGTTTTTTCCCCCAGTTGTTTTCGTAATAGAGGATTCCGCGCACGGCGGGCGAACCCGAGCCGGTGGCCGCGTAGTCGGCCACTTCAAATTGTGCGCCCATCGCGTCATAAAAATAGAGCCGCGCCGAGGGATCAGCGCCGGAATCGTAGGTGGCGAAGATTGGGACGACGATGCCGATTCCCTGGAGGACGAATCCAAAATTGTCCCTCAACAATTTTGAGAGCGCGCGCACTTTTCCGTCCACGCTCATTTCCTGTAATTGCGTTCGGCGGAAGAACTGAAAGGAATGCTCGAGCACGCGGGCCATTTCCCACGCCGTGGCCGGCACTCCCGCGATCGCCATGATCGAATGGCGATCGATCTCGAGCACCTTGTCCGTGCGATCGTAGACGACGGTATTACCGGAAGTGGCGCGCCGATCGCCGGCCACGAGAACGCCCCCTTGGAACTTGAAGGCCAGGATGGTCGTGGCCTGCGTTGGAACCCACGCCGGATTCGCCGTCGAAGCGGTCCCGGTGTGCGCCGGCGCTGCTGAAAGAAGACCGCGACGACGAAGCAACGCGGGGAAGTCGTCACTCCCTCCAGACGAAGTCTGGTCGAGTCCCAGGGTGGTCGGTTCCATCACTGACCCGTTCGCTGTCGATAGCGCTTCGACTGATTGGGATCGACTTTGCGCATCTTCTTGAGCAGATCCCTGGTATCCGGTCGCGAGATATCCGGCGATCGAGGGCCGTCTCCATCGCCCTGTTTTGGCCCCCAGGGAAGGGGAGGTTTTTGGATGCGCTCAGGCATGCAAAAAGGCTAGAAGATAAATCAGTCAAAGGCAAGCTGGCCGGAAAAGTCCAGTCCAGCTTCAAACGGAGCATTGCCGGCGAATCACGCGAATTGACACGAATGTTTTTCCAAATCTGCCTGGCAGATGAACATTTTACTTTCGCGCGATTCGCGGGCAAGTCCGGGCAAACTAACCTCGATTGGTCGCACAGGCCTCGGCCGTCGTATCCGGCGCGCGCCGCGGAGCGGGGTTCCAGCCGGGGGTAGTGTCCTAATTTGAATTGAAACAAGGCCCGAAATCTGCCTGGCCTCGATTTCGGCCTTTGAATTTGCGGGCCGTAAATTAGTTGCTTGACGATTAAAGCAGGCCTGATAGGATTCTCTATCAGGTACAAATGTGAGCTTGGAATTCACAATCAACGTGATAGAATTGAGATAATCCCATGACGCGAGAACAACTAATTTTTAAGAAACGCGATTTGCAAAGACAAATTGAGGAACTCAAGTTGAATGCAGACGCAATTGATAAAGTGCTAGTTCTCTTTCCAGAAGAGACGCCGACGCTTCCAGGCATCCGTGTCGGACGGTA
>Ga0209048_10001629_pt1 | contig 22802 bp, 22 predicted proteins | sample FrelakmetCRP12CR_FD_187146 | JGI IMG/M metagenome (GOLD analysis project Ga0209048, IMG submission 187146) | Freshwater lake sediment microbial communities from the University of Notre Dame, USA, for methane emissions studies - CRP12 CR (SPAdes)... | ecosystem: Environmental > Aquatic >... | reverse complement strand
CCAAGCTGGGAGCAGCCAAGGGGACGAACTTGGCGCGTGAGCGATCGGGCGGTTGAGTCTGTCACGCAATGGGACGGGATGACGATCATATTGAGCGAGAACGAACCCAAAATCCCCATCGCAACTCATTGTACTCCAGAGGGTAACAGCCGATGGCTTCGATTCCGTGCTGGCGAACGAACCCGATTCCGGATCGAGACCGCCATTCCACCAGCTGGAGGAGCGGGCCAGCCGCGTTCAGGAAGAAACATAAGCATGGCAGCAAAATAAAGTTCAGCCGGAAGGAAACCGCCCTGTCCAGTGCACAGACAGGAGTTGCTCCGATCGAGGGAACCAGTATACTTCGTAGCCTCGCCCGGTCAGGGACTGGACGGGCAGCGCGTGGATGCGCGGTGGACAAGGGTCGTCGCCCTATCAGACGGAGAGGAACCAAGAGATCATGGAGGATCGTGACACTCTGCTCGCAACTCTCGTGAGTCTGCTCGAGGAGGAGATGGGAGATGCCTTTGGGCACCTCGAGGAGACGACGGACCTGCGTGAAGGACTTGGCCTGGACTCGGTTGACGTGGTCGGCCTGGTCATGCGAGTCGAGCGCCAGTTCCGCATCCGGATGGCGATGGAGGAGCTGATGGAAGTCAAGCGGGTCGGCCAGCTCCTCGACCTCGTTCAGGCCAAGCTCGAGGCGAAATCGGGGGCGACGATGTCGGAGCTCACCGATCTGCGAACGACCGCCGCTTGATTGAAGCAAGGGATTGGGGACGACGGTCTGATGAGCGTCACCCCGCGACCTTGTCGGCACAGTAGGCGTAGACCTTTCGCAGGATCTGCGCGGCCGGGCCCCGCGCCTGCGATTGCAGGGGAAGACGCATCGCCCGCTTCAAGGCCTCGAATGCGGCGATGAGCCCTTCGATCTCCGCGTCGCGGTGATTCGCGTTGCACTGGACCCGGATGACGCCGCCGTGATACGGAACGGCCGGGAACAGAACCGACTGGACGTAGAAGCCCTGATCAAAGAGGAATCTGCCAGCCTTCAGCGTATCGGCCTCGTCGCCGACCAGGACCGAGAGGATCGGAGTCGTGCCGCCTTTGACGACGAGATCGAGGTCCGCCAGTCCTCGAGCCAATCGCTCGACATGTCGATTGAGGCAAGCGCGAAGCGGGTCGTACTCGTCGGACTGAAGGATATCGACGACCGCGCAGATCGCATCCAGGTAGGCCGGCACGACGGGCCCACCGAAGATGTAGGTGTTCGAGCGCATCTTGAGCAGCTTCTGAAACAGTCTGGTGCAGGCGATGAATCCGCCCGCACAGGAAAATGCCTTGGACAGCGAGCCGACGACGAAGGCGTTGTCGTAGCTGCCGAGAGCTTCCAGCACGGTTCCCCGGCCTCGTTCTCCGAGCACTCCGGTACCGTGTGCATCATCAATATAGAGCACTCCGTCTCGGGAAACCGCGATTTCAGCGAAGGTCTTCATGGGCGGAATAACTCCGCTCATACTATAGACTCCGTCGATGCAGATCAGGGCCACCCGGTAGGGTTTCAGCTTCTGCAGAGTCCGTTCCAGCTCAGCGGGACTGTTGTGCGCGAAGGTCGCGATCCGGGCACCACCCGCCTGGGCTAGCCTGGCTCCCTCCTGGATCGAGTTGTGCGCCAGCTCGTCCATGACGACGACGTCCTTACGACCGACGAGCCCCGGTATGGCCCCTTGATTGGCCAGAGTAACGGAGGGATAGATCAGGGTCGATTCCACACCCAGCCAGGCCGCCAGCTTCTCCTCGGCCTCGATGTTGGATCGCACGCTGGAGAAAGCGCGCGATGCCCCATTATGCGACCCCCATCGGTCCAGTCCACGGTGGATCGCCTGGATCACGCTCGGGTCCCGGTCCAGTCCGAGGAAACTGTCGGAACCGAAGTTGGTCACTCTTCGTCCCATCACGACCATGTCGCGGCCGGCCCCCATCTCTTCGACCACCAGATCCTTGAGGTGAACGTCCGGATATGCACTCTCGAACTCCTCGAAGATTCGCACCAGGGTGTTCTGCTTCAAGGCTCGCATCAGTCTGTCGATGGGGAGCATGGAGGACATGGGCGTACCTCAAGCGATCGGAGGAACAACACCGAAGTTCCTGACTCACCGCGGAGTTCAAGACAACCGCCCAGGTCCCGGATCAGCCGACCAGACTGCCTCATTCGAGGAAATCCCTCGAGAGGAACCCGACGTTCGGATGTGCCGTGGCTGGCATGCAAACGGGGACCGGGCTGGTCAGATTATCGGAAAAACCGTAAAGAGTCATCCTCATCCTGCTTCAGAAGGGGAAGAGGGAACGGATGTCTCGGTAGAGCCGTCGCGCCCGTTCCTCTCGCCGAGGAAGGGCAGGCGACTGAACTTAGCAAGAGGCTTCCGACGTGACCCCGAATCGGGCAATGGGTTCGGTATTGACGCGCTCCGAGATCCGGCGGGAGTTGGTCCTGCGCGCGGAGGTTCGGGCACACGCATTCTGCCGGATGACCAGGGACCAGATCTCGAGCGCGCGGCGCAAGCCTGGAAATTTGCCGGATGGCTGGCCCACGATTCAACCTTCGGTCGTGCGGAACTCGGAAGATCAAACGATTGCCTCCCTGGAAGCGGTCCAGGCCACCCTCCGGTGCATGGAGGAAAGCGAGGCCCGATGCTTCCAGCAGTGGGGAATCCTGGTGTCCTCCCGCTTCCTGGGTCGGTCCCACGTCGTCGTCGCCCTGGATCGATTTCAATCGGACGGCGTCTGGGGCGTGTCTCCCCACCTGATTCCTCACCACGCCTTGCACTCTCCGTCCGGAACACTCAGCCTTGCCCTGGGCGTACACGGACCCAACCTCGGCATTGGCGGCGGCCTCTCGTCGGGGTTCGAGGGATTCTTGACCGCACTCACCTGGCTGAAGGCGGGGATCGTCCCCGGCCTCTGGCTGGTCTTGAGCGGTTGGTCCCCGGAATTCGTTCCGGACCGGGAGGGTAAGCCGCTCGGTGACTGTGAGTGTCAGGCCCTGGCACTGGTTCTGGTTCCCCCGACCTCCACCAAAATCCATCGGCCATACTTCGAAGTCGTCGCTTGCGACTCGCCTGTACCTACACCCCCGCTGGAGCTGACTGTGCTCGCCGCACTTCTCGATCAGCGTTCTCTGGATGCTGGCGGAGCGTCCAGAATTTCCCGCGATCTCGTCGTTCACGCAGGTCATCTCGACTCAGGGATTCCGGGACCGCATTCCAGCTCGCGAACTCACCCGCGCTCGAGAGCCCACACGATTGCCAGTGACGCCTCGGGTCGGCTGAGGGTCGAGCTCGTGTCCCCAGATCTTCATCATGTCAAGGAGGTCGGATGATGGGCGATGAAGACCCGGTCTGGATCACCGGTGTGGGGCTGGCGACGCCGCTGGGCTGCGATCTCCCCACGCTGGAAGCGAGCTTGCTCGCGGGGCGATCGGGGGTCGCGGCGGTCACGTCGTTTTGCACAGACGACTATCCCAGCCGGATCGCGGCCGAGCTCCAAGAAGTCCCCTGCCCTCCGGGCCGGGAACCGGCTGAGTTTCACGCCTTGCCGCGGCTCGAGCAGGCTGCGCTCTGGTGCGTCCAGGCGGCCCTCGAGGATGCCGGAATGTGGGACTGTCGGGCGAACCGGCGAATCGGCCTGGCGCTGGGAATCGGTGCCGAATGGATAGGGCTCTGGGAAGCCGACGCCAGGTGCGGCGGCGACCGGGTGCAGGACCCATCGCAGGACTTCGAATCGACCCTGGAACGTGTCCACCGAGCACTGGGACTCACCGGAGCGGCCCTGAACCTGTCGGCGGCCTGTGCGTCCAGCAACTTCGCCCTGGAGATCGGACGAGCCTGGTTGCGGCATGGCCTCGTGGACGTGTGCGTCGCCGGGGGCTGCGAGATGGCCGTCACGCCCATCAGCCTGGCCACCTTCGGGAATCTGCGGGCCCTATCACGACGGAACGACGACCCGACCCGGGCGTCACGGCCGTTCGACCGCGAACGTGACGGCTTCGTGCTGGGCGAAGGAGGTGTCGCGTTCGTGCTCGAGCGCGCGGACGATGCCCGGCGCCGGTCGGCCCACGGTTACGCGGAGGTCGCCGGTTGCGGTTCCAGCAGCGATGCCCACCACAACGTGATCCCCAGCCCCGACCCGTCGTGGGCCGGCCAGGCTGTGCGCAGGGCCCTGGACGATGCCCGGATCAGGCCCGAACAGGTGGACCACATCAACGCCCATGCCACGAGCACTCCGGTCGGCGACGCGACGGAAGCCGCGATGCTCCGGCTCGTCTTCGGCGACGCGCTCGATCGCATCCCGGTCACCTCGACCAAGAGCATGACCGGGCATTTGTTGACCGCGGCGGGCGCCATCGAGGCCCTCGCCTGCCTGACCGCCATGAAACATCGCGCCATTCCCCCCACGATCAACCTCGACGACCCCGACGTCCGCCTCAACATCGTTGCCAAGGAGCCGCGTCCTCATCTCGTCGAAGTCGCCGTCTCGAACTCGTTCGGCTTCGGCGGCAGCAACGCGTGCCTGGTTTTGCGGGCCGTTTGATCGGGGTCGGCCATGAAGATCGGAACCTACCGGCCAGCCCGGTCCCGTGGGACGGAGAGCAAGATGCGACAATCGTCCCCCATGATCGAGCGGCGGCGGCGATCCCGGCGAACGGGGATTCCCGTGCGCGATCCTGTCGTGGTGGTGACCGGCGCGTCGAGCGGGATCGGCCGCGCCCTGGCGCTCGATCTGGCCTGTCGCGGCTACCAACTCGGACTGGTGGCCCGGCGGCAAGATGCCCTCGAAGAGGTGGCTCGAGAGATCGAGACGCATGGTGGAAAGGCGCTGGTCGCGGTCGCCGACGTGGGTGACCGCGAGGCGCTGCATGCCGCGATCCGGCACATCGAGCGCGCGCTGGGCCCGGTTGAGGTGATGGTCGCTAATGCGGGTCTTGGCGTGCCGACCCGGCTCGCTCCGCTCAACGTCGCCGACATCGAGAACACGTTTCGCGTCAACGTTCTGGGTGTCGTCTATTCGATCGAGGCCGTGCTGCCGGGCATGCTCGAATGCGGAAAGGGACAGCTCGTGGCTGTCTCCAGCATGGCCTCGTTCAAGGGGCTACCGGGAGAATCCGCCTACTGCGCCAGCAAGGCGGCCGTCAATCTGTACATGGAGGGGCTGCGTATCGCCTTGCGGAGCCGGGGCATCGCCGTGACCACGATCTGTCCCGGGTTCGTCGCCACGGCGATCACACCCATGGATGCGGCCGCCGCGCCGTTCGAGATCTCCGCCCAGGCGGCCGCGCGAAGGATCGCCAGGGCGATCGAACAGCGGCAATCCGGCCTGATCCGCTTTCCCTGGCCGATGGCCGTCCTCATGGCCCTGATCTGCCGACTGCCCGATTCCCTGGTCGCTCGACTGGTCGGTCACGATGCAAGCCCTCCGCAAACCTCAGGCGCCAGTTCGAGGTAAGGTGCCATGGTCGATCTCGCCCTCAAGATGCTGCTGGACGACAAGGGCCGCTTTCTCGCAACCGTGCTCGGCGTGGGATTCGCCGTTGCTCTCGTCTTGATCCAGATGGGGCTTTTCTTCGGGCTCCTGGAGAATGCCAGCATCACGATCGAGAAGCTCGATGCCGACCTCTGGGTGATGGCCCGGAACGCCCCGAACGTCGATTTCGGCAATCCCTTCCCCGAGACCCACGTCCAGCGCGTGCGATCGATTCCCGGAGTGGCCCGGGCCGACAACCTGATCGTCTGGTACGCCGTGGTTGCCCTGCCGACCGGGGCCAAGGAGTCGGTCATCTATTACGGGCTCGAAGACTTCGGCCGCTGGGCATTTCCCTGGAACGTGATCGAGGGGAGCACGGCCGACCTCCGGCGCGGGCGGTTCGTGATGCTCGACGAGTCGGCCGAGCGCCGGTTCGGGCCGTTCGCGGCCGGCGATACACGCGAGTTCCAGGGGCTCAGCCTGAAGATCATCGGGCGGACCCGCGAGGCCCGCTCGTTCACCACCAACCCGATGGCCTTCATCGACTACCAGCTTGCACAGAGGCTTTCTCCCGAAGAGCTGAGCGGCCAGACGACCTTCATCATCGTCAAGCTCGAGCCCTGGGCTGATCCGCGGACCGTCCGCGACGAGATCCAGCGCCGGCTGCCGTACAACGACGTCCACACCCAGGCCGAGTGGATGTCGATCTCGCGGCGGTACTGGATCGAGAGCACCGGGCTGGGGCTGACGATCTTCCTGACCGTCTCCATCGGGGCCCTGGTCGGGGTCGTGATCGTGGCCCAGATGCTCTACGCCTCGACCACCGAGCACCTCGCCGAGTTCGGCACCATCAAGGCGCTGGGGGGAAGAGACATCGAAGTCTGCGGCTTGATCGCGGAGCAGGCAATGTTCGCCGCCTTTCTGGGTTTCGCCCTGGGACTGGCGCTGACCTTGGGGCTCGACCCGCTCCTCGTGCAGCTCGACATGAAGTTGTCCGTGACCCCGACAATGGCAGCCCTCGTCTTCGTCGCGACCCAGGTTCTTTGCCTGTCGGCCTCGATCGTCTCATTCCGCAAGGTGAGGTCGCTCGATCCGGCCATCGTGTTTCGAGGTTGATCATGAAGAGCGGTCACGGAGGGTCCGGAATGGTCGTGCTCGAAGCGCGTGACGTCACAAAGTCCTATCACGAAGGGCCTCATGAGGTGCAAGTCCTCCGAGGGGTTTCGCTGGCGATCTCCCGCGGCGAGGTGGTGGCACTTGAAGGTCCCTCGGGATCGGGCAAGACGACCCTGCTCTGCATCCTTGGCTGCCTGCTGGGTGCCGACGGGGGCCGGCTGCGCATCGAGGGCCGCGAGGTGGACCCGCGCCGGCCCGGCCGGCTCTGGTCGATCCGACGCCGATCGATCGGATTCGTCTTTCAACAATACAACCTGTTTCCATCATTGACGGCGATGGAGAACGTTGTCTACGCCCTGAACATTCGCGGCTGGCGCGGCCTCAGGGCCATGCGTGAGGCCGAGCGCGTGCTCGGCGCCGTGGGCCTGTCCGATCGCAGGAGCTTCCGGCCGCGCGACCTCTCGGGAGGGCAGAAGCAGCGGGTGGCGATCGCCCGGGCACTGGCCGGCGCCGCTCCGCTGATCCTGGCCGACGAGCCGACGGGCAACCTCGATTCCGACTCCGGCGCGCAGGTGCTGGAGCTCTTCCGGGGCCTGGCGAGGGAGGAAAACCGGGCGCTCTTGATCGTGACCCATGACCCTGCCGTGCGCTCGATCGCCGACCGCGTCGTGGCGATCCGGGACGGCTCCGTGATTCCTCTGGAGTCCTGACCCATGTCGGGATCGATGTTCGTCGGCCGCGTTCTCTTGCCGGGAATCGGTCTGGCTCTAGCGGCAACCCTCGCCTGGCAAGCCTGGCGCGGTGGCAACGGCGAAGTCCGGATACCGTTCGCTCTGGCCTCGCTCACCGGTCCCAGCGATCTGGAACAGCCCACGGGAACCGGTCCCTCTCGCCGGGAGTCCGGGCGGAAACCAGACTCCGCAGTGATCATACTGGCCGAGGGCCACGTGGCAGCCTATCCCGCAGCCGAGGTTGTCGTCGGGGCGGAACTGCCCGGCACGATCACTCGCGTCCTGGTCCAGGAGAAATCGGCGGTCCGCAAGGGAGACTTGCTGATCGAGTTCCGCGGCGACGCGATCCGGGCCTCGGCCGAGGAGGCTGTGGCGCGCGTGGCTCAGGCCGACGCCGAGCTGTCGCAGATCGAGCAGGAACAAGCACGGGCCAATCGGCTGCCAGAGAAACAGCAGGGCGTGGCCGAGACCAGGGAACGCCTCAAGGCCCGCTGGAACGTCGCGCGGGCCCGCCGGGCCGAGGCCGTTGCCGGCTACCGCCGGATCGAGGCCGAATTCGCCCGCACGCGTGTTCGCTCGCCGATCGACGGCGTGGTCATCTCCCGCGCCGTGAACCCCGGCGAGACGGTCAACCTGGGATCGCCCCTGCTCCGGATCGTGGACCTGTCGCGGCTGCGCATCGAGGCCGAGATCGACGAGTTCGACATCCCTCGTTGCGGACGGGGATGCCCCGTCACGATCACCGCTCAAGGCTACACCGGCCAGTCCTGGCCGGGCATTGTCGAGGAGCTCGCCGACAGCCTCATCCCCCGCCGGATCCGCCCCGAGGACCCTGGTCGCCCGACCGACACTCGAGTCTTGCCGGTTCGCATCGCCTTCCAGCAGCCCGTTTCGCTCAAACTCGGCCAGCGCGTCGAGGTCAAGATCGCGGAATCCACGGACGCCAGGTCTCGCCCGCAACTCACAAGCACAAGGACAGTCCTCCCAGGACGTAAATGAAAGGAGCAGGAACAATGGACGAGCGGCGTATGTCCTGCAATGGTACTCCAGGCGCAACGAACCGGACCAAGCGATCTCGGATCTGGAGTACGTGACCCGCCACGATCCTACAGTCTACGAGGCCTTCCGTTACCTGGAATTCTATCATGCCGAGCTTGGCATGTGGGAACAAGTACTTGGAGCCTGGCCGGGTTGATGCCGGGCACGGATCGCGGCGAACGCCGCGTCTAGGGGGACGCCCGGATCACCTGCGAGCCAGTCGCTAATGCTTTCGCGAACAGCGGCGAGGTCCTCCTCTTCCTCAGTCAATGCCTGTAGCGCGGCGCGGAGTAACTCGTCCTCGGATGCGTACTTCCCGGATGACATATGCTCGCAAACAAGTTCGTTCAGGTCGGGCGGAAATGAATAAGGCATGTTGCATGTCCCCTCGTTGTCAAGACCCGGTGAACCCTCCGTCACTTCGACTCCACATCCGCGTCGAACACCCGCACCATGTGCCAGTTGGGCTTGTTCTCGTGGATGAACTGCTGGTGCAAGGGCGTGACCTGGTAGGCGTCGTGAGCGGCCTTGGAGTCGAAGACGATGGTCAGGGCCACGTCAAAGTCGCGGTCGTTGACGGGGCGGTCCAGGGCGGGGTTGAGCGTGCCGACGGCGAAGTAGCGCACGCCCGGATGGTCTGGCAGGTACCTCTTGCAGGCGTCCACCAGCTTCTGGATGGCGGCCGGGGAGTTATCGTGCAGGGAGAAGAAGACGCTGTGAGCCAGCATGACAGACCTCGTCAGAATCGAGAGAGATTCAGCTTGCGATCACTTCACGGATCGTTTCCTGGTTCACCGGCCGGATCACGCCCTTCTCGGTGATGATGCCGGCGATCAGCTCGGCCGGGGTGACATCGAAGGCGGGGTTGTAGACATCGACACCGGCGGGGGCCGTCTGGCGCCCGAAGCCGTGGGTCACCTCATGCGACTCGCGGTGCTCGATCGGGATGGCCGAACCGTCGGGAATCGCCAGGTCGAATGTGCTCGAGGGCGCGGCCACGTAGAAAGGGATGCCGTGAGCCCGTGCCAAGAGGGCGACGCCGTAGGTGCCGATCTTGTTGGCCGTGTCGCCGTTGGCCGCTATCCGGTCCGCCCCCACGACCACCTTCTGAACCTTGCCCTCCTTCATGACCTGCGCGGCCATGTTGTCGCAGATCAAGGTCACGGGAACCCCCCGGCGCTGGAGCTCCCAGGCGGTCAATCGCGCCCCTTGGAGCAACGGCCGCGTCTCGTCGGCGAAGACCCGGACGTGCTTGCCCTGCTCATGGGCCGAGAAGATCACCGCCAGGGCCGTACCGTAATCGGAGGTGGCCAGACCACCGGCGTTGCAGTGGGTCAATATTCCCTCTCCGGAGACGACCAACTCGGCGCCATGCTTGCCGATCGCCCGGCACATGGCCCGGTCCTCGTCGGCGATGGAGTGAGCCTCGGCGAGCAGTCGGTCGAGCAGCGCGGGGCCGTTCCCGGGGCTGAACCCGGCCGCTGCCGCTGTTGCATCCATGCGGTCGAGGGCCCAGAACAGGTTCACGGCGGTCGGGCGGCTGGTTCGGAGGAAACGTGTGGCCTCGCTCAGGGCCCGGAGTACGGTCGCCGCGTCGGCCAGCCCTTGCGCCCGGGCGCCGATCACTGCCCCGTAGCCGGCCGCGACGCCGATCGCCGGCGCGCCGCGAACCCGGAGCAGCTTGATGGCCTCCCACACGGTCGGCACGTCATGGCAATCGATCTCGCTGAACTCGGTCGGCAGCCGGGTCTGATCGATGAGGCGCAAAGTTCCCCGCACCGCGTCGCCGACCCAGGCCACCGTCTGAAACGCCTCTGTTTCCTCAGCCCCGGACATTCGCCTGACCTACCTCGCAAAGGATCATCAAGGACTCGTCCGCTCTTTCACCCGAGCTCCTATTCCTCGTCCTCCTCGTCCTCTTCCTCGTCCTCTTCGCCCTCAGCCTCCTCGGGATCGACCCAGGTGTAGAACTCGGAGAAAACTTCCCAGATGTTGCGCAGGGCCGATCGAACATCTCCTGTTTTCAGGGGCCCGTGCTCCCCGGTGTAGCCGGCGACCTCTGTTGCGATCCGCAGTAACTCGAGGTTTTGCCGCCTCATTTCCAGGAAAATCTGGCTCTGGGTGTCGAGCTCGAGCGCTTCTTCGAGTGCCTCCTCAACTTCATGTTCGTGCTGGTGCGAGTGATCGTGGTCGTGGTCGTGCTCATGAGTATTTTCGTGTTCGTCGTGACCCATCGCATGAATCTCCCCGGGGGATGAGTTTCGTGGAAATCAGTTTCAACGGTCGCCGGCTCACGATTGTGCATCGGGCCCGGCCATGGCGGTTCATCGGCTTTCTCTGTTTCAGCCCCTGGCGGCGCGGCAGTTGCGGCCGGGGCATGCGGGCGATCGTCCAGCGGGCTGTAAGGCAGGCCGAAGGTCGCGGCGACCGCCCGGTTGGTAACACGTCCCCGGTCGATATTCACTCCCTCGGCGACTCCGGGATCGGATGCGGCCAGAGCCCTCCAACCATTCTTTGCGAGTTGCAGGACATAGGGAAGGGTGACGTTGCAGAGCGCATAGGTGCTCGTCCGTCCCACAGCGCCGGGCATGTTGGTCACGCAATAGTGAACCACTCCATCAACCACGTAGGTGGGATGGAGATGGGTGGTGGGCCGGCTCGTCTCGATGCAACCCCCCTGATCGATGGCCACATCGACGATGACCGAGCCGGTCTTCATCAGCCCGAGGTCCTGTCGCCGGACCAGGCGAGGCGCCCGGGCGCCGGTGATCAGAACCGCCCCGATCACCAGATCGGCCCGCTCGATCGACTCCCGGATCGTGTGCCGGTCGGAATAGAGCGTGGTCACGTTGGGCGGCATGATGTCGTCGAGATAGCGAAGCCGATCGAGGTTCACGTCCAGGATCCGCACGTTCGCTCCCAGCCCGGCGGCGACCTTGGCCGCGTTCGAGCCGACCACACCTCCCCCGAGGATTGCAACTTCGGCCGGCGCGACTCCCGGAACTCCGGCCAGGAGAATTCCTCGGCCCTCCTGGGGACGTTCCAGGAACTTGGCCCCCTCCTGGATGCTCATCCGGCCCGCCACCTCGCTCATCGGAGTCAACAGCGGCAGACCTCCACGCGGGTCGCGCAGCGTCTCGTAGGCAATCGCCGTGATCCCGCTATCGACGATCGCCCGCGTCAGGCTCTCGTCGGCCGCGAAGTGGAAATAGGTGAAGACGACCTGATCGGGACGGAGCAAGGACCACTCCGAACTCTGCGGTTCCTTGACCTTGACGATCATGTCGGCCTCGGCCCAAATTTCCCCGGCGCTGTCCACGATCGTGGCGCCGGCCGAGGCATACTGAGCATCGACGATGCCGCTCCCCTGGCCCGCGCCGGCTTCGATCAACACCTGATGGCCCGCGCTGGTCAGTTCTTCGGCGCCGACCGGCAGCATCGCCACCCGGTATTCATCGGCCTTGATCTCCCTCGGCACCCCGACGATCATCGAATCGACTCCCCTCGACAGCCCTGGCCAAACCTTGCCAGCTCGATGGCTGGGAGTTGCGCATCCCGGTCATGGTCGCTCGCCACAAACATTCGATCAAACCCGGGCTCATGAATCAAGGGAGCGAGACCGAGAGCCGCCCGACGGACTCCAGGACCGGTAAGCCGCGGATCAAACGCCTGACACGATCACCTGATCAACTCGCGTAACTTCTTGATATGCCTGGGGATGGCTGAGAGAGGATCTTCGGAGACCTCGTATTCGAGAACGACGTAGCCCGAGTAGTGGGCCTCGCGCAGGATGGTGATCAAGCGCGCCAGGTCCGCCTCCTCGTTGGCACTGGCCCCCTTGCGGTGGACCTCGGTCTTGACCTGGACATTGACGGCGTAAGAGGCTAGCTCGGCGATCTCGGTGTAAGGGTCCACTCCGGGGAGGTTTCCGGTATCGAGGTTCACGCCGAAGTGCGGTACCCGAGATGTCCAGGCCGAGCACGAAGGCATGCCGCTCGAGCCGGTGCAGGTAGTCGATGGTGACATCCTGGGGGAAGTAGCACGCCGTCGGCTCGACGGCGTCGAGCCCCATGTCCGCGGCCAGGTTCACGTACTCGAACAGATCCATCCTGGGCGGCTTCGAGGTCAGGTAGTCGCGATAGGAATACGCGGCGATGCTCAGCTTGAGATGGCTGGGCCGGGTCCGGCCGATGGGGGGGATGGCCCGAGCGAAGGGCTGGCCGGCGAGCGTGCCAAGTCCGGCCGCCGTCAGCACGCCCCGTTTCAGGATGTCACGCCGGGTTAATGGGTACATGGTGAGAGACCTCCGCATTCAACGCCCGTCCGGATGGCGGGCGGCTGCCGTCGATGATCCAGCGAACTGGCCACGTACTGAATCATAGTGTGAGCGGGGACGCCACGCCACGCCACGGCGCGGCGATCGCCCGTCCGCCATCAGCCGTCGAGATCCGAGAGCAGTTCGTTGACCTCCCGGTCAAGGAACCGCATCCCCTCCAGACCGGGCTCGGAAGCTGGGGCCGGTTGCTGCGCGGGATGATCCTCGAAATCGTGCTCGTCGGCCCCTTCGTAATTGCCATTGGCCGCGGTGCGGGCGCCCGGTTCGGACTGCTTGCGTGCGCGCAGGTAGAGCTTGATCGGTATGTCGCGAAACGGCAGCTTTTCCCGAAACACATTCAGCAGGTACCGCTGGTAAGTCGGATCGAACAGCCGGGCGCTGTTGACGAACAGGACGATGGTGGGAGGATCGGTGCCGACCTGGGTGGCATAGTAGATTCGGGGAGACCGGTTCTCGGACATCGCGGGGGGATGGGCAAGAACGGCCTCGCGCAGCACGCGATTCAAGGAGCCGGTGCCGACCCGCCGGTTCGCCTGCTTGTAGAGCGACTGGCCGAGATTGAGCAGAGCCTTGACGTTCTTACCGGTCTGGGCCGTGATGAAGGCCAGCGGCATGTAACTCATATTGCGGAAGGCATGCTGCACGACGTTGGCGAACCGCGCCATGTTGCCCTGGGACGGGTCGTTCCGATCCATCAGCATGAGGTCCCACTTGTTGATCGTGAAGATGCAGGGCTTGTATTCCTTGGCAATATAATCAGCCAGTTGCTTGTCCAGCCGGGTGATGCCCTGCGTGGGGTCGATCATCATCAAAACGACATCGGCCCGGCGGATCGACCGCTCGGCGCGGTGGATCGAATAGAAATCGAGGCTGTCGCGGATCTTGGCCTTGCGCTTGACCCCGGCGGTATCGATGGCAAGAAAGGGAAGCCCGTCGAGCTCGAAGTGGACGTCGACCGAGTCGCGGGTGGTTCCAGGCCGCTCCGAGACGATCATCCGCTCGGCGTTGGCCAGCGTGTTGATGAAGGTCGACTTGCCGGTGTTGGGCCGCCCCACCACGGCGATCTTCATCACCGCCCCGGGCGGCTTCTCGTCATCGCCGTCGGGGAGCATCTCCTCGATCATCTCGAGCAGAGCCTTGCGGTTGCGGTTCTGCTGGCTGGAGACCGGGATCGGCTTGCCTCGACCCAGCTTGTAGAATTCTCCGCCCCGCTCATCGATCCCAGGGTAATCCGCCTTGTTCATGACCAGGATGACCGGCGTCTTGAGATACCGCAGCCGCTGGGCAACTTCCTCGTCGAGGGGCATCAGCTCGTCGCGGATGTCCACCACGAAGAGGATCAAGCTGGCCTCGTTCATCGCCGTATTGATCTGCCGGTCCACGTCCTCGCTCAGATCGTCGCGGTCAACCATGCCGATGCCGCCGGTGTCGATCAACTCGAAGAACCGCGGATTCTGGTCGTCGCCGAGCTGGACGAGTGCCCCCACCCGGTCGCGCGTGACGCCCGCCAGGTCATCGACGATCGCGATCCTTCGGCCCGCCAGCCAGTTCAAGAGCGAAGACTTGCCGACATTGGGTCGACCCACGATCACGACCTTGGGCAGAGCCATGCCTGTTACCTCACTGGAAGGAAGAAGAATCAACGGGTGGCGCACCCGTCGACAGGCGGGAAAAAACGGTGGCTGACCAAGCAGGGAACCAGGCCAGAGACCTGGCGACGAGACGCCCCCCGGGAATCCACCAGAAACCGAACGAGCCGAACGTCCCGCGAAGTTGTCTTATTCTACGTCAACGGACGCGATCTGGGCAAACCGAGACAGAGGGCGACGCCACGTTGCCCTCGGGATTACAATAGCCAATGACACCATGTCCAGAGGCTTGAAAGCGACATTGCATGGAACGAATTGACTCGGGTCGAGACATCAATGTGCTGGACGGAATCGCCCTGGTCATGGGTTCGGCAATCGCCTCGGTCCACATGCTCCGGGTCATCCGGAGCGGGCTCTCGCCAGCGGGCTGGATCATGGCTTGGCTCACGTTCTTATGCGTTGCTCTGACTGCGGCCGGCCCCTTCATCTTCCTGGCAAGACGCTACTCACGCAAGCTCCGCGGATATCCCAAGGTCGGCGACTGGCTCTGGGCGCTCCTTGGCGTGCCCTGGCTGATCACGGCCATCATCCAGTCCGTCGTGCCAGGCGAGGATCCGCGCCACAACCCTCTGTTCGCCACGACCCTGAGCCTCAGCCTGGCCATCTCGTGTGTCATCGCCTTGGCCGTGGTCTGGGGGACCTGGGTGATGGTCCCTCCCGAACAGGCGGCGCGAGTCGAGGCAGCCCCCTGGACGAATCGGGTGGGCCTGATCCTCTCGATCGCCTGGCCGATCCAGTGCGGCCTGGGCATGGTCGTCCTGAGTTGAGGCTACCTACCCATCGACGGGTTCATCGTACAGCCGGCCAGCCGCCGCGGTCCTGAATGCGAGAGGTGATGGCTTCCCATGAGCGAGAGTCAGCCAGAGAAGCTCGAGTTCCGGATTCAACTCATCGATGTGGCAGCGCTGGTCGTCGGCTATGGCCTCGCCGCGGTCTTGTTCCGTGCCTTCTGGCCTCAGAGCGGAGTCTCACCGTTTCTGGGTCTGTTCGCCGTCGGTTTTTACGTCTGGCTTGGTCTGGCGATGAGTGGGCCGCTGCTCCTGCTGCGACACAAGCACGCAAGCCTCTTGACCCCGGGCGGCACACAGTCTCCCCAGCACGGCCCGCCAGCCGCGCGAACCTGGGCCGAGATGGCCTGGCTACTGATCGGGGTTTACTGGATCGTCATGGGTGTCTTCATTCTCCCGATCCGGCTCCATAGCTTCAAGTTCAGTGACACGATCCTGTTTGGTCTCGTGCCGCTGATGGCCGGCCTGGTCTTGCGACTGTTCGGACCACGCATGCGTCCGCAAGGCCGCGATGCCATTCCCTGGACCCATCAAGCGGCCGTGGGATTGCTGGTCACGTGGCCGATCGCCTGGGTCTGTCTGATCGTTGTGGCAGAGGCGATGCTCTGAATGGCCGGTGGCTGATAGCCACTTGGGATGGCAGAGCAGATGAGTCGCTGCTGTTCCGGTCGAGATCGACTCATGCCGCGTGTGATGTGTTCTTTGAAGCAGTCAGCGTGATGCCCAGAAGAACGATGCGAAGAGCCTCGCGCTCTTCGGCCGTGATCCGGCCATCGTGCATCAGCTCATCGATGTCCTCGAGGCACTGATCGATGGCCTCATCAATGCCCGGATAGTAGGCGTGGCGGGCGATTCTCTCGACGGACGTGACCAGACGTTCGAAGTAGCCTGAGCTGATCATCGTGGTTTCCTCGTCCTTGAGAAGAAGAGAGTTCTTCCTTGTATTGCGAATGCTTATAAAATCCTCCTGGCACGTCAAGCCCCCTCCTTGATTTTGTCAATGAGAGCATGCGAGCCAGCCGGAGTTGTCGGCGACCATCCTGATTACGCCAGAAGGAACTTCATCGACGGGAAGCTCCACAACAGATGGAATGTTCCCTTCCCCTGTTGCCTGGTTGCCTGAAAACGCCGATGATTCAGGAAACGCCGTGGAGCCGGGTCGGGAGAGTCCGCGAATGGACTCTCAGCAGACCACGAATCCCGCGCCGTCACGAGATCAAGTCGCCATGAACATCGAGAGCCGGACCGTGCAGGTCAATCACCTGCGGACTCACTATCTCTCGGCCGTCCCGCAGTCAGGTCCGGGCCAGGACACTGCACTGGTATTGCTCCACGGCGGGGGAGAGAGCGCGTCAGCCTGGCGCTGGGTCATGCCCAGGCTTGCTGAGCGGCATTGTGTGCTGGCTCCCGACCTGCCCGGTTCCGGGGAATCCGACTTGGTGGCAGGGAGATACGCGAAGGGATGGTACGGATCGTTTGTGGCCGGCTTCCTGGACGCGGTCCAGATCGACCGCGCGGTGGTCGTCGGGCATTCGCTCGGTGGACTCGCCGCCCTGCAAATGGCTTTGGACGACCGCGGTGAGCGAATACTCGGCCTGGTGCTGGTCGACAGTGCGGGGCTGGGCCGGGAATTGAACCCGGTCTTGCCACTGCTGGCGCTACCCGGCCTCGGTGACTGGTCGGTTCTCTGGGCGCTCACGCCGCCGGGCCTGATCCAGCGCCTGGGATGGCGCGCATGGGGATGCTTTGCTCATCCGGCCGAGGTCCCGGCGGGATGGTATATGGATCAGTTCCGGCTGGGTTTGCGTCCCGGCCTGCTGTGGGACCAGCTCATGGTGTCCCGATCCGTGTTCAGTCTTCAGGGGCAAACCGAGATCATGCTCGATCGGCTCTCCGATCTCCGCGTGCCCACTTTGATCGTTTGGGGAGACTCCGATCAGATCATTCCGGTCGCCCACGCGCACCAGGCGGTGCGCCGGGTCCGACGCGGCCAGCTCGCTATTATCCCCGACTGCGGCCACACGCCGCAGGTCGAGCGTCCCGAGCTGTTCCTGGAAGCGATCGATCCGTTCCTGGCCACGCTTGCACCGGCGTCCGCGTCGCTGCCGTGACCAGTCCAGGGGCGTGTGATCTCACCTCTTGGCAAACTCGTCCTTCTTGGCTTCGTCGGGAGGAACCCAGTCCGTCCTGAGTCCGGCCTGCTGGCGGAGCCAGCTCATCCACTGCTCGTCTTGTTGCCTGGAGGCTTGCTCACGGGCCATGCTCTTGTAGCGGAACTCGTCGCCGTTGGGGGCATAGAGCGCGCTGAAGCTTGCCGGCTCGCGGCGGTCCAGGGTCATGACATAGAAGACGGTCTTGGGCTGATTGGGCGCCACGTCCACCGACCCGGGCTGGAGACCGAAATAGGCGTCGCGGAACGCTTCCCCGGCAAGCGGCACATCGGCAATGGGGGTCTCGACGACAGGGCTGGGCTCGAACATCGAGGTCGGCATGAAGCTCGTCTGAGATCGCGTGATGGGAGGAATGGTGACCACGCGATAAGCATCAACCTTGGGGTCCTTGAGGGTTGCCCCCTGGGCCTTGATTCGACTGGCCAGCTCGCCGGCCGCCTTCTCCGCCAGCGGGCGGGCTTGGGCCAGCTTCCAGGCGACGCTGACCTCCGAGCGAACCTGATCGAGCGTGGGAACGTGCGGGGGGTCGTCCTTGACCTTGCGTGCCAGGAAGCGAGTGCCCAGGACGTCAGTCAGCTCGATCGGCTCATAGAGCCCGGTCTTGGGGTCGAAGACCTCGTCGACGAACTTGCGGCCGCCGCTCAGCGGCGTCAGGCCGACCTCGGCGGTGGAAATCTGTCCCAGCCGCTCGGCATCCTCGCGAGCAAGCACGGGGGTCTTCTCGTAATCGAGGCCCTCGCGATCGGCAACCGCCTTGAGATCCTGCGGCGTGGGTAGGACCACGGTGGAGCTGCCGCCCTGTTTCTTGGCTTCCTCCTGGTCATCGAGCGCGCCCAAGTACCTGTCCGCGAAAGGGATCATCTCGCCTTCCTTGATCCGCGTGAACTTGTCGAGGATCTCGGCCTGCGCTTTCTCCTCCGCGAGCCTCGGAGCCAGCATGCCGCGCACCTCGGAGAACGCCTGGATGATGGGTGGAGTGAGGTCGGGCTGGTCGGCGAACAGGTCGGCAGGCAGTTCCGAGGGAACCTCGAAATCCGACTTGTGATTCTCATGGTAAGATCGCAGCTCGGCCTCGGTCAGCTTGTCGCGGATGCCCCTGGCCAGGGCGTTGCCGTCCAGCGAGAGAACCTCGACCTGGACTCGCCGCGGGATCTTGAACCCCGGTGTCTCGCGAGCGGGGTCGGGCAGTACGTCCTTGTACTTCTCGTAAAGGGCCTGAATCTCGCTGGCCGACGGCTCGGCGACCTTGGACAGGAACGAATCGACGGGAACCTCGACGAGCTTGGCCCCGATCCGCTCGTTCTGATCGCGGTACGAGCGGTAGACGTCATAAGGCGTCACGACCGGGTAACCCAGCAGCAGGCGAACCTTGCGCAAGCGGACCTGGTTGGCGATGTCCGCCAGCAGGTGCTCCTCGCTGACCTCGTTGCTGAACCGGCTGAACAGAATGTTGAACATCTCTCCGTTCATCCGGCCGCCGGTGATCTGCTTCAGCCATTCTCGCCCGATCTCGGCCGTGGCCGGAATGTTGAGCCGGTCGGCCTCGTGCTGAAGGATCATGGCATCGACCAGGTCCCGCTGCTTGAGACCGCCGAAGACCTCTCGGCGCAGGAACTGGCCCACGCCGGAAACAAAAAGATTTGCCCGATTCCGCTGCCGCGCCATATCGTTGAGCTGGCTCTGGTAGACTGACTTGCCGTAGAGCTCGGCGACTTTCTGGTCGCGACCGCTTGCGTTGGAGTTGAGCAGCCGGGGCAAACTGTCGGAAACGACAAATCCGAACATCGCCATGATGGCAAAAATCGCGAGCAGCTTGCGCTGATGGCGGCGAAAGACCTCAAACGGCATGGGGTTCCTCGGTGGTGTCAAAACAGGCCGTCGGGGTAGTGGTTACATGCACCCCCCCTTGACACGCCCCGATACCCTAGCTATGTCGCTATTGAGAAAGGACGCGGGGTCTGGTCATGGCCGGCCCAATCTTAATCGTAACAGGATTCCTTCCCAGGGCAACCTCAATCACCCCCGGGTCCCGCGTTCGTGAAGGTCGAGAAGGATCGACCGAAACATTGGAATTGGAAGAGGATAGGTAGGAAGACACCGTGGCAAGAAAGTCCGCAGCAACGACGCCCAGTGGAAACGGAAGCCCCTCGAAACCCGCGACGCGGAAGCGTACGACGACCGGATCGTCGTCCCGCTCGCCCAAGAGCCCGCGGCGTGGGGCCAAGGCGGCCGAGGCGCCCCCGCGCGGTGGCGGAGGCCACGCCCTGGTCATTGTCGAAAGTCCCAAGAAGGCCAGGTCGATCAACAAGTTCCTGGGCCCAAAATACGTCGTCAAGGCGAGCATGGGACACGTCCGCGACCTGCCCAAGCGAAAGCTCGGACTGGACGTCACCCAGGGTTACTTGCCCTCTTACGAGATCGTTCCGGCCAAGAAAGATACCGTGGGCGACCTCAAGCGCGAGGCAGCGCGGGCCGACATCGTCTACCTGGCGACCGACCCCGACCGCGAGGGCGAGGCGATCGCCTGGCACCTCCAGCAGGCGCTCGATCTTCCCGACGATCGCGTCCGCCGCGTCACTTTCCACGAGATCACCGAGCGCGCCGTCAAGGACGCCTTCGGCCATGTCGGACCGGTCAACATGGACATGGTCAACGCCCAGCAAGCCCGGCGGTTCCTCGACCGGTTCGTGGGCTACCAGCTTAGTCCTCTGCTCTGGAGCAAGGTGGCGCGGAACCTCAGCGCCGGCCGGGTCCAGTCGGTGGCTGTCCGCCTGATCGTGGACCGCGAGCGCGACATCCGAGCCTTCGTCACGGAAGAGTACTGGAAGATCACCGCGACGGTCAGCCCGACCGGGGCCACGGCCCAGTCGGACCGGTTTCAGGCCGCGCTGGCCGAGTACGACGGCGCCAAGTTCGAGGTCAGCGCCGAGGCCGAGGCCCAGAAGATCCGCGACGAGCTGGCCTCGGCCAGTTATGTCATCTCGCGCGTCGATGAAACCGAGAAGCTCGACAAGGCCGATCCCCCCTTCAAAACCAGCACGCTCCAGCAGCAGGCGGCAATCCGGATGCGGTTTGCCGGCAAGCGGACCATGAAGGTCGCGCAAGAGCTCTACGAGGGCATCGACGTGGACGGCTCCGGTGAGGTCGGCCTGATCACTTACATGCGAACCGACAGCCTTCGCGTCTCGGAAGAGGCGATGCAAACGGTTCGTGACCTGATCTCGGCCCAGTACGGCGAGAAGTACCTGCCGTCCAAGCCGATCCGCTACGCCGCCGGCAAGAATGCGCAGGAGGCCCACGAAGCCATCCGGCCCACCGACCTGAAGCTGACGCCCGAGAAGATCAAGGGCCGCCTTAGCCACGACCAGTTCCGGCTCTATCAGTTGATCTACTCGCGATTCGTCGCCAGCCAGATGGCGCCCGCGGTGTTCACCGTGACCGACGTGGCCATCACCGCCGGAGCGGGACTGTTCAAGGCCCAGGGCAAGGTGCTCAAATTCGACGGCCAGCGCAGAGTCTGGCCTCCCGGCGGAAAGAACGAGGACGAACTGCTGCCGGCCGTCTCCGTGGGCCAGGCGCTCGATCTGCACGCGCTCGACGCCACCCAGCATTTCACCCAGCCGCCTCCCCGATACAGCGAGGCGACCCTGATCAAGGCCCTGGAGAAGGAGAACATCGGCCGGCCCAGCACCTATGCCCCGATCATCCAGACCATCCAGGACCGGCTCTACGTCGAGCAGAAAGAACGGCGCTTCTTCGCCACCGACCTGGGCATGGTGGTCACCGACCTGCTGGTCAAGCATTTCCCCAAAATCCTCGACCTGAAGTTCACCGCCCACATGGAAGACGAGCTCGACGACATCGCGACCGCCAAGGAAGACATGGTCAAGGTGCTCGACGAGTTCTACTATCCCTTCCAGGACGCGCTCAAGACGGCTCAGGCTCAGATGGAGCGAGTGCAAATTCCCACCAGCGAGGTCTGCCATGTCTGCAGCGCCCCGATGGTGCTGAAGTTCGGCAGGACCGGCCAGTTCCTGGGGTGCTCGAAGTATCCTGAGTGCAAGGCGACCCGTCCCCTGGGTGGACAGCCGCGGGCCGAGGCCGTCGCCAGCGAGCACGCCTGTCCCAAGTGCGGCAAGCCGCTCCTGATCCGCGAGAACAAGCGGGGCGAGAAATTTCTCTCGTGCTCGGGGTATCCCGATTGCAAGGAATCGTTCAATATCGACGAGCAAGGCAACCCCGTGCCGTCGCGGGTCGTGACCGAGCACGTTTGCGAGAAGTGCGGCAAACCCATGGCTCTGCGCCAGGGCCGGCGCGGGCCGTTCCTCGGCTGCACCGGCTATCCCAAGTGCCGCAACGTGCTGGCCGTGGACGCCGAAGGGAAGCCGGTCCAGACCGTCAAGATCGATGTCAAGTGCGAGAAGTGCGGCAAGCCGATGGCCGTGCGCCAGGGCCGCCGCGGCGCCTTCCTCGGCTGCACCGGCTACCCCAAGTGCCGCGGCACCGCGCAAGTGCCCGAGGAGCTCAAGGATCAGCTTGCCGAGTTGGCCCCCGCAGCCCCCGCAGCCAGCGCAGGGCCCGACATGAAGACTATCGAGGTCGCGGAAACCTGTGACGATTGCGGCAACATCATGGTCGTCCGCCGCGGCCGCCGCGGCTACTTCCTGGGCTGCTCCAAGTACCCGAAATGCAAAGGAACCAAGGAACCCAGCGAGGCCACCCAGGAGAAGATCACCACCGTCATGGGCGCCTGAAATTGCCTGGCTATTCCGCCATCATGGATTCCAGGGTGATCTGGGGACGGAATTAGACCTGCACTGAGACTGATCGGACCCGGACCTGACGATGATGGCGCGCATACTGCGGTGCAACATCGAGGATCTGGCGAAGTGGCATCCTTGGTTCTTCCTCGAACCCCAGGTCGTCGCGTGCGTTGCGGTGCTCGGTCACTACGGCGTGGCGCCGGCAGTCCTTGACGTGGAATGTCTCAACGTGGACTCCGCGTGGCTGGGCGAAATCAAGGATTTTCGGTTGGAAATCTCCTGGCTGTCGGAAACGGCCGACAAGGCGAAACGCCTACGCGCCACGGTGCAGACCAAGCCGCTCGTCGAGATGGCGGCAACGGCGTTGGCGCTCGTCCTCTCCCACCAGGTCGTTCGCCTTGGCCAGCTTGATGTGACCAGCTACGGCGATCGCACGGATTTCCGCTCGACGCAAATCTCATGTATGCTGGAAGTGAGCGGGACTCAGACGCCCAGAGAACTGGATCGACGGCATCGGCAGAAGGTCCAGCAAGCACTACGCAACCCGCTCCGCTGGGATGCCTACGTCGTGGTGTGCGCCTTTTCGTCCCGAGGTCATCGGATTCGCCTTTCCTTTCAACGACCCAACACACGGCTAAAAATGATGGGGGAGTCGCCTCCCCGTAGGAGGGGGCTCTGTCCCCCGATCCCTGATTTTAGCTCTCTCTTTCG